>Ga0209755_10009314_pt1 | contig 10383 bp, 13 predicted proteins | sample TergutCo191P1_FD_187301 | JGI IMG/M metagenome (GOLD analysis project Ga0209755, IMG submission 187301) | Cornitermes sp. P1 segment gut microbial communities from Petit-Saut dam, French Guiana - Co191P1 (SPAdes) (version 2) | ecosystem: Host-associated > Arthropoda: Insects > Digestive system...
GTCGATTAACACAAAAGCTGATTGCTTATTAAAAGGAACAAAATTGTACATAATGTACCGGCGACCCCCGAGCAGACCCGTGGGGTATAGAAAGTAACGGGATTAGACCTTCGGGTCGTGCGCGAAGTCGCGAGAGTGGCGGGTTGCTGAGTAGCCGAAAATTTTGTTCCTTTTAATAAGCAATCAGTAAATCATAGTATAAGCTATAGGAGGAACAAGCTGATGGGTAATAACTCAGTATGCGCTCGCTCCGACTGCTATTATTTCAATCCGGAGTCAAATCGGTCCTGCGGATATAATAGCATGACGGGAGAAAAACGTCTTACGCCAATAAGTAGATGCGATAGATATGCACCACTAACCACAAAAACGCCGAGAGGAGAAAAGGATATGCCAGAGCCAACAAAGAAAAAGAGGACAAACTGGAATGCAGTTATATCAGATATTGATAATGGTACACACATTGATGATGTAGCAAAAGCTCACGGATTGACGCCTGCGCAAATCAAGACAGGACTTGCAAAAAGGCAATGGTACGAAAATGCAAAAACCTCCAAGCGCACAGCAGCTGATGTTAATATAAAACCAAATAACAAAACCCTCGCCACACCCTCAAAGGCACCTAATTCTACAGCAGCATCAATGGTAAAAAAACAAGAAAGCGTAAATATGGCAACGCCAAGCCTTTCCGACCCGGGCAATCTAAATGTTCGAGAGGTGCTTGTAGGCGAAACATTCAACCGCATATCCAAGATAATGGGACTCTTTAGCGAGGGTGATAACATTAATGTTAAAGGAGCCGCTTTAGTTACGGTACACGAGATAATCAAACAAGCCTCGGCACAGTTGGAGGTCTAAAATGAACTACATAACAATTGCTCAAGCCGCAAATGCATTAGGGAAATCACAGCAGTTCGTCAGAGTGGCACTGCAAAAAGGTGTCGCACCATTTGGATTTGCCGTGAAAGTAAGTGGAGATAAGTACGACTACCACATAAGCCCGAAGCTGTTTTGTGAATATATAGGCGATGAGGCGTATGCAAAAATGCAATTAGGTCTTGAACCGTAGGGTGTAATGATATATAATTACACCGCTTTTAAGACCGAAATTCTAAAGATGGAGGTTTTAAGTAATGAAGAATCCAAATGGATATGGAAGTGTCGTCAAATTAAAAGGGAAACGTAGAAAGCCTTATGTTGTACGTAAAACGATAGGCTGGAACGACAAGGGACACCCCATCTACCAAACGATTGGATATACGGAGAAAAGAGAGGAGGGACTTATACTCTTAGCTCAATTTAATAGTGACCCATGGGATGTGGACCATAGAAAAATAACACTCGGCGAGCTTTTTGAACTTTGGGTGCAGATAAAAGCACCAAAGCAGAGTCCGGGAAATAGTGCATATATACAAGGAGCTTATAATAACCACGGAAAGAAGCTTGAAAAGCAGAAGTACCTCTCACTACGTGCCCATCATATGCAAGAGGTTATTGACAACTCAGGGCTAAACGGCAACTCTCAGCGAAGCATAAAGTCAATGTTTCGCCACATGGATAAGTTTGCGCATGAGCTGGGAATAGATGTGAAGCACTACGCACAACTGCTGACTACCGAGCCAGGACCTGAATCAAGCGGCAAGCCCTTTTCGGAAGCGGAAATAAAAAAACTGTGGAAGGAATGCGACGCTCCCGACACAGACGCAATCCTCATGCTCATATATACTGGATTTCGTATTAGAGAGTTTTTCGCACTAAAGCTGGCAGACATAAGTCTGGCTGAGGGCACTATAATTGGTGGAAATAAAACAGCAGCCGGACGCAACAGAGTCGTTCCTATCCATGCAAAAATACGCCCCATCGTAAAAAGATGTGTGGAGTCCAACAGGGAGTATCTTATTGAGCGAAGCGGCGAACAGTGGGATTACGGTAGCTTCATCTATAATGTATGGACACCAATAATGGATACATTGACAACCCACCATACCCCGCATGATACTCGCCACACTTTCCGCACTCGCCTTGATAACGCCGGAGCAAATAAGCGGTGCATAGACTTGCTGATGGGCCATAAATCTACTGACATAGGCGAGCGCGTGTACACCCACAAAACTCTGAAAGATCTGCGCGAAGCACTTGCGTTAGTAACAAGCTAGTAGCATACATCTGCAGCAAGAGCCGTAAAGTACAGTGATACCAGCTCATTCCGTTTTTCACACTTTTCACACTTAAATGTGTATTGATATTTTGGTCTATCTCCACTGCTGTTTTTTTGATATGGTTACTACTATCTGATTTAGATGTTCTCTGAGTCCCCCTGTCGGTTGCCCATGATAATTGCGAAGAAGGAGTAAAATTATGAATGTGTTCGTACTCATTTTACTTGGTCTGCTAAGTTCATTTGTAGCAACAGTACGTATTGCGTGGGGCAATGAAAATGCAAATAAGCCCATTTTTTGGATTATAACGCCCCTTGCACTTTTTGTATTCCTAGTCGTTGTTTATTTCATATCGAGTATGTTTCTTTGAAAAAGCTACAATTGCGAAAGTAAGAATTATGAGGGTACAAAGTATATGAAACGTAAAAAATATATCGGTATTATGATTATTTGTATGATAATTATTACCATACTTGCAGTTGCGTGCCATGTAGATAATATTGATTCAGAAGTGGACGCAAATCTTCCAAATGACTTGGATAGCGATTTAGATAACGAGCCGGAAATAATCCTTCCAAGTGACTTAGACAGCTTATCTTTTCTTCTAAGTGGGGTTTTATATACACTACCTTTGCATATCCCGGAGTTGATAGCCAATGGCTGGCGGCCATCTGATACCGCTCCTGCTCCCGTAAGTGAAGAAAATTTCGCAACTGACTACTTGGAGGTGGGTGAACGCTCCGGTTGGCGCTTTATATATGATGATCAAATATTTGAAGCAGGAATAACTAATTTATCAAATGAGGTAAGACCAACCAGAGAGAGTTACATTACGTCGATTATAGTGTCAGCGTTTGTTGCGAGAGATTATGTTCTAAATGCGGAATTGATTTTGCCCGGGAATATTGTTATAGGCTCAACTACCGCAGATGTGTGGGCGGCATACGACGCCCCATCGGGCGCACCGAGTATCATAGGGGAAAATGCAGCAATTTTCTACTCGTCGGATTACTTTTTTCTGCAAATAACTATCAATAATGAAACCGATAAAGTTATTTTTATTGGATTTATGTATGTCGGCTATGAACAGTGAAGCAAGGGGACGGGGGTTGCTGCTTCACTCTGTCTGCGCCGCACTGTCAACTGACCCCTAACGCCGCGACTTGGTGTTGCATTTGGTCTTGATTAACCGCATTGGTCAGTGCGGTTTCAGCTGTAATATCGCCCTTTTTACTCAAAGAGAGCGTGGATAAAAATGAGCAATCTTTGCCCTCTTTAGAAAAGAGGGTGCCGCCCGCAGGCGGCGGGTGATTTGATAAAGCGGAGAAAATCGGGGTTAGTGAGGAAATGGCCCAAATTGGGCCATTTCCTCTGAAGCAAGTGAAGCAGCAACCCCCGTCCCCTCGCTTCACTTGAAATTGTGTTGCCACTGGCGACACAATTAAGCTAGGCTCATATCATAGAAGTTCTACAGGAACGCTTTTATTTTTCTCAGAATATATCTTGCTGTGTCGGTATAAGTTCCTGATATTTTATGCAATGCTTTGCTGCACAGAGATTGGTCTGTGATTGGAAGCGAGATTCATGTAGTTCTTAAGAACGTAAATTACACTGCAAATAGCGACATCGAACAAAATAGCACACAAGATAACACACAAGTAGTGATCTTATGGAAGTAAAGCTATCATAAGAAAAGCAGAGGAGCGAAATACATGAAACAGCTAATAATGGTCGCCGACATGGAAGGTGCATCCGGAATTTTTGAGCAAAACCTTTCATGGAATTGGAATGGAGGCGATGAGTGGCGCAGCTTTGGCAGAGACTGTATTACATCCGATGCTCTCGCCGTTATTAATGCCGCCATTGACTATGGTATCGACGACATATTGCTGTATGATATGCATTGGGCCGGCGATGCGGAGTTTAACATCATACTTGAAAAATTGCCACCTGTCGTGCGTGTATTTGATGTGCGTGACAGATGTTTAGACTGGCGGCGTATTCGTGGTCAGGCATCTCAAGACCCCTTTGGCATAATCACTATCGGTCAACACGCAAGATTTACGGAAAAGCCTCTTCTAAACTATTGCTCTGATGATGCGTATTTTCCGCATACTATACAATCACCGCCTATCAAAAATCTCTTTGTGAACGGTTTGCATATCGCAGAAATTGGTACAAGCGTGCTTAGTTTCCAAGGAGTACCGTATCTTGCCAATGTAGGTTGCGCGGCTTCAATGTGTGAAGCACTTGAGCTATCTGACAACATCGTGCAAATACCTGTTAAGGATAAGACCAAAAACTGGACTCCTTCTGCGGAGGAAACTTATCCACTCATTTATGAAGGAACACTAAATGCTCTAAGGCAGGCGCAAATCGCCAAAAGTGTGAATCTTGCTCCTCCCTATGTTTTTTCAATGGAATTATGTGAAGGCTATATTTTTGATACAAGCGAAGCAATAAGCTGGAAAGGCTCAGTCGGAAAAACTAGAGCGGAATGGGAAGCTCCCTCTGTTGAAATTGGCCTTGAACTATTTCATTATGTCCGTGAATTATTGCAAAAGACTATATGTGGAGAATGAGCATTAACTGTTTATGGAAATCTATAAAAATCCAAATTGCATTAAAGTCAGGGGTAGCCATGTCCTCTCTGTGAGTTGCGCCTACTGCAAATGCTTTATCGCACATTATCAAAAAGTCGGTGAGAGCAACTTTGTCAAGATGTATAACGACAGAATAATAGACGGCTCAATCGACTTTTCAGAGTATCACGGTGCGATATTTTGCCCCAAATGCGGCGAGCGAATCGCAACACGATATATGACAAAGATGGATAAAAAAGAAGCATACAGGCTTGTGCCGTCGGCGTTTAATAAGCGGAAAGGATTTTGTGTGTAGCAAAATTAGCCCACAAGTTGTGGACTAATTAGATTGTAGTGTTGCGAAATATCTTAATCTTGACACAGGTTCATTTTATTTGATATAATACACGCATCGGGCGGCTTTCTTGCCAGACGAGCTGCCCCTCAAATCACTATTGTTAGTAGGAGGAACGCCGTGCCGGGTTAGGGTGCGGCTTTACTCTTTGTTACGAGAGATATACACCACCAAAAACACCACATATGCAATCAACATCAATAATGCAATTGTTTCTGATACTGTCATGTGCTACTCCTTTCAGAGAAGCAACCCAACCGCCTTTTGCGTGCTACGGTATAATAGCATATGGCTGCAAAATCGGCAAGGTAAATTTATAAAGCCGCCAACGGTTGTGTATGGACTGACCCTATTTAGTTTTGATAAAGTAAATTTACATGTAATTCCCCTACTAGGTTGCGCCGGAGTGCGCTACGTCTAAGGAGTAGGAGACTCTGTGGGCAACAAATTATAACAAGCATTGGAAGCAGGACGGGGGTTGCCGCTTCACACTGCCGGTCTACGCTGTGCCGACAACCCCTAACGCTGCGACTTGATGTTGCATTTGGTCTTGATTGACCGCATTGGTCAGTGCGGTTTCGGCTGTAATATCACCCTTTTTCAAAAGCCCCAAAAGGTACGTATCCATAGAAATCATGCCCTCTGCAAAAGACGTCTGGATTACTGCATTTATTTGATGGGTCTTGCCCTCGCGGATAATATTCCTTATAGCTGAATTCACATTCATAACCTCAAAAGCAGGCACGGTTTTTCCGTTTGTGTGCTTTATTAGCCGTTGAGTTGCGACTGTTCTGAGTGACATTGAAAGCTGCACACGTATCTGCTGTTGCTGTGCGGGTGGAAAAATGTCAATTATTCGGTCAATGGTGTTTGCCGCGCCTACCGTGTGCAATGTCGATATAACAAGATGCCCTGTCTCAGCCGCTGTTATTGCCGCTGACATAGTCTCATAATCGCGCATCTCTCCGAGAAAAATAATATCAGGCGACTGACGCAGAACCGCACGCAAAGCATCAGCGTAGGAGTTCGTATCCGTGAAAATCTCGCGCTGGCTTATAAGGCTCTCCTTATCCCTGTGCAAAAACTCTATCGGGTCCTCAAGTGTGATAATGTGTGAGTTTCTGGTTTTGTTTATAGCGTCTATGATACAAGCAAGGGTAGTGGATTTTCCACTGCCCGAAGGGCCTGTGACAAGCGCAAGGCCGCTCCGCTGCGTTGCAATACTCATCACGGTTTCGGGAATGTTCAGCTCCCTGTAATCGGGGATTTCATATAAAACCACGCGGATAATGGCGGCAGGAGTACTGCGTTGGCGATAAGTGTTGACGCGAAATCTCGACACACCCGAAATCGTTACGGGAAAGTCGTCGTCGCCTGATTCGTTGTATTTTTCCATAGAGCGTCCGGCAAGCTCATACAAGCTTGTAATTAACACCTCGGCACTATCGGGCGTAAGTATTTCTCCGACTTGTGCAATAAGCGCACCGTCTATCTTGAACGTCACTTTTCGCCCGACTCCGATAAAAATATCGGAAACCCGCACCCCCACTGCTCTCCTCAGATACTCGAGTATCACATCTTTTCCGTTAATCATCAGACAAATCTCCCACCCAAACATTTAATCCCGGCCTATACTCCCAATCATCAGTATTTATCATACGCCAGCTGAGAATATTGTACGTATCTTCAAAAAATGCCAAATATACATACAGCACTTTTGTATCCGAAATATGGCAATAAAAGTACACTGTATCCATATTGAGCTGCTCATTCCACCTCGCATTTATATCAATACCGCGAATACTGCTCGGCACAACGTCGGCAGAAAGAAGCTCGGCAAGAACTAGCTCGGCAAGAGTGTCAGCTTCATAGTAACCGACCACAAGTTTTGCTTCGGAAGCGGCAAGTGCCTTGTCGTTTGACGCTACTACCAGCGTGATAAGTGAAAACACGCTCAAACAAAGCACGGCAAACACAAGCACAACCGAAGCACTCCCAACACCAATTCCACCCCTATTTGCCATTATCTCACCTGTATTGACCTCTCTAAGCGGCTGTAGCAAAACACTAACTTTGTCATTCTGATAGAGCGTAGTAAAGTGCCTTGAAGGACAAGTTTTTGCTGTTTTTCCGCATACCTACCTACTGCTTCCCTCTCGCTGCCACGGGAAATGAAACCAGCGAATCACCTTTTACCCTTGACACAGAAAGTTTACCCATAACAACCTCCGACTTTGGCGAATTCATGCTTATACCATCTTCGCCCTCCAGCTGTAGCACAAAACCACCTGCCTGCTCAACTGAAACTACCTGCCAATGCCTGTCATAAAACACACTGACTGAAACTTTCATAGACTCATCGACCGTTACAGTGCCGCCCGCCATATCTGCGACCGCCGTGAAGTCGCCGCCTGTAGCTTTAAAGAATTCAGCCGCATTTTGCGCTTCGGCGAGTGCGCGAGATGTGTCGCCCGCATCATGCGCTATAAAGAACGCCGATGTAAGAATACTGATACATGCGACAGCGCAAATGGCAAAGACTGCGATAACTATTAGTTGCTCAATAAGAAACAGCGTAGACTTGCTGCGAGTGCTAATTTAGTTCACCCCCTACGGCGCGAGGTGAAAGCAGTAAATTCAAGTTTTCTGTGGAAACCTTTATAAGCCCGTGCGGGGCTTCGTCAAACCGTATATAGTCAATCGGCGTAACTCTCATGCCGCCAAAAGTCGGCAAATCCAGCGTTGCGTCAGCAAAAATCTCATTGAGCCAGCCGTCTTTGCTGAAAATAACAGTTCTAAACTGCCTGTCTCCAATTGTCTCGTAGATAAACAGCGCAGAGTCGCCGCCAAACTCACCTACGGAGATACTTTCGAAATTGTCTGAGGTTCTGATTTTTGTGCGGACATATGAAAGCACCGTGCGTTCGTGTTCACCTGTGCGCGAAATGTCATGAATATTTCTGTAAACTGCGGCACCGAGCATAAGAACCATCAAAACAGAAAATGCAAAAATAGAGAACACCACCAGGACAAAAACGGTATCCAAACTGCGTCCGCTTTTAACTTTTGTCATTTTATGCATCATTTGCGGTTCTCCCGGTTATTTGAAATATGTTGCACTAATTTACTTAAACGGCAATACTGTTATTTCAGGAAAAATATTTGAAGCAAAAATCCTGTAATGAACGATAAATCGGCTTCTGTCGATATGTATTCCGAAATGTTCTTCAATATATTCTATGCTTTGGGGATACCTGCCCTCTATCGCGTAAGCCGTAACAACCGCACGGCGTATACTGTCCTCTAAAGTGCGAAGTCCCTCTGCTCTGCTAGATGATTCCACGCCGTGAAGCCCGAAGATAATCATGGCGATTATCGCCGCTGTAAAAAGCACAGGTAACACAGCAGATTTCAGGAAATCAATAGGATTTTTTCTGTAAATACTTATGCGCATTGAATCAGCTCCAAATTAACCGATGCGGTAAATGATGTTTTACCCGATTGCCGTCATAATTCCCATGAGCGGAAGCATGACGGAGAGAAGAATTACTCCAACCACAACAGACGACAAAATCACAAGAGTCGGCTCAACGCCTGCAACGATGCGGTCAATGCTGTCTCTCACGCTTATATCACTCCTGCGGGCAATCTCAGCCATGGCAAAATCAGCCCTGCCGCTAATGCTTCCGACAGACAACATTTTTGCGTCCTGAGCGGACAAAATGCCCGCCGTACTCAAAGACTCTGACAGCGTCTTGCCTGACTCCAACAGCGTCACACAAACCCTGTGCTTATCATTGACCGCACGAGAACCGCCGCTGACCTTTGCGGCCATATCAATGGAATCTGCAATATCCATGCCGCTAGCCATAGCAAGCGTGAGCGCATAGACGAACCGTGAAGATGCCAAACGTCCGAAAATGCCCTTATCGCCCCATCTGTCCGCAAAAGCTCGGACGATAACCTTGCGGATAGGCGCAGCGAGCCAAAAAACGAATAAAACAGCAAAAAATGCAGTAAAAGCTATAGCAATCCCGACAGCGGCATTACTGAGCCAGCCGCCAAATTGCATAAACCTGACTGCAAGAGGGTCCATTTGTGCGCCGAGACGTGCGTAAATATCATTGAAAATAGGGAGAACCTGTACAATAAGGACAAGCACGACAACAATCATTAGAAGCAGTAAAATCGCAGGATAAAGCACGGAGTTTTTTATGGTTACGGAAAGCCTTGTTTGACGCTCATAATGCTCAGCCAGAGCGTTAAGCGTCTGCGTGAGTCGCCCTGTTTTTTCGCCGACTTCAATCATATGAATCATGTATTTCGGAAAAACCCCTGACTCATCAAGTGTTTTTGACAAAGGGCTGCCGAGTAAAAGTTCGTTATACAAACTGCTCATTACCGCCTTTGACTGCGCAGAGGTATTGTCCTGATGTAAAACTTGAATACTGTCGCTGACAGTCAGCCCCGCATCAAGGAGCATAGCAAGCTCGGTGCAGAACATGGAAAGATACGTATTGCTGAGAGTTTTGCGCTTCACGGTGGGCCTCGCTTCCTTGGGTCAGAGTGGTTTTAGGAGTGTCCTAATTATAGAAGCCCTGTGTGAAGTTTGCAAGTCGATATATGTTAAAGTTAAGATAAAAATTGATTGCCGAATTTAGAACAAAAATTTGACAAAATAACTGCTACCATCGCCTATAAATTCTTGTAAAGCGGCAGAGTTATCGGCTGTAGATTCAAAGGTAGGGTCCATGAGTGTCCAGTTTTCGCCGTCAAACAAAATAACTCCGTTTATCCAGCCTGTCTCCTCTGAATGGACGTTAATCCACGCATGATAAATCTCTCCGACATACCCGAAAATCATCTTAGTCGGTATGCCCTGACTTCTGAGCATTGCCGTCATAACAGCGGCATAGTCGAAACAAATGCCGTAACCTCTTGCAAGCACAGCGTCTAAGTCGGGTATATATCCCGTGATGTAGCCGTCCGCAACTTCCTGCGCAAAATGTTGGTCATAGGTAATATGTGTTGCCACAAAATTGTATATTTCCGTGATTTTGTCGAGAAAAGTCGGTTGCCCTGCAACAAGCTCCGCTGCCACAGCGACTACATTGCTGTCCTCTGTGAAGTTTACGTATTGGTTTGGGCGTAAAAAAGGAGCAAATTCGTCTGTAAGTGTGACCTCAAACGATACTGCAAGCACAATCGCAAATTCGGTGCCGCGAGCTTGCTCAAGCACCATGATTGTGTATTCACCATTGCCGTCTGAGAGCGGAAGCACCTCAAA
>Ga0209755_10009315_pt1 | contig 10383 bp, 5 predicted proteins | sample TergutCo191P1_FD_187301 | JGI IMG/M metagenome (GOLD analysis project Ga0209755, IMG submission 187301) | Cornitermes sp. P1 segment gut microbial communities from Petit-Saut dam, French Guiana - Co191P1 (SPAdes) (version 2) | ecosystem: Host-associated > Arthropoda: Insects > Digestive system >...
CCCCCCCCTCTCGTTTTCCTGCCTTTCATCATAGTACTTATTGTGAAGAGTATAAATTATCCAGTTCCTTATTACTGTATGCATTATTATCAGTTATCCTGCTTTTTCCTCTCCCTTTTGTCATATGAATTTCGAAAGCCATCTCATTAGCCCTCAGTTTATTTCCTTGGCCTACGGAGAGCATATGTTTTATAATCATACAAAAAGTATATTAAAATATAGTTTAAACTATCCCAATGCGAACCAAAGTGATACCGAACGTACTTCGCCTATATAGAAGACATGCTAATACCGGTGCCTAGTCACTGGGTAATTATTTACAAAGTGAACCATAATCTAGTTTTTTGAAAATATGAACTAAATATAACATCCCTACCCGTCGGTTTAAAGTTCATGTTATTAAGTATTAAGATTCTGAGCTACGAAATTTAATTATTCGGCTCCATTTACATAATTACGTGTTATAAAATTTGCATTTCTATTTCAAATGTGTAACAAAGTGCAAACAATAGCAGTTCTGACACGGACACATCCTGCTCCTGTTAAAAGGTTCATTTCATATCAGTTTCAACAACGATGTTGTGATACAGCCCAATAGTTTGTTTTACCCGGTTGTGTGTGTAATAAGAAGGACCTTTGCATAAATTCTTCATCCAAGCTGAATTTATGGCATATGTCTTAAAAATTATCAGCCTTTATACAAAAGCTAAAATAAATACATGAATAATAATAATAATAATAATACATAGTTTTCTACTGACGTAAATCCTTTTGTACAAGTTTAAACCGCCATGCTGTCCCCACGCATAATAATAATGTTTAATGAAATGAATTCTGGGAATCACATTTTGCATCTTGCGTGTGTTGCACTTCACTCTTTGTCAAATTCCAAAAGAATACACTTGTTAGGCAATACATACCTAATTAATTTAAATTACGTTTTCTCAGACAGATTTCGGCTCTACTTGAGCAGTCATCAGGGAGATGAAATTCAAGGGACTATACAAAATACGTGAATTTATTATCACTAAATCTTACAACTCATGTATTTCTCCAAGTACGCAACATTGTGGTACTTCTCAGTTCAAAAAGTGGTCCTATATTTGCTTAAATTAATATTGATGTAATTACTAGAGAATTAAAACACGGGTTTGTACAATTAATTTAAAAAAGTAGTTTTATATAAAACTATAAATTACAGATGTGTTAGAATCCCTTCATCCAAGCACTCTCGTCAACAGTATATAATCCAAGACTATATTTGGTATTGCGCTGTTACAAGGCTGGTCGCTTCTATGACAAGGGTTTAAAACATACCGTGAATGAATACGAATACCAGTGTAATTTATAGTTTTTTATATATTAATAAATATGTTATGAAACATAAATTTTAAAAAAGCACATTAAATTTAAATTATCTATAATTAAAGCTTCAATTAATAATAGATATAATAACTGTTTAAATGGCCGATCTGTGTGTATTGACACAATACTGTGTACTTTGAGGGATTTATGAGTTTAAATTTTTAATGATAATGCATACTCATACATCATGTATAGCCCTTTGAATTTTATACCCTTGATGAAAGCTCATAGTCGAAACATGTCGGAGAAAATACGTATAACTTAAAGCAATAAAATTTATATACAGTCTAATAAGTGCTCATTGGGAATTTAATAACTGGGTTCCCGAATTATAAAAATTTGTAATCGACAAAAAATTAAACTGTTATTTAATCATAACATTTTAAATACTGCACATTTTAACTAACACCTACACATTTCATATGCAAGGTCGCTGTAAGGTTACTTGATTGCTGTACGTTTCAACGACACTGGTGTAGTCACCCTGAGGATGACAATTGCGCCAAAACACGCAGGAGCAAAGTAGGAGTAAAATACGAGGGGCGTTTAAGTCAAACCGGGACTTTTAATTTTACAGGTATAAAAAGGGACGCTAGCGTGGCGGTACTACATGCAGTAGTAAGTGGCAAGTGTGTCCTATTACTGATAGGCGGCGCACATGTCGCGGGCCAGTCCAGAGACCGTTAATCAAGATGGCAGACAACAGAGTCAGTGCGTGCATGGAACAGCGTGTGGTGATGAAGTTTCTTGCGAACGAAGGCGTAAAACCCGCGAATATCTACAGAATACTTCAAGCACAGTACGGTGATGAGATGCTCAGCCGCAGTAAGACATATGGATGGTGTAAACGCTTCAAAGATGGCCGTACGTCCGTCAGTGACGATCCCGGGCGTGGTGGTTCCCAGCCCACAGCTGTCATTCCTGCGAACATTCAGCGCGTGGAACGCCTGATCCTGGATAATCGACACATAACCTGTCGCGAAATTGCACAAGAGACGAATCATTCTGTGGGAACGGTGAACACAATCTTTCACGGTCATTAGCATTTTGCATTTTTATAAACTCAAAAGTCCCGGTGTGACTTGAACGACCCCCGTATATAATATACAAAATTTTACATTTATTTGTGCTGATAGTAAATCAGGTTCCCGTATGTCTGTTTCTGAATTTAATACACCCAATCAGGAGCGTAGCTGGGAAGAATGGTGCGGCCGCCGCGAACTCCTTAGTTGAAAGAGCGGCTAAGTGAATATTTAAAATAAAATTTGATTTTCTGCTCTCCACTTATTTAAATTATTAAGCAAAATAAAACGAAAATTAATTAATAATGGCGACTTTCATAGTTCATAATTGCTGTAGGAGCGGCCATTTTTATCTGCCACGGGAGTAGTAATGCAAGGGGGATAAGGCCGGATGTGAAGTCACGGTAACATGATGTAAACAAACATGGCGATTGGGGTCAATGACATTAACCCTTTGATACTCGGAAGAGACCTTAACACTTTGATATGCAAATGACTTTGATTAATGTACAAATTATCTAATTGATATGCAAATAAGCTGATTAATATGCAGTTGACCTAATTAACATGCAAATTATTTCGCCTGATCTAATTAATACGTAAATTAATTTTTGCGCCAGACAGGTTGGTACCTTGTGCTAACCTAACATAAACATTTGCCATTTTGAACGGCGCCATTTTTAAATTGTTGCTAACCTAACTTAAACATTTTCTATATTTGAAATGGCCCTAAAAATGCACCACTTTACAATATGGCGGACGCGCGGTAATTTTAAATTTTAACATTTTTAAATATGCCGCTAAATATGGCCGCCAGCGCGGTAACTTTAAATTTTTAAATGTGGCTGCTAGCGCAGTAATTATAAATTAAGTTGCTAACCTAACTTAAAATCTGTCATTTTACAATACGGTTACAAGCGCGCTATTTTTAAATTAAACTGCTAACTGAAGTTTAAAATTCGCCATTTCACAATATGGCTACCGGCGCGGCTATTTTAAATTAAACTGCTAACTTAAGTTCAAAATCCGCCGTTTTACAATATGATGATTAGCACATGTGTTTTAAATTTTGCTTCTGAATATAGAGAAATTTTTAAATATTTGCATGTTTAAGACTCTAGGTTTGAATCCCTTTTTAAGTAAAGGAAAAAGTTTACCGCCCCAGGGCATTCTAAAACGAGCCCACCCTAGGTATAAATGTTATTGTAAAGAAAGGATAAATAAACAACACATACATTTTTCTATTTACAAACATATAAGCACAAGTTCTTTCTCTTCTTCTTCTTCTTCTTATTATTATTACTAAAATAGAGCCCCGACGATACTGCAGCCTACCCGAACCTAACCTCCAACCTACAGCAACCCAAGCTATGTACAATTTCAGATTCACAATACTAATTAACACACCGAATTACTAATCCACTAAAGTAAAAATACATACCACACGCAAAGGAACACTACGATTAACACACACTGAGGATCACAACTACTAAAATTAATAGAAGCACTTAATCATGTACAACCGAGCGACAAAGACCTTCACACCGAGCATATACTACTAAGAACCATGATTTTATATTAACACTACCTCTTCCATCTTTACAGAACGAGAAGACCAGTGTGGTAATCAACATTTTAGTCGTGAGCTCCTGATGATGGGTATAGTAGTGCACGAAACATGTTGAGCCTGAAAGAAGTACAATAAAATAATAAGTAGCATCTACTTGGTTCTTATTCTTCAGTCAGTGTACTTGTTCTTTCAGTGCATTTTAATAGTGCACGAGAGTGTATCAAAGAATAGATTTAAATCAAGCAAGTTCGCCATGTTTCTCCATGACCTCACAATTCCAAGTCCCAGAAATAAATATTCTTCGTGCCTGACACCGTGAGAACTTCAAACTTTAAACAAGTGACATAAATTAGAGAACTGGTAAAATTTTGGAAGTTGTCTCGGTTCTTTTATGATTTAAAAACTGGTACTTTCGGCAATACCTAAGAAAAACTACGAAACATAAAACCAGCCGTGCTGAGATATAAACTAGGGATCTTGCATATGTACAGCAACAATGTTAAACATTTTACTATAACTTTACTTTGAAAATAGGCATAATATTTTGTATTCTTCCCAGAAAGATGAAAACTCAAATGAACATAATACGAGCTGCACAGTTAACTTCGCATTTTTTTTGTGGCGCAACAGACAAGTCAGGCCTACGCCGCCTCACTGCTGAGGTTTCTACATCACGCATAATTAGACAGACACACCAGCAGGACTCTTGAAAGAGTGATCACCTCGTCACGGAGGCCTCTACCTAGCGAACACACAACGAAGACCAGAGACAAAGTAAAACGCGTCCTGAGCGGGATTCGAACCCGCAATCCCAGAAATCTAGCGGCTGCAGACCTACGCCAAAGACTGAATCGGTACTTGGTATTTCACAAAAACATGAAAAAGAGAACCTACTACATAAATTTTCGTAGAATCTAAACCTACATAACTAAGAAACTTGACGATAATGATGATATTTTCGATACCATGACGTATGGAAACATGCAACAGAGGCCACAACACACTAATTTTCACATTTTGAAGTCATCTGCATATTGTTAATTGAATATACTTCATGCATATAAACAAAAACTTTGGCGTTATGAAAAAAAAAAATTGTCTACATGTACAAATACATATTCTACTTACATTTACGTATCCGTGCCCCAACCTCGGCTACTTGAGTCCCTGCGAAAGTCTAACAGTTAAGTTAATAGACCATTTCAATATCATTGCAACAGAAATACTATTATATCAGAAAATTTTCAGAACACCCGGTTTCCAGAATCTGTAGAATTTAACATATCCCATTCTGCAAAGCGTGATCTCTTTCACACGGCACATTACTTCCAATATCGATATGAAACAAACCATCTTCCTTACTTTACCCTTTTTTTTCCTCCAACAAGAAGACATGAATCCTCGCCATAATCGAATTTCTCCTCCTTCTTCCTCTAACAGGCCATCCTCTTATTTTTAATTCTCCCTAACAGCTCTCCCGAAGATGCAGTCGGTCTTATCGACGTCTGGCAGACATCGTGTGTACGTAGCACCGTCTATAATAACGGCGCACTGGCTTTTAGGGCTTGTAAACTGCGCCGGTGTATAATATTATTATTGGCTGCTGCCACAGTGAGAGCAAAAACGAGTTGAGTTAGCTCCTACACTTGTTATGAAACTACTAGCAAGGACTGCATTATTCCTATATACAACACTTTTTAGTCTGAGAACTAATACATAGTACAGTCACAGTAGTATAATTTTTGATATTAAACGTCCCCATTGGAGTAGCAAATACAATATCTATAAATATTCACAATCACAAACAACCCACTTGTAAATAGTTGCGTTTATATGGCGTCTAGTTCCGACCACGAACTCGAGTCATCTTCAGGTCATTACACAATAATCTGAAACGTATGGAGAAACTATAATCTTAAGTAGGAGATCTCCCGATTTACACAAAAAATACATTAAAATATAAGCAAAATGTGTAAGTAACAACAGTTTTAAAAAACCTAAGGTTATTTAAAAAAGTTTATAATCATTTATTTAAAAAAACTGTTCACAAAAATTTCCATGGGACAAAGGCGATGTATTATTTTGTCGACTGTGATATTTCGTGTTAACTTATTAAATACTCGAATGGTGCGCGCCACTGGTGCTGTGTGTTTGGTACCGATGTGTTGTCTTGTAATACGTAGGATGAAATTATAATTTATGGTAAAGTTATATAGTGAAGACAAAATCCTCTTAGATTTTGGTATGTGTGAACGAGGTTCCAAAAGTATTGAATCAGTCTTCAAATTTTATTAATAAATAACACGTAAATATTACTTGGGAAAGGAGATATGTGTAGAGAATACCAAATAAGCATTTTTGTTAAAGAATATAATAGCGTTACAATTATATAGTTTATTTTGGTGAATAAGCGCTTCATTTTCACAGATAAATTCTATATGAAACATCCCAGTTGGTGTAGCTATGTATAAGTGAGTTGGTCGTGACTGTGATATTTATAGATACTGTAAAAGCAATATTGTTAATTTCGACGAGTGAAAAATTACGTCCTTTCTTTTAATTCCGTGCTATGTATCTAACTACAATGAATGAAAACAATAATTTTAATGTATTCGGCAACACAGTGGTACAGATATTTGAACCAAAGGGAAAAAGTTCTGGAAAACACTAATTTCTTTATTAGTACGGAGCTGAGCCAACATTTGCCTGTATTACAGCTTGTATCCTTCTCGGAATAGATTCATCCAAGTTCTGAATGGTCTCTAGTGGAATATTGTACTACTTTTCATGAAGAATATCTTCCAGTGGCTTGAGAGATAATGGAGGAGGGAATCTGCTTCTCAGCTTTCTCTCTAAAACTTAACACAATGATTCGATATTATTTAAGTCTGTCGATTGTGCTGGCCAGAGAATTTGTTGAAGTGCATCTTCATGCTCCTCAAAACAAGAGTGAACACTTCTGGTTGTTTGTATGGACGAATTGTAACGTTAAAAAATTGTATGATTGTTAGGTTTCTTTCACACGTCCCAGTTTTTGCCTGGTCGGCAGCTTACCGGACGGGTGACGGCACAACTTGGAACTTTAATAACATCTCCGGCTCTAACCGGCCGGTCGAAAGACCAAGGACGTTGTGATTAACCCTTATCCTGTTAACGTGGAGAATATGGTGAGCTCCTAGTAATGACAGCAAATGTAAGATGAGATTTAATTCGGTGTTTAAAGGGTTAAGAACACAATGACCAAGCAGTCGCGCATGGCCAGTGATTTGCAACGGATCGTAATTCAATTATTGCTCTGTTTTTGTTGTGCCGTCATCGTAAACCTAAATAAAACAGGTTGCATTTGGTTCATTCAATAATTCAAAAAGGGAAGATTTCGGTGCCTGTAACACAATATTTGATGAACTACGAAATTACGCAAACAAGTTTTTAAATGATTTTGGAATGTCTGTTTCATCTTTCAACGAACTGTGTCGCCGATGCAATGAGAGTCTTCAGCGTCGTAGCAGTAAAATGAGGAATTGCATTCAACCTGTGAAATGTTGACTGTTAAAATCAGGTAAGTAATATTTGTGATTGTTTTAAAAGAAAAATTTAATGACTAAATATAACAAATTATTTTCATAACAGAAATTTATTTATTGATATATTTTAAACTATTATTGATGATAAAATCTGCAAAAATTTAGATTTTTTTAACCACACTCGTGAAATCAACGTTATAGTCCGTGTGATCTGACATTACGGAGAGTGACTGAGATGGAATGTGTGCTGTAAAAACACAGTCCGTGGAGGAAGATACGCCTGTCTGTCGTTGACAGTACTGGCCATGTTGGTTTGCTGTTGGAGGTGACAGAGAAGCGTCCTGTATTGCTGGTTCTGGTTCCGCAGTGCGCGGCATCTTTCCAGTGTCGACGGCCAGCAGTTGGACTGTAGTAATGTTTGAAGGACGAGAGTTCATAGTACTTGCTTACACCAATAATGGATTATTTCGCCCAACATGTGAGGAAGTTTCACATGGCTGGTTGGACATTGGAAGAGGCTGACTGGTAAAGTATCTTGGTCTTCGGTTCTTAGTGTTTGCTGTTAACTGAAGAACTCCCATCTGAAACTCAAGGTACTCCTCTTCGTTAAATTTTGAAGAGATGGTACAATGTCTGTGAAGAATGACAGGTGTCGATTTAGCTGGTTTCCTTCTTCCAGCGCTTTAATAATTCTTAGCCAAAATTCATCTTGTTTACGCGTTTTTCCACATTGCTCTGTTCGTGGTTTTCGGAGAGGAATTTCTTGGGAGAAATTATTCTTATGATTTGTATATTGTTCAACTTTAGTAACCTGAGACTCCTCCATATTACCACCGATAAACTGCCGGCTGTTTGCCTTTCACTGATCAATTTCGATAGGAATCTAAGTTGAACGCTGTATACATATATTCGTGCTTTTTAAGACACCGTACCGGCCTGCGTTGCTTCTTTTTGATTATCTCACGACAACGTAGCAATCTAGGATGTTTCCCCTTTTTTGTTACTTCTTTACATAAAAATGCAAAATAGTGTAACTAAAATTAGAAATTAGGAACTGTAGTGTGTTTTAATGATAGTTCAATTGACCACGAGAGTTATTAATTGCAGGATTCATTGTTTCAGATATCTAGCTAGTGGATGTAGTTTTAATGACCTACATTTCTCTTCTAGGATTGGAATCTCAACAGCATTGAAGATAGTCGGAGATATATGTCATATAATTTGGTATATCATACGTCCAGAATATATTTCCAAATCTACAAAAGGGCAGTGGGAATTGACTGCTTTGGAGTTGGGAAGACGAGTTAATTTCCCGCATTGCTTAGGGGATGTAGATGAGAAACATATTCGCGCAATCAAACCGGAACACAGTGGCTCGATGTTCTATAATTACAAAGATTTTTTCCCGTGGAATTAATGGCCGTGTAAGACACTAAGTACCGCTTTGTGTAAGTTGACATTGACAGGTACGGAAAAGACCATTTTAAACAATCTATTATATGGACAGTTATGCTGGAATTACCCAGTGAGAGAACTCCTTCAGGAACAGAAGTTCCACCTGTTCCATACTTCTTTGTATGAGATGAGGGATTTGCGCTAAACAGAAATATACTTCGACATTTTTGTGGATCCCACCTGAGTGTTAAAAAAACTGTTTACAGCTATAGCTTATGCAGAGCACGAAGGTATGTGGAATGCGCTTTTGGAATTTTGAGCAATAAATGGAGAATTCAGCAGGCGACAGCTTAATGTCGGTCTAGACTTTGCACTGGGCATTGTTAGGCCTGTGTTGTTCTGCACCATTTTGTTCACCAGAGAGATGATTATAAGTCTGTGGACACTATGAAAGTGACTGGTCTTGAAGACGCACCTGATGTACGATCAGTACGTGGGGGGCTAACGGCGAACAGTAAAGTAGCGGATTATTTTCTAAGAGCTGCTGTGGCTCTTCCTTGGCAAATATAAAAAATATGAACAGTAGAGTACATAAAATAAAAAAGACAAGTTTGTATGGATTTCAATTATCTGTGCTTATTAAATTATGGCAATAGCCACCAAGAGCGGTTTTTAACATCTCCTAGAGGTTCAAGTTTTTCTTGAAGACAAAATTCTCTCCATGCCTTTTGCGTTTCGTTCCTGTTTATTAATATCATTCGTCTTGTCCCGTAACACCGGCCTGACTTCCACCAGAGATACTAACAATTGTATATCGAACTCAAAATCGTCCGTCTTCACCAGTGAAAAACTCTACTGTTTCATTACTCTACTGACACTGCAGTCTAAGGTGATCGCTCGGATACAGCCGGGTAAAAACCTGAGTGTGAGAACGTATCCATAAACAACACCTGCACCACTGCTGACTCAGCTACCGGCCGGGGACAGGGCATAGCTCCAGTTGCCACCCTGTAGCTGGCCGATATAATTCTGCCAGCCAAACGACTTCTTTGTGTGAGTATGCCTATGCTTCCATGTGTTCCACTACTTTGTCCGGCGATAATCGGAAACTACGGGCCGGTTGAAAACAGGAACATGTGAACGTGACGGAGGAACATCTGGATCATATGATGCGCCTGGTTACCCAAAATGTCCATGTAATTACTGGCAGTATGTCGGCCATTTCGAGAATTATAGGACCAATAGAGTAACAAGATTTTGCTGCCCAAATCGTCACAGATACGCCTCCATGTTCCACAGCTGGAATTAGGCATTCAGAATTATAAGCTTCCTTGGGCATTCTCCGAACCTAAACCCAGCCTGTAGTTGGGAACAACGTGAAGGGCGACTCATCTGATCATATTGCGCATTTCTAATCGTCAGACGTCCAGGTTTTGTGATCCTCACACCATCTTTTTTGTCTTTTGGCGTCATTTTCAGCAATCAGAGGTTTAGAAATTGTTGCTTT
>Ga0209755_10009316_pt1 | contig 10382 bp, 5 predicted proteins | sample TergutCo191P1_FD_187301 | JGI IMG/M metagenome (GOLD analysis project Ga0209755, IMG submission 187301) | Cornitermes sp. P1 segment gut microbial communities from Petit-Saut dam, French Guiana - Co191P1 (SPAdes) (version 2) | ecosystem: Host-associated > Arthropoda: Insects > Digestive system >...
TAGTCGAAATCACAGATTTGTTGACAAATTTAGAATTGCAAAGATACGAAAAAAAATGAAATTTACAAAATAATTTGGTCAATTCGATTTTTTTTCGTAAATTTGCAAAATGTAATTCAGTTTTACGACAAAAATAATATAAAACGGAAATGAATTGGACTATGTTTAGAAAGCAATTTTTTGAATTAGGATGCGTAAATATTCACCAAATTTACGCGTGGCGTTCTGATTTTCAGCAAAATAATTTGGTGCGTTGGACACGGCAAGGTTACTTAGTTAAACTGAGAAACGGCTATTATGCATTTCCTGAATATCTGAATGTTCCGGATTTTGCGACCTATATTGCTTCGCAGATTTATCGCCCATCATACATCAGTTTGCATTCGGCATTAGCATTTTACGGTATGATTCCCGAAGGTGTAGTTCAAATAACATCGGTAAGTAGTTCGAAAACGGCGTTTTTCAAAAACGCTTTCGGCGAATATTCATACAAATCCGTTCGACCGGAACTGATGTTTGGCTATGAAAACAAACCTCTTACCGATGGACGCTCGATACCTTTCGCAACGCCCGAAAAAGCTTTGTTAGACCTTTTATATTTATATCCATTCTACAACAACGAACACGAATTGGAAAATTTGCGATTAGATCACGATTTTTTACAATCGGATTTAGATGTTTCCAAGTTGATGAATGACTCAGAAAACTTTCAGAACAAAGCCTTAGAAAAACGAGTGAAATTACTAAAAAAAGTTTACGAGCTATGATAAATCTTGAACAAATTAAAGCCTATTTTCCTGCGGAATTACGTGAGCAAAAAGGGTTTCAAAAATATATGCTGAAAGAGTATTTGTTACTTATGATTTTGGATTTTTTGTCCTCTACAAAGCACATTCAAAACCTTGTGTTTATTGGCGGTACAAATCTTCGTTTGATAAAAGGCATCAATCGTTTTTCCGAAGATTTGGATTTTGACTGTAAAGATTTTTCACGTTCGCAGTTCGATGCAATGAGCGAAGATGTCCGTAGATTCTTGGAAAAGCAAGGACTTCGAGTAGTTTTCAAAGAATCGACAAATGAGAAATTGCAAGCATTCAGAACTAACATTTTCTTTCCGGAATTGCTGTTTGATCTCAATTTGACGGGACATCGCGAAGAGCGTTTTCTAATTAAATTAGAAGCAGAAGATCAGAATATTGATTATAAAACAAAAATGACGTTGATAAAAGGATGTGGTTTTTTCTTTACGTTTCCAACGCCGGAAGATGATGTTTTGTGTGCGATGAAATTGTCGGCAATGCTTGCCAGAAGCAAGGGGCGTGATTTTTACGATGCGATGTTTTTGCTGTCTCAAACTTCGCCAAACTACGATTTTCTTGGAAAACGCAACGGGATAAATAATTTGGAAGAACTCAAAACGGCTGTTTCGAAATTACTAAAAACCGTTAATCTAAATCAAAAACAGAAAGATTTTGAACACCTATTGTTTGAAAAAAAGAATAGCGGTCGCATTTTATTTTTTGATGAATTTGTGCAGGAGTTGAAATAAACGTGTGTTTGGCAAATGTTCAGCAAATAAAACGAAACGCCTGCGTTATCATTCAATTAGCAGGCGTTTATGATTTTTGCTAGTGATTCCGCTTGGATTCGAACCAAGGACCCACAGCTTAGAAGGCTGTTGCTCTATCCAGCTGAGCTACGGAACCTTTTTCCAAAAAATGTTTTTTGGGAGTGCAAAGATACAAAAAAAAAATGATATATCCAAAAAATTTAATTGAGAATTGAAAATTGAGAATTGAGAATTTTCTGATTGTTGCTTTCGAGCCTCATTCTCAATTCTCCATTCTTAATTCTCAATTTGCAAAAACCGTTCAGCCTCAATCGCCGCCATACAACCCGTGCCAGCCGCTGTAATGCCTTGTCGATAGTGCATATCCTGAACATCGCCAGCCGCAAAAACACCGGGAATATTGGTTTTTGTGCTGCCTGGAACGGTCTTGATATAACCCTCAGGATGCAATTCCAATTGATTTTTGAATAAATCGGTGTTTGGCGTGTGACCGATGGCCACGAAAACGCCCGTCACATCAAGCTTTTTCTCTTCTTTGGTGTCGGAATGGTACAGCATAATTCCGGTTACGCCGCTCGCATCGCCCAAAATTTCTTTGGTTTGGTGTTTCCACAGAATTTCGATTTTCGGATTTTCTAAAACCCGCTTCTGCATGGCTTTTGAGGCACGAAGTTCATCACGACGAACAATCAAATACACCTTATTACATAGATTCGCCAAATACGACGCTTCTTCGGTTGCTGTATCACCACCGCCAATCACGCAAACGTCTTGATTTCTATAGAAAAAACCATCGCAAGTGGCACACGCAGAAACGCCCATCCCTTGAAATTTGTTCTCGCTTTCCAAGCCGAGCCAATTCGCGGAAGCGCCAGTAGAAATAATAATAGTCTCCGCCAAAAGTTGTGTATTCTCGTCAACCGTCACTAAAAACGGGCGTTTCGACAAATCCACGGCAGTGACAATGCCCGAACGGATATCCGCACCAAAGCGCTCGGCTTGTTTGCGCAAATCGTCCATCAAAACTGGGCCAGTAACGCCTTCGGGATACCCCGGAAAATTCTCAACTTCTGTTGTGATTGTCAATTGTCCACCCGGCTGAATACCCTGGTATAAAATGGGTGAAAGGTCTGCTCGAGAACTGTAAATTGCGGCGGTGTAGCCGGCCGGCCCCGAGCCAATGATTAAGCATTTTGTAGTTTCCATCGTAAAAATTAATTAGAGCCCACAAAATTACAAAAAAAAAAATACATTTTTTATTTGCTTTTTTAAATAAAAATCAGTATCTTTGTGCCGTGAGTTAATAAATTGTTAAGATTTAGATAAATAATTGAAAATTTGAAAATATGATTACCTTTATTAAACGCAAGTTCAGGGCGTTAATCGCTTTGATGGCACTGATGTTTGCGACTGTATCGTATGCGCAAGACAACGGATACGGTGCTGCGGGTGTGTTCTTTTTGTTTAACGAAACACCGCAAGGGTTTCAGTTGAATGAATCGAGCTGGGCCGATGGTTATTTCGGACGTCAGTTGGATGGCATGTATTTTGGTTTGCCAACGTCGCTGGTTTTCACACACGCGCGCGCTCGTGCGTGGAGCCATGCGTGGGCTCCAGAAAATAATCACACTGCAAAATGTCGCCATTTGTCGGGGGCTTATCGGATTTTTTACAGGCTGAGCATTGGCGGCAGATATACGGATTGGACGTCGTTTTCATTGGCCAGTTGTGTGCATTTGGGCGGTAACGATGTGAATCTTTTTACAGTGCATGGTGCCGTTGATATTGACCTTTTGGCCGAAGCTTATGCGTTTGGTGGCGAAGGCGTTTTTACCTTGCAAATGGCCATGGCGTGGCGATTTGAAGAAGACACACCGCCAGATTCGTTGATTCAAACCGCAACATTTCGTGTGATGCACGGCGAAGTTGTTGAGCCAACAATCGCGATTGCAAAAAGCAATTTCGAATTGCCGATTCATCACCCATCGTCGTTTCGCATCAGCGGAAGCAACACGGATTCAGTGGCGATTTATCACAACAATGTGTTGTTTCGCGTGCTTCGATTTACGGGGGCAACATTCTCGGAAACGATACAATTTACACCCAGAGAAATGGGCGACAATTGGATTACCGCTGTTGCGATGAACCGCTTTGGTTTTCGGATTGTGGCCGATGTTGATTTTGTGGTTACCGAAGGTTCGAACAGGCGCGATGTGACGGAGGATATCCGCTATTTGCAAGTGTTTCCGAACCCTGCAACCACGTATTTGATTGTGCAAACATCGGATGTTGAAGTTGGCACAGAGATTTTAATTTACAACATTTTAGGACGTTTGGTTGGTACGTTCCAAACAACCGGAGATAGCACAGTTATTGATATTTCAGAGTTTTCCGCAGGGTTGCATATCTTGCGTGTTGGCGATGTTATTGTGCGATGGATTAAAAAATAATATAAACTACAAAAAATAACCGTTATGAAAAAGATTTTATTAACTTTAGTTGCGATGTCGTTAGTGATGGCGTCGTTTTCGCAGAATTTAAGCCGTTGTGATGGAGAGGCAACACTTTTCTTTAGAGTGCCAGCAGCCTCGTATTGGTGGACTGGGACTTATGTTCATGCTTGGAATAGCAGTGGAGATCTTACCAGTTGGCCAGGTGTACGAATGGAATATGTCGGAAACAGACATTTCAAAATAGTTTTTCACGGACGTACAATAGACAATACTTGGAATCTCATATTTGTCGATGCAGGCAATACTGGTACGAATTTGGGATATCACAGAACACAAATTCCTGCGGGAAATGTTGTGGCGGGTGGTGTTTACAGACAGTGGTTCAGCACACGTGATGAATCTGTGACTACACCAATTCTTGATTGTAGTTCCGAGTTAAGTGTTTGTCAAGGAGAGCAGACCATCTTTTTCAGAAATACAGGAAATTGGCAAAATGTTAGAATTCATATTTGGGATGCACCCGTTGCAACGGGTGATTTTCCAGGTGCACACATGACACATATTGGCAACAATATATTCAAATTCACAACAACAGAAACGATAACAGATAGTTGGAGAGCTATAATTAGTGATGGCGGACACGCTGACCGCCGAACGCAGACTATCGCAAATTGGGCTGCTGGCGGCATTTTCCTGCCAAATGGCGGACGTGAAAGCGTACTTACTCCTGTTGTTTGTATTTTCCCGCCAACGGCTACAATAGCAACACTCCCAGACATAGGCAGACAAGGCATTGGTCAAATCACGGTAACGGTTGTTGGTGGAACAAATCCGCCGTTTACAGTGGATATCGGTGGAACGGTGACAAACGATGTTGCACTTGATGACCCTGTTGTGCGAAGCAATCTTGCTGCTGGTACGTATACCGTGACGATAACATGTTCGGATGGCCTTGTATTTAGCGAAAGCGTTGTTGTTGCTCGAGTTTGCCAAGGCGATGATAGATTAAACCTTGGTGCATTCTCAACATCGCACACAAATTTTGGTTTGGTTGCACTTGGCGAAAGCCTTACAATCACAGTTAATCCAGAGTATCTGAGCCCTTGCTTAGGTCTTACACCAGGCGACCATTTGTACGTTCGTCCGTTCTACAGATTTAGGCAATCGCCAAGCGGAGCGATTTATCGCTATATCGCCTTTACAGGATGGGGACTTGATGCGATGGACGAAGATTTTAGAATGACTTTTGCGAATGGTGTTTATACTTTCACGATTGATAATATCTTAGAACTTTTAGAAACTGGAACGAGCGATTTAGGAGCTGGTTCGATACCATTTGCATCTTGGATGACGGAACGCCCGATGCGAATGGGTTTTTACTTTTTTTATAGCGATGGCAATGGTGGATATTCGGTGATTCGAACATCGCTGGACTTTCCCACTGCTTACGACGATTTCCGAGTTGGTTTAACGCAAGATTACGCATTGTCGTTTTGGGTGCACGAACAAGGTGGTCGAACGTATGATGGCTATCGCCATTATTTTGTTGGCGAGGATGTGAATTTTAGATACCAAAGACGCATTCGTTTTGACAATGTTTGGAGTTTAGATGGTGGAAACTACAAGCGCTATGCGGTTCGTTTGTATGCGAATGATGCAAATGTTGATGAGATTCCCTCGGATACGGTTTTTGTTGGTGGAAATCACGACAGACCTCATCGCTTGACAACGGCTGGAGATTTCAGATTTGAAGCAAGAGCAGTCACGCCAGGCGGCGAAAGTTGGGCACGCAATATCGGCGATGATGAGAGACAATACTACAATGTTCGTGCGCATGCACCAATTATCACGCTTTCGGCAAGCACAGCAAGGGTTGTAGAAAACGACACCATCACCATCACAGCAACAATTCCGTTTGTTCATCCAAACGACGATATTATGCTCACATTGGTGTTGAACCCCAACGATTTTACGGGTGTTTCGAGTGGTGATGTAACGATTACAATTCCAAGTGGCTCAAGGTCGGGAACGGTAAGAATTGTTGCGGTAAACGATAATTTGAGAACAGATTCGTATCGCACGGCAACGGTTGGTGCAACAACATTATTTGGTTTTGGCGAAATGGTTGAAGTGAATTTTGTACTTTACGCTCCGATAGAAATAGACATCGAGGATGTTGATGCGAATTGTCCGCCGCCACCAGCACCAATTGCTGCTGGCGTAACGGTCTGTATCAACACAAATTCAGCGATTTTTACGGTTGAAAATTATGCGATTTTTGGAGAACCAACATTCACACTTTGGACATCCGAAACAGCAGGAACAGAAATTCCGCTCACGGTTTCAGGTGCAACGCCTCACACGTACAGTTTTGTTGCTCCTACGAATTTCACAGCAAACACCACGCTTTACATAGAGATGCAAGATGCTACATTGGCGACTGGTTGCCACCTGTCGTTGCGAGGAGCGCTCAGCATTTCTGTTGTTGAAGCGCCGAGCGATTTTACATACAATTCGCTTCCTGCAAGTCAAGGTGTATCGGATGGTAGTATTGAATTTACGCCAGGCGTGAGAGGTTTGGGACCATTCACCATTACGATTTCTGGAACGACGATAACCGCTGAAAATACAGGTGCTACACCGTTTGTCGGACTTGCAGCGGGTTATCACGATGCGACAATTACGGCGACTGCAAATCCAGAAAGTTGTCGAACCCATACAATTTCTCAAATTTATGTTGAGCAATCCGCTTGTGCTTTCCCTGCAACGCCAACGCTTGTCATGGCTAATGTTTGCGATGGTTTTGATGATGTTCTTATTGAAATTACAAACCATACGGCAGGCATAACTTACCGCTTGGTTTCGAGTGCTGATGATGCGACGTTGCTTGATAATCTAACCGTTGATGCAAATAACAGAATTACAATTCCAACGCAAGCGATTGGGTATTATTATTTGCGAGCGGTAAACACAGCGCTGGCAACGGAATGTCAAGTTTCGACAGGCCGTGTTCGTGTGCTGACGGTTCACGGAATCACAGTAAATCCGCAGGTTTCGTTTAGTGCAGCGGCGTGTGTTGGACAAACGGTTGAAGTAACCATCCAAAATTTTGACGCCAATTATGACTATGTACTTTATCTCGGAAACACAGCATTAACGGCTGTTTCGATAACATCTGCGACGTTTGAAACACCTGCGATTACAGCAGATGTCACGTTTACACTTCGCAAAAACAGTCGTGTGAACAACATTCCAGAAGCGTGTAGTTTTAGCACAACGGTTATCGCGATTGTCGCAAATCCGCTGCCAATTGTGGATTTGATTGCAACGGATAGCACGTGTCTTGTGGCTGGAACGATTACCGTGATGGTTTCTGCGGGAACGCCAAACGCGGGCAACGAGTTCGATATTCGTTTGAGTTCGTCAGATACGCCAAATTGGCGACTTTCTGGACACGTTTTCGAAGACATGCGTGCTGGTTCGCACACGATTGTTGTTAGAGATGACAGAGGTTGTGTGGGAACGAACAGCGTAACTGTTGCTGCGAATGCTGCACCGCCTGTATTTACAGCAACAATGGCGTATGCAGACACAAATGGAAACAACACGGGACGAATTTCGGTGACCATCAATGCGGGTGGTAGCGGGCCGTTTGATGTGTATATTTCGGGCGAAGGTTTGGACAATGTACTTATCGGTTCGAATATCAGTGTTGGCGGTTCGGTGGCACGAGGCGACTTGGCTGCGGGAACCTACACCATCAGAGTTGTCGGGGCAAACAGATGTTCAGCGACACAAAATGTCGTTGTGAGAATGGCCTGCACAGGCGATTTGGCGGTGAATACGGTTTCGCTTCCGAATATCGCGGTTCTTAGCGATAGATTGGTCATTACGATTGATGTGAACGACCTTAGTCCGTGTTTGGAGTTTGTGTCGGGCGAAAATTTGTATGTGCATCCGTTTTACGTGTACAACCAAAATCCTACTACACCTACCAATCCAACCACGATTCCTTTCAAATCGTGGGGGCAAAGTGTGTTGACCTTCCGAATGGATTACAATGCTGGAACTTACACGTTTGAAATTCCAAACATTCGTGAATTTATTCAAGATTATAGTATTTCCGCTGTTGCAGGATGGATGTTCGACCGTCCGGTGTATATGGGTTTCTTGTTCTACACGGAAGGTGCAACAACTGTTATTCGCACACAGGCCGGACTAACAACGGGTGGCGATTTCTTGGTGCCTTTGCGTCAAGATTATGCGGTGAGTTTGTGGGTTCACGAGCAATCCGGTCGCACGGATAATGATGATGTTCGTCATTATTTTGTTGGTGAAAATCTGAATTTAAAATACGACAGATTGTTGAGATTTGACAACGCTTGGACGATGGATGTTGGTAATTTGAAAACCTATCCAATTTATTTGTTGATGAATGGAACTGATGTTGAAACTATTCCTGCTGATGCCGATTTTGTTGGTGGCGAATATGTTCGTCCGCGTGAACTCACAGATGCTGGAACCTTTGTGTTTACAGCACGTGCAGAGACTGCGGTGAGTCACCGAATGGCGAGCAATCCGTGGGTTGCAAACAATCCGTTGGTGTCGCACACGATTCGCGTTCATGCACCAATTGTAACGCTTTCGGCGAATCCAACAACGGTTTTGGAAAACGATACCGTTACAATCACAGCAACATTGCCGTTTGCACATCCAGATGCAATCACGGTTGGATTGTTGCTGGATGATAGCGATTTTATTGGTGTTGGGCATGTTTCAACACTTACAATTCCAGCGGGTCAAATGTCGGGAACGATAGAACTTGTCGCTGTGGATGATGGCGAAAAAACAGACACGTATCGCATCGCAACAATTGGCATCACAGCCGTAACTGGCCTTGCTGGTGTGACGTTTGAATTGTATGAAATTCTTGAAATTTATATCGATGATATCGGCACGGAATGTATATTCCCAACAGCACCAGCGCTTACAATGGCTGAGGTTTACGTGGATTTTGATGAAGATATTTTGGTAACAATTACAAACCATCAAGCGGGCATCACGTACCGTTTGGTTTCAAGTGCAGATGTTATTTTGTTGGATGATATCGAAGTGGATTCGGACAACAGAATCACGATTCCGATGCAAACTGTGGGGCATTATTATTTGCGTGCGTTAGACCGTTCGTTGGAAGACGAATGTCAGGTTTCGCAAGGCCGCACGCGAGTTTTGACGGTTCATGCAGCACCACCGCCGCCGCCTCCGACGTATGGCGAAGGTCCTGCGGGCGTTTATCTGAGCTTGAATCAAACCGAACAGCGTTTCAATTTGAATGATACGACTTGGGGACAAGGTGCTGGCGATATGGGCGGAGCTCAACGCTTAGAAGGCGCCGCTTTTGGAGCAGTTGATGAACTTACATTCACTTGGGCACGTGCAAGAGCGTGGGCTGCAGGAGATGCGTGCGATGTATTGTGGGATAGATTTGCTGTATTCTACAGAGTAACCAACATTGAAAACCCAAATACAGCTTGGATTCCTGTTCTTTTGAACCATTGCAACGACGCGATTTATACAGGCGACAATGTTCGTCTTCGCACACAACCAAATACAGCGTCTAATCCATTCCAACCTGTAGATTTGCGCGCTATCGCCTACGCATTGGGCGGTTACGGCACATACACGTTAGAAATGGCGATGGTGTTTTATGCAGGCAGTCATGCAATGACTACGCCTCCTGCTGACCTCATTCGCACAGCAACATTTACACTTGTTGAGCCAGCTCCGCTACCGCTTGCGATTGTTGACCGAACGCCAGCAATCAGTGCAACAAATGTTGCGTTGAATGCGCCAGTAACGGTAACTTTCAACCAAGATATCGCCTTAAACACGCCGCACGGCATCGTAATTAGCGGTGCAACGGTTACATCGGCGAGCGCTACAGGAAATGTTTTGACGATTGTTCACGAAGGATTCACCTATGGAACTCAGCATTCCGTAGCGATTCCAGCAGCGGCTATTGATGGTCTTACAACACCGATTGGTTGGTCGTTTACAACAGTGGCCAGCACACGCGTACAAGACCTCGAAACCGACGGTTTTGCAGTCTTCCCGAATCCAGTTGTTGATAGGTTGTATATCGTTCACAATTGGCAGTTGGGCGATGTGATAGAACTGTTTGATATGAACGGACAACGTGTATTTTATATGCACGTAGAGACATTGCACGCAACGTCTCCACAAAACACAATTTCGATAGACCTTTCGCATCTACCAAGCGGAACCTATCTCTTGCGTGTAGGTTCGCGTGTTGTTCGGATTGTGAAACGATAGATGTGATGGATATGTAGGGGCGGGGC
>Ga0209755_10009317_pt1 | contig 10380 bp, 4 predicted proteins | sample TergutCo191P1_FD_187301 | JGI IMG/M metagenome (GOLD analysis project Ga0209755, IMG submission 187301) | Cornitermes sp. P1 segment gut microbial communities from Petit-Saut dam, French Guiana - Co191P1 (SPAdes) (version 2) | ecosystem: Host-associated > Arthropoda: Insects > Digestive system >...
GTTACAGAGTGGGACTGATTATTTCATCTTGTACTATAATACTTTTCACATGTTTGTTCATGCAGAACACAAATATAGTTGTCTCTTATCATAACAATAAAGATTATTCTTAGTCAATATATATTTTTAAATTTTATCATTCTGATTTCTTTCTTCTCTTTATTGCTCAATTACAAAAATGTTTATAATAAAGAGGCTAGTTCCAAACCAGGTAAATATTTATATTTTAAAGGAATCACAGGAAGTAAATCTGCATGTAGTTTTTCAGTAAGTATCAGCACTTCATAATCTGATCTGATTCCCTATAGCTGGTGAGAGAAATAGATCATACATAGAATGTTTGACACGGGACTGAGATACATCATGCTAATACAGCACGTCTTTTTTGAACAGTGTGGGAAACAAGCTTATTTGTACGAAGAAAATTACAAGACATATGCTACAAAATAACCAGTTGATGCAAGGGCAGTAAGTGCATTGCTATGTCAGTGCAATGAAAGTGACTACTCCTTAGTACAGTAATACAAAAGGTTGCTGCTCTTAACACAAAAACAGTCACTTAGAAAATCTTCTTTTGAAATAAGTATCATCATAGCTAAGTGATAAAGCTGCATTTTACTAACTTTTTTTTCTATTCCTGTTGATCTTGACTGATATTTTTTCTTTCATTTTCATAGTTCTTGATTGTATTACTGTACTATAAAGTATTTCCTTGCTGATTACTTCAGTCAAATTGGACCTAAAGTATTTAGAACCAAATACAGAATTGACCATGCCACTACAAAAAAAAAATATTGACAATACAATATTAATTGTATGCATGAACTCATGTTGATCTAGATTCCAAACTTAAAATTCCAAACAGTAGCTGTGACCCCTTGTTTAGGCAACAGACTTTGCCTACCTTACCCTACTCCCACCACTTCTGTTGAATTATGTATAATTCTGTCTTTTCTTGTTGAAATTGTCTCCACATGTCACTAGCTGTAAAGTCATACTACCAGTACTACTAATACTATGACCTGTTGTCACAGTGCTCTGTTGTTCTCTGTTGAAAATGCAAGAGAAGTTGTTGAAACAAACTTTTTTCTATATGAGTGTATAAATAAAAATTGAATGAAGTTTAGTATAGAAACTTATAAAAAAAGAAAGTACATAACATGTGATTTCATACAAGCATATTATTAATATATAATAAAAAACTATTATATATATACATATATATATATATATAATTCTCCTGTTCTTCCATTGCGGTTCGATATAAATGCTATACTTGTGTGATGGCATGCTGATATCTCGGCTGTGCACATCTTGCCTGATTTCCACTGGACATGAGCCACTTTGTCTCAACACTGGTTGTTACCTGTTCATCGTTGCATGTTCTCTTTCAACGTTAATACAATGGAATTAAGCATAGCTTATGACAGTGGAAACATCTGAAACATTGACTGAAAACTTTAGTGGGAAACTGTAGATAAATAGAAATCAAGCTTTGTTTTAACAAGTACATCCAGTTTTACAGGTTATGAATTGAAAATTCAGGTGCCAAGCTACTTAAGGCAACTCAATCAGAAATATAATGTATTGCATGAATCTTAAGCAATGTGCCCACCTCCAGAATCAACATTGATATAAATTACATGTTTAAGTGGGCACTTTCCAGTAAATGAGCAACACTAATCACACAGAGTTTTCAGTAGATGAAACCTGATTTATTCATATCTGTAATGTCAATGTATGTATCAGCTACAAAGATGTTATCTTTTAATGAAACCAAATACAATTTGCAGTGTATTTTGTTAAATGAATACAGTCATTAGCCCACTGATAACATGGACTCTGCAGTCCATTCTGAAGGTCAGATGAACTAGGTGTTCAAAATCAGTAAATATATCACTAATTTTAATTCTGTATATACATTCACATTAAGCAGAAATATCAGTATGCCTTTCGTTTTGGACTGTAACATATCTGGTTGGGGTGCTCTTAAATTGTTTTCTTTCATGGATAGTGTCTTAAGTGATCAGTGCATATGTGGAAGAAGTTACTTGTGGTTTCTTTTATCTGTAGTAAAATTTATATGACTAGCCTGGCCCCTTTTTGTGATCTCCCATTCAGTTCTATCAATGGGCGGGTCCAAAAAGAATCTGTTGTGAATATGAAACTGAAGACATTGCATGTGCTACATAATTCTGCACATCACTGTACATCTTCATATTGTATATGTGCTTTAACTGAATTGCTGGTACAAAGGACAGCTACCAATAATATAATGAGGAAATTTGTTAAATTATTTTTGTTGATTAACTTTTTCCTAATATTGGTAAAAATCTTATAAAAGTATAAGATTATAAAACTTGAATGTCATGGTGATCTCGGTGGACACACTGTGTAATAAATACAGTATATATATTAACGTTTTCAGTGCACGGTTGTATATGCATACACTATAGACTGGGTCAATTACATGTTTGTCTGGGTAAGGATAATAATTATATGAAGATAATTCTAAAATCCTAATCAAAGATGGTTATATGTCCACCAGACCATAAAATTTTCAAAAATATTTATTGGTAAGCCAACTTACTTCACATGTAATCACGACTTTGAGTTTTTATAAAGTTAAGACCCTTAATTGCCCAACAGGTCATTTAAATGAAATGCAACAATTTTTCTATCTCAAGATTTTCATACATTGCTCTGAGTGGAATAACTGCATTTAAGAATTGTTAATTTGCCATATGCTTTAAATAACACATTATTTGAATAATGATTACATTATGTGTTGGTGTATGAATATGCCACATCATATTTCTTATTGTTTTAAATGGCCTTTGTCCTCTGATTCACATAGCCCTGTTTGGACACAGGTCATGAATGACTGCAAAATAAGTTTTCATGGCCCCACAGCTAATAGGAATATTGAGAAGTTGAAGGTATGTTTCCAGTAGCAAATGACTGATGAAACTGCCAGAACTAGGAAAAACAAGGCTGTGTGAAGACCACATGTCCTAGTTTTACCAAGCATTTGAATGCACCTTGATAAATCGACCTTGAATAAGCACTATTAAAGATGATGGATGCGCCAATAAACTCAGTTGGTTACATGCAAGAAAAATGTTCAGGTACTGCAACATTCTTACAGGTTTGTTCTTTCCAATTTCAGTTGCTTTGATTCACAGCACAGTTTGTTCATATGCACTTACTTTATTGTTACCCATATGTATGAATGTAGCACGTACACACACACACAAACACACACATATATAAATATATATACATATATATATTTCATTATTTTTCCTCCTACATGAAAGTTTCTTCTCTTTAAACTAAATGATGGACAAACTCGATGCAGCAATTTGAAAACTTGAAAAACCTTTTAACAACTAGAATTTGAATTATGCTTTTTACATTACCTGACAAATTGGTTGACAATATTTTTATTTTGTTTTAAAAATGTAAAATTTCATGTTCTTCAAAATAAAAAAGGGGTGTAACCTACACAAGATTGCATAGGTGTTCTGTAACATAAACCAACAAAATGCACACTTTTTCAATTTAATTTAATGCATGATACAAAAAACAACTGTACAGATGGTAAATGAAAGTAATTTGGCCGTGCTAAACTTGTCTCATTTTCACAGAGTTAAAAATATGAAGCAAAACTGGTACACAAGTTGTCTGCAGAACATATTCACAGATATGAATGGAAAAATTATCTTTTTTCTTTGGAGTTTTAAAAGTCTGTGATGTGCCTTTTTCTGATGCCTTGGTTTTCCTTCACTTGGTAACAACTTTCGTGGAAACAACTGCTTCTTTAATTTCTACAGCCTGACAAGTAAGGGATAGTTTCCTCTTTGTGCTGCTCTTAATTTTTGTGTGGGAGAGGCTTTGGTAATATTTAAACAAACAAATTCATAGAGGTAGTGTCACCATTTTTCATTACATTTATAATTTGTGATGTTCTTAACTCCTTCCCTGTCACTAGATACAAGTAGTGTCTAATTCATTAAATCAGGTTTCTTTGTTCCAGCCAACCAGGGATGTTGGAAGTCAGTGTGAAACCTGCTGGAAAACAATGACTGACATTTTTCATTTAGAAAGTTTGATGGTTCTTTGATAATTGTCTTCATAGTCAGGGCATCACTTGGAATAGTTACTAAATTGATTCCAGTTGCCCAAAAGCATGTTTAATATTGTCAGGTGTAATGGCTGACAGTGATGAATAATGTACCAAACAACCAGGTTATGATCATCCTGTTTCTCTCACAGTACCACTAAAATGGCACATTTTCACCTCACTAAGGCTCTTAGGTTTTAAAGAGAGATTTGTTCATGGGATAGAATTGTGTGTCTGTTTTTGGTTTCTTTTATATTGCTACCATTATATGGGGAGGAATGATAAATGACAAATTGAAAAGAATTTCAATATGGCATGGCCTGATCAAAACACTATACTGGCCTCTGCTGACAGGTAACAAAGAAAATCAGAAGAGCTGGTTGACTGGAAGAGATTTAAACTAGTCAAATCCCAAATATGTCTGGAACATCACCACTACACCAACTGTTCTGCAGTTTATATGTCATACTGCTGCAGACATGGAAGCACAATGGCAGACTAAGTTTGGTAATGCTGGCTACGATATAATGCCCTTATCTCCAGAAGACATAACAATACTGTCAAATCTCATTAAGAGTAGTTATTTAATCAAGCATGGGTAAGATGTTCAATCTGCAGAAAGCATGGTCATGTAACCTGTACCTGTTGTGTGTGCATGCATGTGCATACACTGACAGCAGACCTAACAGGGAGTGATACAAAATCTGATTGTACCACACAAAAGTACAGAAAACTCTCCTTCACTGAGGATCTAAGTAATTTAAAGTACTTACTGTTATGAAGATAAGTGATAAAATTATGACAGTCTGAACTTAATGTTTCTTGTTCTGAAAATGAAATATAATTTAACATGGAGTGCCACCAATGTGACAGCTCACTATACACATACTTTGGGAAGTGCTAATGGCAAGAGTGCTGATATCTGTTGACAAACTGCAAAACTATCTACATGGCAGTGACTTTGCTGTTATTTCCCGGTTGTACCTATTACTTTCAAATACTTTAGTCTACTGGTCCTTTATCATTTTATTAAGTAAAATCAGAAATATACATAAACAAGAACTGACGAATCATATAAACGCAATACTCAGAATATGTTTGCCTCGTGCTGAGAGTGAAAGCAGAATGCTCCTATACAGGTTCAGACACACCTTCAATTGGAAGAACAAGTAAGGTTATAAGCATCATATGTATTTTAACACAGGTATTATGGAAAACAAGGTAATGAAAATAGATGGTTACTCACAATAACAACAAAGAAACTGAAGTGTAATGTAACTAGTACCTCAGAAGACTTTTAACTGAAGAATGATAATTACAATGCACATTGTAATAGCCACATTTCAAATTCCAGATACAGCACAGAAGGCCAGAAGAGAGTTTTACAATAATATGATTTAATTCATTGGCCATCAGCCCCTACAATCACGACCTATTCAAAAGCGAATCTTCAAATCAAATAAGTAATACAACAGAATTCTATAAAATGGGTCCTACCCCAAGGTGACGGTAGGCCATGAAAGATAAGAAGTTCTACAAGATTCTGCTGGAAGAGGTGTGGAATGACAACACAGATTAATTTCTCAAACCATCAACACTGCAGATCCACTGAATAAAAGCAGGAGAGATTTTGAAGAAAGTTTGATGTTTCAAAAGTATAGAATACTGACGCACTTTCATAATCAAACCTATTAAAAGAAAATGTGTGAATATGAGAGAAAAAGAGAGAAAGCATGGGAGGGACACAGTTGGAGTCAACAAAGAATCCCAATACATGTTTTCAGAACATTAGAATGCCAATATTCTGGCAGAATAATACCATAATTTTGTAGGTTTATAATGAAATATAACATATATAGATTACACCTGCCAGCTGCAGTGTGTACACTGTAAATTCTGCGACATGCACAAAAACCACAGAGGACTTTAAGAAGCCCAACTTCATTGTGGTGTACAACAGATTCATGAAATGCATGCATACAGCAGATCAGTACACATATAATAAAGCATATTTTGAATTTTAAAACAATTCTGTAATGCATACAAATACACAGACTGAATTCATCCACTAGTTATTTTGACACTGTATTAATAAAAAAAAATTTGTCAAGATTCAGCATCTCTCACCATACATTTCAGGACCATAAATTAAACTTTTCTTGTGTCCATTGATGTAGAATGTATTAAAATTAAATGTAGTCTATTACATTTAAGACAACAAGTACATGTATGAAGGGTATTTAAAGTAACTGGTGTTGTAAAAAACTACAGAGTTAAAAGTTTTGTACTCTTCATACCTGAGACCACAATGGCACCATGTTGATCACTGCTAGTGTCTGATTTGTATTTTATTTTAGAACACAGCTTCAGTTTCAAAATTTATATAGTGTAGAATTAGGTGGGAAAATTAAAGATTATAAATGAGAATGTTGTGGCCTATTTCAAGGTACTACTCCTGCACTTGCCTGGAAAGGCTAAGAAAACATCAGGGTAGCCAAGATTTGAATTTCATAATTCCGTAATACATTTGGAGCATTTTAGTTGAAGTAACCTCATCAGTTTGACGATAGGAAATACAAGTGATTTCAAAATTAATGATGAAATACAAAGACACACCATATATTCCTCAACAGTTTTTAATAAATTACTCATGGCAATCACAAAAAGTTATCATTATTCAATCAGTACTTTTATAATTACATTTTTCAATGTATGATAATATAATACACACTCCATATCACTTTCCAATACAGAAATCTTTAAAAATAACATCTAGTATTTGTTCAGTACTGACATGACCTGTAATTTTACCAATATGTCTTAGGGCTTTGCGGAGTTGTTGGGCTGCAAGGACAGTATCACCACCTGTTGAAGAATATGTGAAGTATTCATCAAGACATCTTAAACAGTCTGTAAGATGACGACGATATCGTGATTGAGTAAGGCAAGGATTTTCACGTGATGGGTTTCCACACCTGTAAAAACAACAGAAGTCAGTTGAATACACTAGAGCTTATACATATGTTTTGAGGCTACAGCTCTCTCTAGCCTTCACTGTTGTAACGCTAACATTTTTCAGGGATAAAACACAAAAATACCAAACCATGGACACCAACAATAAGCATATCTGAGAAAAGAGTGTACTAAGTACCAAAAATAATCCTAGACAACAGAATGTATGAGGCCTTATATTCTGCAATGTTGCACAACATAAGGTTAGTAGCTGGTTACCAGCATTTCAAGACAGAATATTGGTCTCATCTTGAAGATGTCTTGAAACATCAGTAATCAACTACCAACCTAACCCATGTAACATTCCATGAGAGTCAGAACCTTAAATACACCATAGCACCAGCCTGAACAGAATGCATACTTACAATTTGAGCTGTACAAGGTAGTAAGTTCCTGCCAATTTATAAAAATTTCAAGTGTGTCTAGACAGTTACTAACCTTTACACTGAGGTAATAATGTGTCCGATAACATTTTTGAACTGCCTGCCACCTCAAGCCAAAAATTCAAAACAATTTCCAGAACATTATATATACATCTGACAGTATGGATGGTTGACTCACTCACTTTGTGTCCCCTGATAATTCCATTTACTGAACTCAACCTTGAGTCACATACAGCTCTGAGATTTGCATTTCTATAAGTTATACTTTACCATTCTATCAATTATATCCGAGCATTCCATAGGTTCTATTTTCACCATAAACTTACATTCACTTCATAAAATCTTCCTCATTCTACAGTTCTAATCTCTGGGTAGGTCACATAGGATGTATCTAGTGTTCATAATTTTCTCAAAAAATAAAGACTTAATAAGCCCAGCAAGTTCTGGATATTTTAAACTGTAATTACTAATTTTATTGGAAAGAAGGTCTAAGTTGCAATTAATGATAAGAATCTCCTCAACTTACCTTGCTCAAAAATTTACTATGAAGAGTGTATTTGCTTCCACCACTCCCAGATACCCACATTTCAAGTTTTATTATAAATTATGGAAAATATATTTATACATCTTACATAAAAAAGTGTTCATGTCATCATGGTGGAACATTCTTTCAAACTGCATTTACTAATCATAAATACATATAAAATATATCTTACTAAAGCCTGAAGATGCTGGTTATTACAGTTTAGTTTCCCAGGTACAAACTGATTTATTATAGTTCCTAATTATCAGTTCCTGTCACTGTTCAAATTCTAAGGGTAATCATTAAATTAAAGTTGTCAATCACTGAAGTGCTATCAAATAAACTTACAGTATTGTTAGGTTGCTGGTCATTTTATCCAGAAGTTGTGGAATACCATTTTCTGTCTTGCAAGACAGAGCTACAATGCCATTATAATGCTCAAGAACACGATTCACTTCTCTGACATCACGCAGCAGATCAGTTTTATTCAGCACAATTATGCACTTCTCTGAACCACAGATTTCATCAACAAGTTTACTTGCTGATCTTTCAGCTCTCAAATGTTTTTCTTCAGTTAAATGCTCACTTTCAGAAGCTTCATTTCTTGTTACAATGTTATGCAATTGGAGTTCATTTATATAGCTATTAATGTAACTATCAAAAGAAACAGTACTAATTTTACCCATCTCAGCTACATATTTTGTTGCATCAGTAACCAGAATGACAAGATCTGCTTTTTGAGCATAGGCATGTGCTCTTAATATTCCTTCTTTCTCCACTTCATCACTTGTTTCAGTCCGTAAGCCAGCGGTATCTGCTATAATTACTGGGTAACCCCCTATATTGACATGCAGTTCCACTATATCTCGTGTTGTCCCTGCAACAGGTGTCACAATGGCAGCTGGTCTTTGACCTGAAACATTATGACCATGAATCATGACTTGGGATTCAGTGTAGCCAGTGTGTCACTATAAAAAGTAATAATACTAAAAAACATTAAATGGGGAGATAAAGGTGAAAGCTAAGACCCAATGGGTGGTTATACTACTACCATTTACAGACAGCTGTATATGTAACTCATCAGATTGGAATATGAAGAGTTAAAACCTTTTGCCAGCAGTAATTTTAAGGGACAACAATAAAGAACTGGAAAAGGAACCATCTGAACACATATGCTGACAAACACAAAACCTTACTCTTCTATCTACTACTTACATAAAACATTCAGCAAACTGCTCTTCCCTACATTGGGCTCTCCTACTATGACAGTCTGAACCCCATCACGGAGTCTTTCACCACGACGTCCATCTGCCAAGTGACTCTAAAAAGGTACAGTTACATCAAACAGAAATGTGTAAGAAATACAACTCTGCAGAAACATATGTAGGCAGAAGTACTGGAGGTATGTGGGAGAGATGGACTATGATAAAAACAAAGATGGCTTTCCTTGCATGTTAGAATTTAAACACTGCACTTTTTAGTTTAAAAAAATTGATACATAGCTTTATTACACTGTCAACTAGGCATGCAACTGTAATTTATACCTGATATCATAAATTAAGCCTGGATAATGGGATAATTACATATGTCTGTGACACAAACAGTAACACAAAATTTTATCATATGCAGGACACCACACATGATTAAGAGGCTAAACAATCATACACTTTCCTTCAGAATTAAATTGGGCTCTTGTTACAGTAATTCTACTTTATAAATGTACCTGTATACTATTCTTCAAGTTTTCAAGCTGATTTTTCACAACATCCATTATGTTTTCTTCTATGTTTTCATCTTCACTGAAATCTATATATGCCTCAACATGGGCCACACTCTGGGGAGGAAAAAAAAATACACATCAATCGGACTGCTGTAAAACACAGTTCAAGATAATGGAACTGTGAATTCATGGCATTCTTTTTATGCCAAGTAGCTGTAATTCCTTTTCTTACCCCCCAGTGCTGAAAAAGCAACCCTACTCAGCATATCTATACAAAGGTATGCACAGTATAAAATTTGACAATATCAAATCATTCTACTTTTATCAGTGTCTCTCTCCAACTGTTGTAGAGATGACTAAGGTATCCTTCCATCTGAAGAAGAGCCTGCTTTCTCTGAGCCTCAGTATCTGCATGGATTAAGTCTGCAAGGCCCTCCACCTCTGTTAAATCAAGCTTTCCTCTATGAAATGCTCGCTTTGTGAACTCTCCTGAAAATCATCAAAAATTTTTTATTTCACCACATTTGTACAGCTGATATGCTTTCTGTATGCACACATACAATCACTGTCCTAAAACTTTTAAAGACTTAATCATTCAAAAGTCTTGTACCACAGC
>Ga0209755_10009318_pt1 | contig 10380 bp, 3 predicted proteins | sample TergutCo191P1_FD_187301 | JGI IMG/M metagenome (GOLD analysis project Ga0209755, IMG submission 187301) | Cornitermes sp. P1 segment gut microbial communities from Petit-Saut dam, French Guiana - Co191P1 (SPAdes) (version 2) | ecosystem: Host-associated > Arthropoda: Insects > Digestive system >...
CGGAAGGCTAACTGGATTGGTCACATCTTACGTAGAAACTGCGTTCTAAAACAAGTTATTGAAGGAAAAATAAGACGACAGATAGAAGTGACAAGAAGACAAGGAAGAAGGCGTAAGAAGTTACTGGACGACCTTAAGGACAAGAGAGGATACTGTGAATTGAAGGAGGAAGCTCTAGATCGCATTCTGTGGAGGAACCGTTTTGCAAGAGGCTTTGGACCTGTCGTTTGACAGATTACAGATGATGATGGTACAGTCATGTGTCACTTAACAACGGGGATACGTTCTGAGAAATGTGTTGTTAGGTGATTTCATTGTTGTGTGAACGTCATAGAGTGTATTTGACATTCAGAGGACCATGCATCATGATACATTCTTATGATAAAAGTCATCATGATACACTATTTTTCAAATTTATTTTCATAAAGAACTCTACATGTTTCGGACAGATCTACTATCTACCATCAGGAGTCTCAACAATGCATAGACAGCAATAGGTATTTGTCATGCTAGTTATGTTAACTGGCTGCTAGTGAGGTCATTAGCAGACAGTTAACATAACTACCGTGACAAATATCTATTGCTGTGTATGCATTGTTGAGACTCCTGATGGTAGACAGTAGATCTATCCAAAACATGTAGAGTTCTTTATCAAAATAAATTTGAGAAATAGTGCATCTCATTGGCTTTCATTATAAGAAGTCATAGACTGTACTTACACAAACCTTGAAACCTGGCATTGACTTGGCCTCCTTGTGGATGAAAGTCCTTTCAGGTGTCGGTTTCCAGAATAGGGAGGTTTCATCCAAATTGAAGATTGCTCTGGCAAGTAATTTTCCTCCACCTTCAGCTTACCTGTAGTTTCCAAAAATTGTTACCATTATCATATGTGGTCCATCATCGACCAAAATGGTGTTATGTGCCACATGACTGTATAACATTTGTATTTTGAATGTAGTAAGGAGATTAGTGTAATGTTTTGTTTCACTTTGTCTCAAAATTTTATCAGATTCTTACAAAGGATGCAGATGTTAGCAGATGTAATCAACAGACTTATATGTAAGGCAGTTTCTTTTTGGTTAACATAAGGAGTGCTTATAAATACAGCTCACAGAATATTATGTTGTATTGTGCCCAGTTTTGTACTGTGGGCTCCTTCCATGTTGTTTGACCTCTTGTCACTTTGACCCTCCCTTGCTACTGAGCACATATAAACAATGTTAAGGTTATAGTCTTCTAGGATGTGATGCCATGTGCCAACATGTAGGAACCTGTCGCCCCCATCTTTATCACAGAAGCACACATTCTGTAAGGCTGTAATCTCAATACCATGCCTTCTGTATGTGTAGTAACGTTGAAAATGGCAGTAGTAGCTCCATAATTACAAATGAAAGCAAATTGTTTTTGAAAGCAATGTAACTTGTAACATTTAGTTGAAGACCAGATCTTATAAACATTTTCCACCCTTAATGCTTGTAAAATGGGGGACCGCGGTGGCACAGTGGTTAAGTTGCTGTGCCACAGATCGGAAGGTCGCTCATTCGATCTCAGCTGGTGTCATTGGAATTTTTCATTGACATAAAATCCTTCTGATCGCACTATGGCCCTGGGGTCGACTCAGCCTCTAACAGAAATGAGTACCAGGAGCATTTCCTGGGGGTAAAGGTGACTGGTGCATAAGGCTGACAGCTTTACCACCATCCTGTGCCGTTGTCATGAAATCTGGGAACCTTCACTTCCTGGAACCCTCTGGGCCACTTCGGGCCTGTAACAGGACTGCTTTTACTGCTTGTAAAATACATATTTGGGGTTGTTGTCAGTCATTTGGGGTTGTTATCAGTCATCATGAGATTTGAGTTAACTCACAGCAGTGCTGATGAAGATTCACATCTTCAAGGATGTTATAGCACGTCAACTGGTATATACTTGACGATGTTCTGGAGGAGTGTGCTACCTCCATCTTCAGGGTTGGTGACTGTTTACCAATCAACATGGCATAACATTTCAGAAGACTTGCATGATCTTTTATGTAGTCTTTAGTTTTAAGCATCTTTATACACATGTACTGTACAAAACCATCACCATCTATATTAGAACACCACACACTTTGTATCACCACATTAAGAAAAATTTATATTTTATAATTTCTTTTTAACACACAAGTCTGGTTGTTTGAACAGCTCTTGTTGCAGAAAAATATTACTTTTAGTGAGCAGGGTAATGAAAATATGAAGGAAAAATGCTTTATTATTACTAAGAGACATACTTTTGTCCAAATTAAGTAGTAGTACATTGCTTCTACTGCCACTGTATAGAAGAAATGTAAGTACACAGAAATGGAAATCTTGAATTTGTATGGTTGATACTGCTGGAGGTAAAAGGACCATAAGATGTGCAATGTTTTGTAAATGCCATATAAGCCATCGCCTTGAATTGTATGTAGACACAATGCAACTTCATCTTCAGTCTTAACATGTTGCAGGTAGTGACTTCTGCCTGGAATCTCTTCCAGCTGTACAGTGATGGGTATCGTATCATGTGGACGCTGATACTGCTGCTATGTACTGTGTTGCATATCCGAAGTGGATTTGTTGCATTGCTGTGGATTGTTTTTGCAGCTGTCGAACATTTTTCTAGAGAATTTTTTTTCAAACACTGGAGAGGTGTGTGATTATTTGGTGTTACTGGCTATATGATAAATCAGACAAAATTGCTTTTGCTCCTGGAGTCTCATGCAAAACTTATTCTGGGATAGCTCAATCAGTGTCCTTGTTGCTCAGTTAGTTGTCTATAGCTCAATAAGTATCCTATAGGTCCCTCAGTATTATATAACTCAATCAGATGCCTAGCTCAGTAAGTATCCTATAACTCAATCAGTATCCAATAGCTCAGTCAGTTTCCTTTAGCTTAATCAGTAGCATAACTAGGCTGTGGGCTGGATGACCAAGGAATTGCTGTTTAATTCACAGCACAAGCTGATGTGTTTTTGTTCTCAGCAGGATCCAGTTGGATTGTGCAGCCCATCCAAATTCATTCAGAAAGTGAATATTTTATTTAATTCTTTATAAGAAGTCTGTTTTATGCAGAAAACAGTGTATATTCACGTTTAAATGCTGGTAGAGATTAGGTTGTCCTGTTTTTATGTCTTTTTGAGTTTTATTGACATTTGGGGACTTCAGCTGAACAACACTGGTTAAAACTAGAAATGTATTAGTGCAAAAGTTTTTGCTGCTGTGGCTAGTAACTGTGGCCCAATGAATGAACTGATGCACTGTGAGATCTAGTGGACTGTCGCTAATGATACTGTATGTGCATGATGACATGCATAATTAAAATAGCACTATGAGATACTCGGGTCTTACCAAACCTTATAAAACATGAAGAAACAGCAAATCATATATGAAAGCCACAGTAATGGCAAATCCTGGTGTGGAAGTTATATGGACATGCAATAGCACATCATAGTACAGGTTGCACATACATAATCCAGCACCCCTGGGTCTTGGCCCGTGCTGGACCAAGGAATTTTCTGAACCATATTTAGTCAGCATACTATGCTGGTTTCTTTGGAGCCATGTTTAGGCATAAATACAATAATAAATCGCTTCTAGTACAAAACAGTGAAATCTACCCCAGCTTCACACCAGGACTGCTAAACGTACACAAACTCATGCCACAGTGATGGCAACTCACCCCAGAATGCATTATGTGTGGCCAGATTTACAGTAAACATGCACCTTATATGAGAAAAGTGACAAAGCAAAATTGTAATGTTATATAAGACAAAAGCATGTGACTTGATCTGCGATCGTTTTTTGTGTGGTTTTCATTAAATTATTCCCAACTGTGGTTGAAGCCATATCATGGAGTTCCAGACTAGGGTGGTGTGACCTGTACTAACACGTTTATTTTCCCTTTCTCCTTTTCACAGTGCAAAAAACACAATTTTTAGACCTAAGTGAGAAGTGGCTGTACTCACTTTATAGACCCAGTATATATGAAGCTAAGACATGCCAATGAACCTAAGCTACACATTGCATGTAGCTGATTCCAAACAGAAGTCTGGGTTTTTACTGAAGGGAGACGGGAAAACTTGCTCATACCTTTCCTGTTTTATTGGTCTGGCAGCATAATTATAGAAGTTCTGAAGATTTATGTCTCTGCTTCATGAGATTTGTTGTTTTACTTGACTTTCAGGTGGCAAGTGGTTCCTGCTGCACATAGCTGCCTTGGTACTGCCATATACACAGTGTCTGTACCTCAATCTGGCTGCCGCTCGTCTGTATATCCCACTTATGGGCCGTGCTGGGGCTGGCAATAATGCAGAGGTTGTGGTTGGTCTTCTTATAGGAGCAAAATTTGGACTTTTGTTTACTTGTGTTGTAAGTATTGACCCTTTCTGGGACAAAGGTTGGGATAGTTTGTTGCACACCCCAGAGATACATGAATGTGGAGTTTTACTTGAGGAATTAACATAGGAAAAGAGAAGTGTAATAGTTTTGTGATGCAGTCATGGGAAACGCAAGTGAAAAGAACTCATGCCATGCTCTTTCCTTTATTTTCATGGACTGAGTATGCAGCCAGTTTTAATTCCATGGTTGTCATTTATCCTGAGGACAGTTAATAATTGTTCAGTATTGAGGATATGCTGGAATTGTAGGCCAATGTATGGGAGAGTAAAGACAGAGAACAGTTAGTAGCAGCAAATTCTGTCAGAAATGCATTTTTAGACCTAGTGTGGACTATTATAATGAGATGAAGCAAGCTGTTAAGTTTGTCTTGTGTTTGCTCTTTGGAGCAGAGTACTTGACAGAAAGGCATCTGGTCATATTCTGTTCCTTTTGTGGAACCCACAGATTTATTATCAAGTATAAAAACATACAACTGTACCCTGTTGTTTGCTAGGTCACTGTAGTTTACATTCTGATATTCTGTGTCTGTAATATCCATTTTAAGACCACTATTCTCTATTTCTATGCCTCTTCTGTTGAGGTTTTCCAGCTAGACATTTGTATGTATTTCTTACATGTCCTGTGTATGTTGTATGACCTGTCCATTTAGTCCCCTTTGATTTGATAATCCGTAGACGCTTTGTTGAAGACCCTGTTCATTACACAGTTGCCTGTTGTCACTACTTCCATGTTATGCCCGAATATTCCCAGAACTTTGTTCTTAAGTGTCTTGATAAATATTACTAGTATTCCTTAAAATTTGCTACATGGTAGTCATCTTGAATGTGAGACCATCATTTAGTCATGTGATACCTTGTACTTTGTGGTCAAGAAAGTGGGCCATAATATGGCACAATGTTGTTCATGTTCTTGCAGGTACCTCTTATTTTACTGGTGAAAAATCCATCAAGAATTCTGAGTTTCCTGGGTGGGCTGTTTTTGATAGCAGTTGGCCTGCTGATTCTAACTCCACTTGGTTTCCCATATTCTGGAGACCCGGCAGCACCTACTCCACAGCGCTTCATGATAGCCGTGAGTGTTATAAGCCTCACTTACAGAAATGGAGATGATTAAGAATTAGGGTAGTCAAGTATGTACCAGAATGGGTCCATGTGTTAAAGTGGGTGGAGAAATGCAAGGTTAATTTATACAGACCAACAGTCTTCAAAGGGAATGTTGTAACACTGATTGTGGTGAGCGACAAGGAAAGGAATTTTTTGTTCAAATGGTGGACAGCAACTGTAGGAACAACAGTGGAAACTTTCTGGCCTCAGGGTCTGTTTGTGCAGTGCAGTCGAGCGTTCAAAGAAAAATGTTGCCTAATGATTACAGGAGTGACTGCTGGTGGTTTTTAGACATCACAGTCTGCACCAGAAGTCCAGTGCAAGTTTTCATCAGTTGAATGTATTGAGTTATGATGACAAAAATAGACCATTGGGCCTGATTGTGTGTTTGTGGGCTTTAGATCTGGTAAAATCAACAGTGGTAGTTGGTTTCAACTCAGGACCTCTTCTAGCAGATGGATAATAACCACCAATTACAACTCTTTTTTATCTGTTTAGATTCAGTAGAGTTCTCAAGAAGGGGCCATAATTGATCTAATGTGTAGTTTATAGATATAAAAAATTGGTGTAATTTTTGTTTGAGATCCTGGTTTTTAATACATAAAAATTTTATTTCGTCTTTCAAACACATTTTACACTCTGATTTCAGTGAATGTAGTAGCTAAGGAATTTTGAATCATGTGTAATAATGGATGACATTTCTTGTTAAACATTCTCGATTAACCTTTAGAAGCCTAATGTCAACTATAGTTGACGTACCGCACCGCTAACCTCCAAAGTTGCATTTTATATATTTATTCAACAAATACAGGTACCGAATATTTAAAAAATAGTGTATACTCTCCATTTTTTTCTTTTCAAAATGCAGTTTGTTTCATAATTGTAACTTGTTTGGTTCCTGTGTTATTCACATTTTGTATACAGGGTGTGCTAAAATTAAAAAAATAATTCCGGTGCCAAAAGGTTAAAACAGACATTGGCAATAAATAAAAGAATTTTCCTTTCAGTGTTCTTGTATTTGTTGATGTGTGAGGCCAGACTGGCAGGAAATATTTTTATGTGGGACATCGTATTGTGATGAAGATACACAGATGGATAATAACCACCAATTGCAGCTCTCTTTTCGTACAGAGTTGTGATTGATCGTTATTATCCATCTGTGTATCTTCATCACAGCAGTTTGTCCCTCGTAAAAAGTACCTCTTTTAATACCATAAAGTTATGCTAACTGCTATACCACCCATAATGCGGACAGTGTCCAAGGTAATGGCTACTGTTTGTTAATCTTCACTTTAGCATTCTGCTGTGTGTTGTAGCATGCAGACAGGACATTCCATGATCATGCAGGCAGTGTTGAGCGCCATGACACGGGGTACTGGATAGTGGATATGGACCAGAACAGTCCCCACTCGGTGAAGTTGCTTGTCCCAGAAGTGACAAATGCTGAGCTTGTTAAGGATGACTGTGTTCAGTATATGTACTGTGGCATGCCATATCTGGTGCCTGCGCTGTCATTCATATGGTATGTTCGTGACAGGATCCTTGAACTACCTCATAATGCTGTAACGTATTCTGTGAAAAATAATTTTAATACTAACCTTCCATATGTGTCTGTGTCTCTGAAGTACCTATTTTCTTGAGGTTATCCCCACCAAAATGTTGTTATATTCTTCCCTCAAAATAGACAGCCCAAATATCAAAATACAAATTGTTTAGTTTTCATAATAATACAGAAGACCTCATAACCTTTCAGTTTCTTTGTGTGTTATTTTTATGTGTAAAACATACAATCTACAAACATAATTAAAATTGTAAAGAATTTTAAAATTGTGTATATTAAGGTGACGGGAAGCACAGTGGTAAAGATTACCACCAAATTTATTCATGAATGAGCAGAGGAAAGTATTGGGTATATTACAAAATAGTGAACATGTAACTCTAAACTGTGTGCAAAATTATAAGAATGTAATATATTAAAGCTTTATAGAGTTCATAGACAAAGTATGAAGTTTTCTTCATGCCAGCATTTTAAAACTGAAGTATTCCAAACTCAGATGAAATTAATGATGTTTTTGAGATGCGAGTCAAATATTTAACAAAGTACTGTAAACAATTGAATAAAGATAGACCAACTTGATGTCACGCGCTTTATTATTTCACTATTTACTGCTCAACATGTTTTGAATGTTAGTACATCCATCTTCAGGAGCTTGCGACTTATTGTGGATTTATCTCATGGGTTGTATTGCTCTGGTTCGATGTGTGTTGGTGTTACGATGTGGTTTGTCTGGGGTGGTGTGGTATCCTTATGCAGGCTGAAACAATACAACCCATGAGATAAATCCACAACAAGTCACAAGCTCCTGAAGATGAATGTACTAACATTCGAAACGTGTTGAGCAGTAAATAGTGAAATAATAAAGCAAGTGACATCAAGTTGGTCTATCTTTATTCAACTATCAAGATGATGCACGGTCCAATAAACATAAAACACTGTAAACTATGTACAAAATTTGTGTGTCATGTAACATTTGCTGTCCTTATTGCGCGTATCAGACAAGCCATTTTTCTTGAATAACATTTGTTGTGAAATGACAGATATTAAAAATTGTGCCACGGGAGTGAAAAAATTTATTTATGTTTGAGCTACATGTCACTGTCAGCAGGGTAAAACATAGTATAAAAGTTTTATTTATTCACCAACTGATGCACTAGTGAGTTGTCTTAAAAAAACAGTATTAAAATTTACATTAAAGCAGCTCCGACATGTTTTGGTGTTATAGTTGCTTACTAGTGAGCATGAATGAATGCGCTCCCTGATGATGGTGCAACTATAACACCGAAACATGTTGTAGCTGTTTTAATACAAATTTTAGTGTAAATTTTAATATTGTTTTTTAAGACCACTCACTAGCGCATCAGTTGGTGAATAAATAAAATTTTGATAATATCAAGATGCACGGTACGAATGTAAAAAAAAAGAGTAAAACATACTTAGCGCTTCATGTAAATGTCTGATTTTTATGGTTTTTTTTTTTTTTTTTTTTTTTTTTTTTTTTTTTTTTTTTTTTTTTTTTAATATCAAACTTGAATATTTGTGCAGGTATTAATAGTAGTCCTCAGTATAAAATTTCATGAAAATATATTCAGTTGGAGCCGAGTTGTTTCCAGCAGATGAACAGTCATGTTGAAACTAGCAGCTGCTCTGCAGAATTTTTCAAGTGCGTCTAAAAAGTGACATCTCCATTTATTGCTGATTAACTTTGAAAAATATCGCTAACTTCTGACATTAATTTGTACTGTAACATTTTGGCTTAAGATGAGTAAGACAAAGAAACATTTGAAATTCAATTGTTTCTGCATTCAGTTAACATTAACACCATACAAGGAATGCAAATTTGCAGGGAAAAATACCCTATCCTTTCTCTGCTCAAGTAAAAATTTTGAACTTTTGTTATGAGTGTAATTCTGCAGATATTCTAAGAAAACACCACATTCCTGAAGAGCAAATACCAGAAGGTGTTGGTTTGCAGTTGGTTACCATTTCTTTCCACCACCCTCTTCCTCATGTCCACTTTGACCCTGTTTTTTTCTTCTTTTTTCTTTCCTGTGCTCCAGCATCGTGGTTGGTTTCCCTAACCTTCCTGAGAACAAGACACTGCTGATGCCACCGCACATATATTGATGCCTCTGCATGTTTCCATCCTTCTTCTTGAACTGCTTGATGTTTGAAGATGGGCCCAGTTTGTTGTCCTGAAACCTAAGTAACCTGCCCTTTGCAACATACCACAAGAGCAAAGACCTCAACTGTACTACAGTGAAAACCTGAAATTTGATACAGAACACTGCTTGTTCATATTTAACTGATTGGCAGGAAGACCCACTGGATTCCTGGACCGCCACCATTCGTTCAACTGCCAGTAACACTCAACCTGAATAAAAGTGAGATGCTGTCTCATGACCACAAAAGACTGACCTTCACCATTACAGGTGAGAGTGTACCCTACTGATTAGTGAGTTACATTTTACTGATTTTTTACATCATTTATCCATTAAGGGGGGGATCTCATTCCCACCTGGAACAGCAGGAACAGACTGCCAAAAACTGACCCATTTGCACACATTTTCAGTTTCCTGTCAGTAATAAAGTGATAGCAAACACACAAACAAAAGTAGCAGTGTTATTAGTGCCTCTTCTTCTTTTTCATCGGTAGGGCCCATGGTCAATGCCACAGATGTACTGCAGCCTAAGAGGCTTATTGCACTCATCCTATTACCTCCACGTGTTTGGACGTTCCCATGTTCGCCGACAGATGCCCCCATGTCCCCCCACGACGCAAGAGATCCTGGTAGCGAAAGGTGGAACTATGTGGGCGAGAATTAACCAGAAATTTTGCCTGAGATTGCTACTTCCACGTCAATTCAGGGATCTTTTACATGCCGCAAATCTACGACATGGGACCCGCGGCTTTACTTTCCTTCCGAAGGAAGGCGTGCTGAGGATTTTTTCACCCTGAAAAATCCTGACAGTTTCAGCCGGGTGTGAACCCACAAACTTGGGTACTTAAAGGCAGCACGCTACCCCTAGACCACCGAAGCTGCTATTAGTGTCTCTTACTATATAGTCGTAAAATTGTGCTGGTATAAAGTCACAAGAATATGCCAATTTTTTAAGGGAGTTTCTTATTAGAAAACTGTTTGTGTATGAAGCTGATCATTCACATCCATCTAGTTCAGATGTAAAGAATGCATGCAACTCTAAACTCCACTTCCCATGGATAATTATCAAATGTTGTCGTGGACAACTGTACCTGTGAAGAACTTCCTTACTTAAGCCAACAGTAATAAAAGCACAACTGATAGAA
>Ga0209755_10009319_pt1 | contig 10380 bp, 4 predicted proteins | sample TergutCo191P1_FD_187301 | JGI IMG/M metagenome (GOLD analysis project Ga0209755, IMG submission 187301) | Cornitermes sp. P1 segment gut microbial communities from Petit-Saut dam, French Guiana - Co191P1 (SPAdes) (version 2) | ecosystem: Host-associated > Arthropoda: Insects > Digestive system >...
AAAAAAATAGTGATAGATTTTAAGTGAAATAATCTGCTGGTCAGATGACACTTTGCTGATTTATGTTAAAGGATTAAAAATAATCCAGTGCAGCACACAGTTCTGGAATCCAGTTTAGAACACATTGCAGATAAGCAATGAGCATGGGTCAGAGGGATCATCCGTGAAACAAGGAAACTCGTTACTTGTCTTGTGAACTTGAGCACAAACATAAGACTGACAGTTCTGTCTCATTGGAAATCAGTGGCTCTGTCTTGGCATAATGCTTTTTAAAAACAGATTGAAGTTATATTTTAAGAGTTTAAAACTTCTTCATATTTGGCAACAGAGAGTAACACTTTTGAGTGAAGTACATCTCATTTTTCAGATGATGAAAAGTGAGGAACAGTATTGCAGAACTTAAATACGGAAACATGGATTCTGTTACACAAGTATGAGAGAAAGACTGAGGTCACAAGACAGCTTCTTCTCCACAAACATAAATAATTTACACTCCAAACACTTTGAGTTACTAAGATAACAGTTATTTTGTCTTGCAGGAAACTGTACGTAGAAGTTTTCTGGTCACTGGCCTTACAGTGGCTGCCAATGGAAGTGAAGATCATTTTATCGAGAATCTGTCAGTGATTCCAAAAGCCAATAAGAATGCATAGCCCTTAGCAGAGCAGAGTCTGGTAAGCATTATGTATGATGTAGAAGTGCTGAAGTGCAAAAGTAACTCCATACCATTCTACCTTTAAGTAGACATAAAGAAACCACCATTAAGCAAATTTCTCACTTTTCTGGGAATAGATTATCATATCTGGACCTGGTGGTTTTGGGGAGAGGTATTAGAATGTCCTCATTTTAACCTTCAGCTCAGTGTGGATGTAGAATATTCATGCCAGATCAAGACATTTGTACCATAAAGTGCATGTAGTCACCTGTACCTTGAGGAGTCAGGTCTTCTGGGTTGTTACCACTGAGTAGCAGGGTTGTGGATTCCCAATGTTTTGATGGAATATGACCATACTGCCTTTTGTACAAGGATCTAGGACTTCTTAGAAGACTTCCTTGTTTATCTTGTTTTCAGAACTACATTTGAACACTCTGATGCGTTCATAGTCAATTTTGATACACTGTGTGAGCATGCATGTTTCTAGTAATTCTGGTGCCCCCTGTTCACGCTGGAACTTCATGTTGTCTTCACCTAGACATTTGGCAGTTCTAAAAGCGACTTATGATATCTGTGATGTTTTAAATGCTTCAATAGATGTGATCAGGCTGGCAACAACTGTAGATGTGAGGTTCTCAGGTTGCTGTCTTCATAAGTACAGGTATTCCAGTTAGTAATCTTCAGGCAACACAGTAATTAGGTCATGTAGTGATCTATTTCTGTACACAGTTTCTACTACAATAAATGCAGAGTTAGCCACATTTGTCAAAAGTAACACAGTAAATGCCTTTCTGTGCTAGATAGAGGTGGGTAGTCATTGCAATGGCCTGCCAGTACCCATTGTACTGGGACTAAGTGGGCTGCCCTGGACATCTGTGGAGAACCTCCTCCCCCCTCCCCAAGCCTGCAGCAAGTTACTATACCAAATGCACTATTCTGGCTTCCTTTGTCAAATGTAACCCCACGGTTTCACATCACAGTTGTGTTTAACTTGTAGGTTATGGCCAATGTTTTGAAGGAAACTGCAGCCTACATCTTCAAGGTAGAAGTGGTCCATCTATAAGAGTATGACATGATAACCCAGAAGCCCACAGTTTAAATTTTTATTGCCATTTGATTTTGAAATTTCAAAATTACTACCTGCTTCCATTCCACTGACTAAAATGTATCATTACTGTATTATTAAACTTGTGAGTTTTGATAGCTGATGTACAAGGTGGACTATAGAGTGAAGTTACCATTTCTACCACCAGTAACTGCAATTTATAGTTTTACTTCTGGTGTTTCATTGTGTTACTGATGTTGGCTGTTTGTAATGGTACTGTCTGTGTTTTCAGGTTATGTGGTTGTAACAGTGCCTTTATGTTCCTTCCATTGTCAGTGCAGCTGTTTGTGAATGCCAACCACCTGTCATACACCTGTCATACATAACAGCAGCTGGGCATTTCACGCAGATAATGGAGTATGGAGTGAGTACAGATTCTGTTCATGCATGGAGGATGTCTGCTCTGTGATACAGTCACACACAGCTGCAGACTTGGGAGTGTGTGAGGTCACAGATAATATTCACTGAACACACTCATATTGTGATTAACATTTAACAGGCAGTGCCATGGCTCAGGCAGGTAGTCACGGTCTGTCACTTCAGAGGCCCATAGCCAATGCGAGGCCAGTCCATGTGGGATTTTTGGTAGAATGGGACAGGTTATTCTCTGAGTACTTCAGTGTTTGTGATGGTATCATTCCACCAATGCCTCTGCTCATTGATTCATCCATGTTCTTTCGGCAAAATAGAAACCTGATTCAATACCTTCTAAGAGACCTGGTTTCAAGACCTCACATTTGATGTGTCCTTATGACAGGAAACAGACCTGGACAGGCATTCTCAGTTATTAGCACTCGTTGAATATAATTGATAGCTTAACTTCGACCAACAGGATGACTGTTCAAAAAGCAGATGTGTTTGGTTGGCCCTTTGGTTTGAGTACAGTAGAAACAAATGCCACAGGAAGTATTTTGAAACTCTGTCTTATTAATTGTGTGTTGATGGCTTGTGTTGGATGACAGTCTTGAGGTAAAGTTACATAATTATAGTTGTACTTAACATACACTAATTCAGTATATACTCTGTTGATGTGTTATGATTAGATGTGTGTGGTGTACAACCCCCAGAAGTAAGGTATGTTGGCAAGATTTTTACAAATGTACTATACATAATGTATGAATGGATTCAGAAATTGTGGGAATTACAAGATCAGGTGCATAAAGATGGATGAGGTGAATACATGTTTGTTGCATACAGGCACTTTTCCATTGACTGGAAATTATATCTTAATGTTGCCTTTTTGTTATTATTTTTAAAGTTATCTGTCACACATGCTTGAATGCTTTCCAGTTTATAATGCTGATACAAGATATCATGGCTTTCCTGTCAAATCCCATGTTCTGTATAGCACAGCCTGGTAATTCAAAATGGTGGACACATGAATTAAAATTTGCATAATGCATGAAGCAGTCTATACAATGAAGGAACTTCACAGCACAACATGACGTATATTGCCATCCTATGTTACATTTATACCCAGCATAATATAACATTACAGTGGTAAGACAACAGCAATGAGTAATGTTACAATTGCCTTGAGCAGTTGATGTAATGATGAAAACTTACACAATGGTTGATATATTTACAAGCGAACTGTTCTGCACTCAGACCATTTGTGTGGTGATGAAACAACACCAAACCACTCACGTTTGCTCACACATTCACACATTAGTTAGGAATGACAATGGCTGTTACAAAACAGATAGTAACATTAATATTAGTACAGTACTTGGCAGGACTTCGGACATTGCCACACCACAACCTTTAATATTGTCTTGTACACAACTGGCCCAGCCACTGCAGTAATTACACATTGTGTCAATAAATGCAGGACATTGTCTATTGTCTTCTTTCAAAAACTGTGTGAAAATTTCAGTTGGTCTAGGGAAGTCCTGTTTATTTTTCAAAATTTTTCTCAGTGATCCATTACTGACTAATGTTACAAGGCAAAAAGTGTCATGCAAAATGGCAGCATTTGATAAGCATAAGATGTGCTCAGGGTTTTAAATACTGGTGCTGGGGATCAGTCAGTTTAGAAAAAGGGTACTTTTTGTTTTGTTGCTATCATGGAAACAGTGATATAACAGTCTGTAACATGGTTATATAAGGTCAGTTGGAAGTTTCAGGGGGTAATCTGATGGGGTCATGCTTCAGGACTGACTTTTAGTATAGTGCTAAAGGGTGTTACTATGGTTTACCTTAACCTCAGGCAGATAATAATGAAATAGCATCTTGTAAGATTCATATATCTTGTTTATTGCCAGTACCTGTATTGCTTTTATGTTATTCCATAAACAGTATTCATTACTTGATAAATATAATTAGGATCATGTATATACCATGTGTATCTGAAGACTCTCTAGGTAAAGTTTTCCCTATAACCTGCCATGAAGGCACAAAGGAGTAGAGGTATAGCTGTACTCTTTCTTTAACCTTGGTGCTACATGGTGGATGGGTGGGAGAGTGGTAAACACCATGCCCCAGCCGCTTTATCACCAGGAATGACCTGGTACCCATTGAGGCTGGGTGGGCTCCAGGGCTGGTTTGGGTGCGTGTGGAAACTTTTGCCTCCACCAGGATTCAATACCCAGACTGTCCAGCTTGTAGCAAGTTACTATACTGACTATGCTGTCCCAGCCCACAAAGGTTCTTTAGACTGAAGAGAAACCTATGTGACATTTGGTTGAATACAGTAGAAAATATTTAGCATTTGTATACACAATGTTGTGGAAACTGGAAATGGTCTTCTGGCAGCCACCCATGGAAGGAAGCTGTCCCAATCAGTAGTGTCAATGTTGAAACAAATAATTTCTAGATGACAGGAGCAGTGTTGCAAACATGAATCTTGCAATGAACATTCTACAGTACAGTTTGCAATACTATAATTCTCCTATTTCCTTACCTTACATCTAACAAACCCACAGAAACTTCAGCAGAGATGATTGTGGAAAAGAGTATCACTGTGTGTTCTAAAATGAAATATAACTTTCCAGGTTATTGCAGTTAAGAAAATAAATTATTTGTTGCTTTAAAATCACAGTTGATTACAAAGAAGAATAATTTCATTTAAAAATTACATTTAGATCACCTCCATATGGTGTAAAGTTTAAGAATATATGGAGCTGTGACACCACCCCACCAAATGCCGTCACAGCATGGACAGGGACAAATGTACATTTTTTAAACAGTATTTTGTCACATTTCAATATGTGTAAGCTGTATGTCAAAACAAACAATTACTCAATAAATGTAATTTTTGAACTGGGCAGAGAAGAATATATTTACACTATAGACAATGTCCAGCATTAATTTTACAAATACATGATTCCCTTCTTGACTACCTCTGTGGGGCAACAATGGGTCACTATATTCACCTTTTTAAGCTTCTTCCAGGTACTAATCTGTGGGCACTTCCCCATAATCAAATGTGAACACCATAAATTAGCTTCAGTAACCCACATTTTTATGCTATCCATCTAATTGTCTTGATTATAATTTCAGTTATTATTATATTTCTCCAATAATAGTTAGTAAAAACAGATAACACTAATTTAATGACAGTTTCTTTTTGGAAAACATAACTTCCACTTTGAGACATGATGCTGAATTTCAAGTCTGAATGTAGTGAGATGTATGTTTTCCAAAATATTTTCTTTGTTATGTGAGGAAAGCCGACACATTTGAAAATGAATGACCTTGAGTTTTTATATTCAGAACACTTGGATTGCTTATTCTGTACATCTTGCAGTGGGTCATGTGACATCAATGTATGGGTCCCACGATCTGACCTGAAGTTAAGCCAGATTATTTTAACTGTGTATTGTTAGTGGGTGATTTACATTAATATTAGGTAGGTTTAGTTTTGGTTTATCTTGGTCCAACATAATCCATATTTTACATGAAGCCAGTTAACAATTTTCTATAAAAAAGGTCATCATACAAAAGGTTTATGTGCAACACAAATGCATATCTCATCAAGCCCTACAACTTCTGTTGAAAATGTTTCATAATACTGCAAAATTTTGACAATGTACAGGGGGAAATAATTTCAGACTACACAGGGTGACAGCTGTATTGCACTTGGCTATGCAGTAATAAATTTCACCTGCCATAAATGAACATCAAGGTCAGTATAGTGTGCAATATAGCAAAGAACTCACTGTGTGCGCCCACTGGACCTTATGCCTCCATTTGTGTCATATTCTTTATGCATTGCAATATATTGATTTATTGCAAGTTGCCCTTCCACAGAACACTCCAAATGCAGCTGTACAGCACCTGTACAGTAATGTCTTTATATCATACAGACCTCTGCACCTTTCAGTTTCAGACAGTCTTGTATACTCTAGTTGTCTCATCCTGCCTTCAGTGTTAAAACTGGTAGACAGCAGTAGACAGACCAAAGTCAACACTGCAACACCCGTACAAACTCCAAACACACTACTTCCACTGCAGCCTATGCCTTTAGATTACCACCACAACAGAAGTCTATACCACATGCAGTGTTTGCTTGTCACGGCTTAACTTCTGATATGTCTGCACTCTTTTGCTGCTGCTGCTGGGGCTGTGGTGTTAGCACTGACTGCCCCAAGTGGTGCTGGCCAATGACACTCCAACTGCCATTACTGCAACATATCATATTTGAGCTTTAAGAACTGCCAGATTTGCTGTCATGTTTAGAGTTGTCCAGTTTTAAATATCAGTTTTTTCCACTAACCATGTAATTAAGGGAACCGCTGGTGTGTGGGACCCCGATTTTCCTCTGTGCAGTTGCCCTTTTCCACTGCAATTCGCCTGCAATAATTGTTGGTCATGAATGTTAGTAAAAAAAGCTGATTCTTTTAAAACCGACTCCACATCTGTTCATAAGGAAAGTTACTGACACTTCTACATGAGTGGCATGAAAATGGGAGAAAGTAATGTGTGGATGGCAGAATACACAAGTGAAATTTTGTGCTTGGAAGACAATTTTAAAAACCTAATTTCATTATTATACAATTATGAATCTAAATGTTACAATGGTTTGGTCACAAAATGTCTAGAAATAATGTTATGAAAGTGAATTGAGATTTGAAGTTTTTTTGTATATTCTTATTCACAACACATGGAAGATGAAATCACCGTGTCTGAAGTATCACAATCAGTAAACAAACTTTTAAGCTCTATGAAATTAAGTGTGGCCATTGAATTGAAGGACACTCTGGTGACTAACATTTCATGTCATCTTAAATTAACTGGACCAAGGCAAAACAAAGTGAAGACTGGAAGAGGACTTAGACAGGGATGCTGTTTGTCATTGATTTTATTCAGCTTATACTGCAAGTACCGCACCAAGGAAGATGTTGAAAGGTTTTGAGACTTCAAAGGAGGACAAATAATTGGCACTGTGAAATTGCCAACATTTTGTGACTGGGTGTGGAAGAAATGTTACTACAGGGCATGACTGATAAACTAATTGAAGTTGAAAGACGCTGTAGAAGAGAAATGAATGTGGAAAAAAAATAAGATAATGAGAATCTGAAGCCCACAATTCCATATAGATTATGATAGATAGAATACACCGTAGAATGTGGAGTATTGCTGCTAGCCTGATAAACAGATTATACAAGATGTACATGTGAAATTAAATCGAGGATTTCCCTGGCAAAGGTGGCATTCAAGAAGAAGAAGAAGAAAAAGAAAAAGAGGGAGGAGGAGGAGAAAAGAAACTCTTTTCACCAGTAAAATTGTAGTTAAATTTAAGAAAAGAATAATGAAATGCTTCATTTGGATCATAGCTGTGTATGGTGCTGGAGAAGAACAATTGGACCGATTGTGTGAAAAATGAAGTATCAAGGAGTACCCTACATGCAAAAAAAGAAGGAAGGCTAAGTGGGTTGGTTGTATCTTGCATAAGAACTGCCTTCTAACACATGTATACATGTTATTGAAGGAAACATGGAAGGAAGGATAGAAGGGACAGGAATACAAGGAGAAAAAGGTAAGCAGTTACTGGGTGACCTTAAGGATAAGGGAAGCTACTGGAACTTGAAAGAGGAAGCACTAGAGTGCAGTGTATGGAGGACTTGCTCTGGATGGGGCTGTGGATCCTTTGCAAGACAGGCAAGACTGCTGTAAAAGTGTGAGCAGCAGTATGATACATGACCTGGAAGCTTTTATTGTTACAGGTGTGTGAAAAATAAGTAATGCATTTAATATGTTTTGTTAGGTATAAAAACACAAAGACTCCAAGAAAGGACTGATGTTCATGAACCTCAATGTTGAAGATGTTGACCTTTTGTGATATCTCAAAATTTGGTGTATTAATGATGTCCTGCAGTGACTTTGACATAAAATTTCCATGCATTTGTCATTCTGAGCATCACTGAAGGATAATTTGTGTCATAACTGACCTGCCATGTTATAACAAAGTGAAAATGAGGTATATAGTTGAACTTGGTTATATAACGAATTCAGTTGTTGCGACTCCTCATGATGTTATACATTCCATGGTACCAACTACTAATTCTGTATAAGGCACATGTTTTCCTGTCTTGCTTAGTGCAGCATACATAAGAGCATCCTACCTCAGATATAACAACATTACCAATCATTGGTTCCAATATAAATTTCCAAGAAGTAGGCTATTTTGATAATGCAACCCTCTTCTTGTCCTTGAGAGGGCAAGACCTCTATTCTTTCAAGTAGCTATATGAATTCCATGCTTGGAAAATTACATTGTAACAGTAATTCATGATTTCATGCTTCTGCCTTGTTGTAAATAAGATGTTTACTCTTCTGGGATGTTACACATTGTAGATTGCTAGTTACTGACATTTCTTGGGCTGCTTTACCTGTGAAGATGGGACCGATAGGTTGTCCCAAATTTTGCTAACTGACTACCAGTCAAGGCTGCATAACATCCCAGAAGAGCGAACATCCCAACAGTAATTCGCTTTGTGCATAAAGTTGCCCTGTACTTCTCTTCTCCTGTAGTTAAAAGGAGACTGGTTGAGTGAAATAGAAAATGGCAGAAAAACAAAAAAGAAATGAAAGAAAAACTTTGGTCTCATAAATTCTGTGATCCAAATGATTTGTAAAAACAGAACCAAAATTATTAGTGCGCTTGAATGGAATGGATCAAGAATTATGTTATTTTGAAGGCCAGGATGAAGTGATTTCAATTGAGGTGCAGCTTAGGTGGTTTAAGCAACAGAGAGGTGACAATGTACCAGTGAGTGGTTCTCTTCTCATGATAATTTTTGTTATGCCTAAATTTTATGTATAAATTAATGTGTATTTTAGTGTAAGCCTGTATGGAAATTTACAATTATATAAGAGTAATTTTTATTCTTTCTAAATTTCAATTGTAATTTAATTTTGTGGTACATCATAACATAAACATTTAAGTAATATGCCTAAGGGCCTGTATTTTATCTTAAAATATTTTTCCTTCACTTTCACGATAACGCCTCGCTTACAGCAACACTTTTTAATAATGGCATAATTCATGTGGTCCCTTTCGTGATGTTATAACCAAGTTCAACTGTATATGAGGAACTTGGTTATCTTAATGCCTTATCTTCTTCTATTTGAGGAAGAATATGTGCTCTGTCCTTTAGTCAAACTCAATCTGGTTGTTCAGTCTGGAGAAAAATGAATTCCATGCTCAAACATATTGTTGCCATGACTTCAAATTAACAACTTGCGATGTTTTTTTTTTAAATGTCCCTAGAAGCAACATCTTACATCCAAAATATCTCTTTTTCAAACACCATTCACATGATTGACAACTTCAATAATAAGATATTTTAAAATACTTCTTAAAGTTAGAGATTGTGGGAGCAGGGGAAGCAATGTATGAGAAGCTTGGACTCTGACACTAAAATTTAGATTTCACTGTGTGCTAGCTACATACTCTTTCAATTCCAGACAAGAAATTGACTCACCACATGAGGTAGATGGATACTGCAACGAATACAACAAATACACAGCCAATCCCAATCATCGCAAACATCCACACGCTGATGTCATCGTCCTCTGAAATTATGCACATCATTTCAGCTTTGAATGTTTTAAACACACTTTTAAAAGTCACAGAAATTAATATATTGCTTTTGAGGTTGAGGTTTTGAAGGTGAGGTACATTGTGTTCTGTTGGGCTACAGCACTGTGTCATCTCATAGGTGGGTACCAACTATTCAGAAGTGCTGGTACACACCTACAAGACCAGAATAGAATAGAATACAAGAAGGGCAGCCACATTAGTGACCCATGCACCTAGACCAGCCTACCAGACTAAATATATATTATTCACCCTTGGTACAAAGTGCTGATTGAAGTTTTAGTGCTGCTTGGCTAGTAAAGAAATTCTCCACTTGTGAAAATATGAATTGTCATCACTGTGTCCAAAAGTGACTGCTGTTGCACCTGTTTCTTAGTCATTTGAGTTCAGTCAATACCTGTGCACCCTTTTCTTAGATCTATATATCTCTTGTCTGATGATGCTTTCATTCTTAATGAAGATTGTTAACATAAAAGTATTTGTTTAGAAGTAGATGAACATTATAGATTGGGAACTCAATACTTATGGATCTGACACCTGAGGATCCAGAGCTAAACATTGATCCAGTGGCGCTAC
>Ga0209755_10009320_pt1 | contig 10379 bp, 8 predicted proteins | sample TergutCo191P1_FD_187301 | JGI IMG/M metagenome (GOLD analysis project Ga0209755, IMG submission 187301) | Cornitermes sp. P1 segment gut microbial communities from Petit-Saut dam, French Guiana - Co191P1 (SPAdes) (version 2) | ecosystem: Host-associated > Arthropoda: Insects > Digestive system >...
ACAGGCGACACTAACACCGCCTTGTAGCCCAGTCCCCACGCCGTTTGTATTTCAAAGTCTTCGCTTACTGCTTTTTTCTTTAAAGAGCTTATGTGTGTATCTACTGTTCTGTCTAGTGAGTCGCTATCGTAGCCCCAAATTTCACTTAGCAGTTGCTCTCTACTAAAAATAGTGTTGGGGTTAGATAGTAGCTTAAATAACAGCTGAAATTCTTTTTTGCTTAAGGCTATTTTTTTGCCTTTTATATTTAAGTCACCCGTTGTAAAGTCTAAGCTAGAATTTGCTAGCTCTATCTTTTTTTCGCTGTTTATTTTGTATCGGCGTAATAGTGCCTTTACACGCATGACTAATTCTCGCATTAAGATTGGCTTAACTAAATAATCGTCCGTGCCACTTTTAAAGCCTTTTTCTTTATCGTCTATGGCTTCAAGCGCCGTTAGCATTAGTATGGGAATATCTTTATTTTGTTTACGCACGGCATTAGCAAACTGATTGCCGTCCATCTTTGGCATCATAATATCTGTGACAATGCAGTCAAAATGCTCCGAATAAAAAGTGTCTAACGCATGCTGACCGTCATGGCACTCTACTACCTTATAGCCTTCTTTTATAAGACTTTTGGCGAGCATAGCCCTTAAATTTGGTTCGTCTTCTGCAACTAATATTTTTAACATTGTTTTTATTAAGCTCCTTAGGTTAGTTTATTATTAAACTTTATCACCAAATTGTCAAGAAAGTTTTAAGTTTGATTTTTATTTTGGGGGTTTTTTAAATAATGTGTGGCATATGTAGGGTCAGTGACCGCCCGCAACTGCAAATCATTATCCGCCGTTTTGGGGGACAGACCCTTAAAAAAGTCGAGTTTCGTTTTGTGTGCCTTTTTTGCTACGCAAACTTTTTGTTGTTAGTGCTTTTTTAAGCGTCAGTCCCCGTCACTACACAGCCCTCGTCCTTACACTAACATTAAAAAACTGCACAAGTTTTTAGGCTTGTGCAGTTTTTTAATCAGTTTAACCAAATTTGTACACTGTAAACTGTAATTTGTTAATAGTTGTCTTGCTTCTTTTCGAAAAAGCTTTGAGGATGGTTGCAGATTGGGCAAAGTTTTGCTGGTTCTTTTGCTGTTACTGGGTGGGCACAGTTGCGACAAATCCAAGTGATTGGGTTTGGTTTTTTAAATACTGTGCCATCTTTTATTGAATCTAATAGCTTTTGGTAGCGTTCTTCGTGCGTGCGTTCTATTTCGCCTACACCTGCAAAAAGAGTTGCCAGGTCATTAAAGCCTTCTTCTTTGGCGGTTTTGGCAAATTCAAAATACATTACAGAATGTTCGTAGTTTTCGCCAGCAATTGCATCCAATAGATTTTGCTCTGTTTTTGGAATGCCGTCATGAAGTTGCTTAAACCAAATTTTTGCATGCTCTTTTTCATTCAATGCAGTTTCTGTAAAAAAAGCTGCTATTTGCTCGTAGCCATCTTTTTTAGCTTGTGCTGCATAGTAATCATACTTATTACGAGCTTGACTTTCGCCCGCAAAAGCCGTCTTTAAATTCTGCTCCGTCTTAGAGCCTGCTAGTTTTTTTGACATAATGTATTTTTTAAAACTCCTTAAGTTATGGTATGACTAGGCTTGCTGCGCCTACAACCCCCGCATCGTTACCTAGCGTAGCAATTAGTACCTTTGTATATAAACTATCTTTTCCGCCGTACCTATACTTGTCTACATACTCTTGCACTCTTGGGGCTAGCGTTTCTTCTCCGCAGACGCCGCCGCCTAAAATAACGGCTTGGCTCCTAAATAGGTTTATAACATTTAGTACGCCTTCTGCTAGGTTTTTAATGTAGGTGTCTGCGACTTTTTTGGCAATTTTGTCGCCTTGCTTTGCTGCCCAAAAAGCTGCTCTACCGTCTATTTTAGAAGCATCGTAAGTTTTTGCAGATTTATCAAAACCGCAAAAATCCCACATTAGGCTTGTTTTTTTTGTATCGTTTTGCATAGCTTTGCGAGCTTCTCTAATTAGAGCGGTGGCAGATGCGTATGCTTCAAAACAACCTTTTCGTCCACAAGAGCATTGCTCTCCGTCTACCCTTATTACAGTATGTCCAATTTCTGCACCCATAGACTTAAAACCTTCAAACAACTCGCCATTCACTACAAATCCGCCACCAACACCAGTGCCTAAAGTAATAAGTGCTGTGTCACTATAGCTTTTGCCAGCACCAAATTTAGTCTCACCAAGAGCCGCAACAGAAGCATCGTTTGCTATTTTTACATACTTGCCCGTGGCTTTACTAAGCATTTCTTCTAGTAAAACATTATGCCATTGAAGATTCGGCGAATACTCTACAATACCGTGCTTAGAGTCCACCGCACCTGGGCAACCAACTCCAATCGCTGTATAATCATGACCCATGGTCATGCGGGCAATTTCCGCCACAATATCACTCACCACCTCTAAAGGCTGACGAGCACCATGCGTCTTAATAGACGAATTTTTTAAAATTTTACCATCGGCACCAACAAGTGCCATTTTGACATTCGTACCGCCAATGTCTATGCCTACATAGTTCATGGGAAGATTGCTCCTTTGTACAATGAATACTTAATAATGAATATTGAATAATGATTGTTAAGATTTTTGTTTTAAGTCTGGCAAGCTGTAAAAACCCGACATTATTCATTATTCATTATTCATTAAATTTAATTATCGTCCACTACAACCGAACTCATGGATTGTTGTAGTTTTTCTAATTGTTTTTTGTTCTTTTTGGCTAGGTATTCGTCAAAAAGGTTACTTGCACTGCCTCTGTTTACAATTACATATTTGCGTGATTCTGTACCGTATGGCATATCTTCTTTAATTTGCGGGATTTTGCCGATGCTGGTATCTTTAGGGGCTTGGGCTACAGCTGGTTTTTTAGTTGGCTTTTTGTCGCTAAATAAAGGAGTATTGCTAGCCGTTTTTGTGGCGGGCTTTTTGGCAGTTGGTTTTTTAGCGGTGGCTTTTTTGCTTGCCGCCACTTTTTCTTCTAGCTGTTTTATTGCCGCTTTCTTTTTAGCATCATCCGCCTTTGGCTGACTTATTATTTTAACAGGCGGGGTGGCTTGGCTAGCTTTAGCAGTGGAAGTAACTACTGGTTTTTGCGTTGTAGCTTTTACGGCTGGCTTAGTAGCAGGTTTCGCCGTGCTTGCAGTTGGCTTTTTAGCTGTAGTTACTTTTGCTGATGGCTTTGCCGTACTTTGCATTTTATGGCTAGCCTTTATAGTTGCATTCGAGCGGGTACTAGTTGCCCCTACTGTTTGTTCCTTATCTATTACTGCTTTAACTCTTTGTGCTCTGTGCTGTTCGTACCTTGCTTTTTGCTCCGTTAGAGTTTGAACATAATGGTTAGACAAAACAATGCGTCTTTGATTAGGAATAAAATATTGCGATTTTTCTTCTTTAGGAAGGGGTGTAGTTTGAATAAGTGAGCTAGAGTGGGTAATATTAAAGCCTTGCGTTTCGGTTTGGGATGCGGCTAAAGGCTCTTGTTGCTCGGCTAGTGCTTCGATATTGTCGCTAGTATCTCTATTGTTTATATCGCTGCTATTGTCGTAGCCTACAGATTCATCGTTTTCTAGTGCTTTATCTACAGACGGCGGGCGGTCAGTGATAGCTCCTACGGCAAATTCACCTGTTGTGTTTGGATTATCTTGGTCTACTATTGTACTTTCGGGCGACACCATACCACCCCTACTATCTGACAATAATTCGTCATTCGCCACACTAGTGGTGCCGTCATTCCCTGTTCGCTGTTCCTTATTCGCTGTTTTCTCGTCATCATCGTCTATCATTTCTACAGTTTTAGAAAACTCTCTTACTTCATCAAAGACTTTTGCCCTTATACTATCATAGGTATTTGGGACTTTATCTATTGAGCCATTATCATCCTCTTTTGACAATGATTCATAATTCATCATTCGCAACTTGCCATTCGCTGCGACAACAGCACCCTGTTCTCTGTTCAGGTTACGCATTAAAGACTCTACCTCTTCTATGCTTTGCATTGTTTTTTCGCCATATTCTATTGGTTCTAATTCGTCTTCGTCATTAAAGTTTTGTAAAAATTCTCTACTAAATTGCTCGCCAGTTTTACCTATTTTGTCCGTTTCGCCAACCATTTTAATTGCATTATTTTTTTCTTGCTCTATGGTAGTATCAATATCTGGTAGCGTTATATACTGGCCTTTTTCTACTGCGTTTTTTACTAATTTTTTTGCCTTTTTCTTTTCTAGGATAAGTTCTTTTTCTTCTTTGGTCATTTTGCGAGTTTTTGCAATATGCAAAATGGCACAAAGTAGCATTGCAAAAAGAGTGCCGCCTGTTAACGCAAAGCCCATAATCTCGCCCACAGCGATTTCAAAAAGCGGCATATCAAATATAATCGCAAAGATTATAAACTCTGGCAAGAATAGTGCCACTAAAAAATAAGCCGTAGCGACAATTAAAATCCAATTAAAAATTCTAAAGACAATATCCCACGCATTGCGAGGATATCTCCTTTTTACCATAAAAACGATTGCATAAACAAAAAACGCTAAAAATAATGCCCCTGTTAGCACCGTAAAACCAATAGCTGGTATTCCGTCTCTGTAAGTAAAATCCAACATGTTAACTGTACTAGTATACCCATTTATTATATTAGTGTCAATTGTTAAATATCTTTTTTGTAGGGTTTTTTTATAAAATTATGAGTTATTATTAAAATTCTGATTAAAAAAGATAATTAAAAACAACGCTTTTACTACTGTTTTGACAATAATTCAAAATTATGAATTAAAAAAGGCACACCCAAAACGAGTGTGCCTTAAAATTTTTACATTGTGCCTTTTTTATTTTAGAATAGATTGCCTAACCAGCCAGTGTTAACTGCTACATTTACAAACACTAGTGCGATAGAAGCAGAAAGTGTAATTAGAATGTTAAAGCTTGGACCTGCAGTATCTTTAAATGGGTCACCAACTGTGTCGCCCATAACAGCCGCTTTATGCTCGTCACTGCCTTTACCAAAAACAATCTCGTTGCCGTCAGCGTCTAAAATTGGCTTGCCTTTTTCGTCAATGGCTTTAAGTCTCCCAGCTTCGATATATTTTTTAGCGTTATCCCATGCACCGCCACTAATCATCATAAATAGCGCAAGCATAAAGCCTGTAACAACTGTACCGCCCATAAAGCCTAGTACGCCAGCAGGCCCAAGTAATAGACCTGTAACAATAGGCACACCAATTGTAAGCATTGCAGGGGCAATCATTTTACGAAGAGCAGCCCTTGTACACATATCAACACAGCGTTGATAGTCGGGTGCACCAGTACCTTCCATAAGTCCTGGAATCTCTCTAAACTGTCTACGGACTTCTATAACAACGCTTTGAGCCGCTTTGTGCACCGCACGGATACAAAGTGCCGCAAAGAAGAATGCCGTAACGCCGCCAATAAATATACCAACTAAAACCATAGGGTTTGTAATACTTACATTGATACCCTCTGGCATTAACTGATAATAAGAAACTAATAGCGCAACCGCAGTAAACGCAGTAGAGCCGATAGAAAAACCTTTGCCAGTAGCCGCAGTAGTGTTGCCTAAGCTGTCTAATGCATCTGTACGCTCACGCACGCAAGGGTCCATACCAGCCATTTGCGCAATACCACCAGCATTATCTGCAACGGGACCGAATGCATCTGTAGCTAGATTTATTCCTAAAGTAGATAACATACCAACAGCACCAATACCAATACCAAACATACCCATCATAAAGTTAGATAGTCCGCCGCCTGCAAAGAATGCACCTAAAACAGCAACAATAATAGTTAATACTGGAAACACTGTTGCCTTCATACCTAGTGCAACACCGCCAATCATAACTGTAGCACTACCAGTTTTAGTAGCCTCTGCTAACTCTTTAGTAGGCTTTTGAGTATCAGATGTATAATATTCTGTAAAGAAACCAATTAAGATACCTGCTAAAACACCAATAACTATACAAGCATAAACGCCCCAAATCCATTGACCATATTCGCCGCCAATACCGATATTGTGAAATCCTATGCTACCATAGTAATTGCTGCCTCTGCCGTATCTAGTAGCACCAGCATAGTCATTGTTGCCAACAGGCAAGAATGTCATAGCTATTGCTATGGGGAGTGAACCTAAAATTGTAATCGCTGCTGCTACCCATGTGCCTTTATGCAGCGATTTTAATAAACTTTTTTGAGATGCGTTTTCTTTTGTCCTAACAAAGAATGTGCCTACAATAGATGCGGCAACACCTAACACGCAAATTAGTAATGGGAATAATAACCCTGCAAAACCAAATAAACCAGCACCTAAAGCAAATGTTGCAATAACAGCGTGAGCAAATGCTTCATAAAGGTCAGCACCCATACCCGCTACATCGCCTACATTGTCGCCAACATTATCTGCAATAACGGCAGGGTTTCTTGGGTCATCTTCTGGAATACCAGCTTCTACTTTACCAACTAAGTCTGCGCCTACATCGGCAGCTTTAGTAAAGATACCGCCGCCAACACGGGCAAACATTGCCATAAATGCAACGCCTAGACCGAATTTAATCATTGAGTTGCCGATAACTTGAGGGTCATTGATACCTATTGCAAATCTTAAAATTGCAAACCAAATAACCATATCTAATAAAGATAAGCCTACAACCGTAAAGCCCATAACAGTACCGGCACTAAAAGATACTCTTAAGCCCTTATTTAAGCTCTCTTTACATGCAGTTGCCGTACGGCCGTTTGCGTTTGTAGCAACCTTCATGCCAATCCAGCCACTTAGTGCTGTAAATATTGCACCCGTTAAGAATGCAAATGGAGCCATAAGGTCTAATAGATAAAAGGCGTCTTCGCCACGCATTCCAGCAAACCAATCAGCTAGTGGTATACCGCTAATAAAAAACGGAATCCAAGCCAATAAAAACAACACTAAAAACACGGGTCCAATAATTATGGCAACAGTGCGTAGCTGTCTTTTTAGGTAAGCGTTAGAACCAGTACGAATTGCTTTTGCGATTCCTACTGTCTTTTCGCAGCCCTCTGGAGTTTTTAGGACTTTGCGAATCATAAGTGCCGCAAATACTAGAGCCATACCGGCACCAGCTAGTCCTATAAGGAATAAATTAGAAGTAAGCATTTTGCTTTATCCTTTATCGCTTGTTTAGCGATATTAAACTAAGAGTAATTTATTTTTTAGCTATCTCTTAGTTAAAAGTATACTGTCTGCAATTATACCAAATAAAAAATATGCTAGTCAAATAAAAAATGCTACTATTTTTTGGAAAAAAATAGTAGCTAAGTGATAAGTTATTGTTTTTATTTGTAGTGGTTAAGGTCATCGTAGGGGCAGACGCCCACGGCTGCCCGCTAATAGCAAATCGCATAACCAGTCCATAGCGTGCGATTTGCTATTAGCTGGCGGCCTAGTAGTCCGCCCCTACGCCTATCAATAAACCCAACCGACATTCTCAATTCTCAATTAAAAATCCCAACCGACCCTAATCCCTGTTACCTTGCCCCTCACATTACACTCTATGCATTGCATTAAAAATGTCTTCGTGCTGTACTCTGATATCTACGGCCACTTTTTTGCCTAAAACATCTAACTTTTTAGAAATATTTTCTATTGATACGCTTTTGCTTTCTATTAGCATAAGCATAACAAAATAGTCTTGTAGTATTGTTTGGCTAATGTCTTCTACATTGACTTTTAAGCTGGCTAACTCGCCAGTGACAGCAGCGATAATACCTGATTTATCTTTACCTATTACTGTTACAATTGCTTTCATGGTTTTTATTTACTGGTTGCTCCTAATTTATTTTTAGAATGAATAATGAATAATGTCGGACTTATAATTTAAAAAAAACAATTTTCTTACAGCATTATTCTATAACGCAACTTATAAGTCAATCGTTATTCATTGTTCACTATTCATTATTCATTACAAAACACTCCCCGCTCTTTCCTTAACTTCTGCCACTCTGCCACAACTCTTAGGCCCTTCGCTACACCTGCCGCCCAAACATGTCGGACCTGCCCCGCCAAATAAATTTGGCGCAATTTTTGTAACAGCTTCTAACATCTGCCAAGCAATGCTTCTAATCTCCCATTGAGCACGATAGCAACATCTAAGCTCAAAAAAGTGTAATAGTTCCCTTGCATTCATGGTTAGTAGCATGTTTGTTTCGCATGCGTTAGGCAAAACAAACCTTGCGTCCTCGTTAGATTGCTCTCCTTTATTGCCAAGTAGGGTTTGCCACTCGGCGTACCAACTGGCTAGAGTGTCCATCTGCTCTTTAAATTTATTCTCAAACTCTTTACCTAATGAACTAATAGATGGCGGAATTATATATTTGAAATTGCCCTCGCTAACATAGCGTTGGCTACGCACGCTAAAGCTAGCTATGCGGTGGCGAGTGATTTGAGCTAGTAACGCACGAGAAACGCCCGTTAGACTAAAAGTAAAGCTAGCATGCTCAAAGGTAGACAAATGCCCCATCTTTTTTAAGATGGCAATAAACTTACTTTGGTCACTAGTAGAGATTTTATCGCTTAGTTCGTCAATAGACGCCTCGCTATAACATAACTTAGCAGCAAGTGCCACAACTTCTTCTGGGTTTTGCGTATAGCGGAGTAATTCGGCTCTACCAGTTGTGGGAGTGTTTTGTGATTTTCTTGTTGGGTTTTTCATAAGATACTCTTTTCAATGAATAATGAATAGTGAACAATGAATAATGTCGGACTTATAGTTTTAAAAATAATTTTCTAATCGTTTTATTTCTATGCACAACTTATAAGTCAATCATTATTCATTATTCATTGTTCACTATTCATTGCAAATAATTCACTATTCATTGTTCATTGTCCTTGTTATTTAGTAACTTTTTTTGCTGTTTTTATTGAAGCTGTAAGGATTTTTATTATTTCTTTACATTCAACTATAATTGTTTCGCTTTCTGCTTCGCTTAAAATTTTTGACTCACTTAATAATGTTAGCCAATATTCAGTTTCGCTGGCTTCTTTTAGGGCGATATGCAATTTGTTTATAAAGTCTGCTTTACTTGAAGCATAGTGAGACTCTGCGACATTAGCACCAATACTTGTGCCACTTCTAAAAACTTGCTTTGCAATAATATCTTCTTGCTTTTCACTTTTTAAAAACTTATAAAGCTTAATTACCCTCAAAGCAAATAATTTACTCTTATCTAGTAACACATTCGGCTTTTGACCTTCATTATTCATTATTAAGTATTCATTATTCATTTTATCTCTCCTGCCATCTCAAAGCATGCTGTTTGCAATTCTTCCAGTCTATCATGCTGTGCGGTTAAATGCAAAAAGCCTATAAGTGCTTCGAATGCGGTAGCTTTTTTGTACTCGTCTATGCTGGCGTTTTTGGCTTTTGTGTGACAATGAGCGTTTCTGGCTCTTTTGACTATTGCTTCCTCTTCTTGCGTTAGCTTGCCATCTAAACTATAAAGCATTTTACATTGACTGCTAGCATTTACATACTTTACACAAATTTTACTTAAAGCCCCGCTCTTTAGGTCACGGGTGCGAATTAGCCTATCTCTAACGAAAAGACTCCAAACCGCATCGCCAACAAGGGCAAGCGACAAAATATCTTTTTGCGTAGCTTCGTTTATTGGTATGGCTTGCATATGTAGTATTGTAGCATGGCTTGGCTGTATGTGGCAAGGGAATAATGAATACTTAATAATGAATAATGAATAATGATTGTGAGCTTAGCTATAATATGTTATTAGCTAAAAGCTTTTGCTTTTAAATAAATTATGACCGACCTTCTCAATTCTCAATAAAACTATAAGTCCAACATTATTCATTATTCATTGTTCACTATTCATTGAGAACAATTCATTGTTCACTATTCATTGCAAATAATTCATTATTTAATAAGTAAACAAGTAGCACTACTTGCAATCCCTTTACTCTGTCCAATTATGCCTAAACCTTCTGTTGTGGTTGCTGAAATGTTTATTCTTTCTAATTCTATAGATAAAAAGTTAGCTATGTTTTGACGCATGTTAGGGATTATGTGTGCTAAATATGGGGCTTGGGCCATTATGACAGCAGAAATATTATGAATATTGAAGCCCTTTTTTGTTATCATATAATGCACTTCTTTAAGCAGCGCCATAGAGCTTATGCCTTTATAAACGAGCTTATTATTAGGAAAAACCACCCCTATATCTGGTAAGTCCGCCGCAGATAAAAGTGCGTCCATAATAGCGTGTACTAAAACATCTGCATCTGAATGACCTTCTAAGCCTTTATGAAATTCAATTTCTACTCCGCCTAAAATTAGTT
>Ga0209755_10009321_pt1 | contig 10378 bp, 4 predicted proteins | sample TergutCo191P1_FD_187301 | JGI IMG/M metagenome (GOLD analysis project Ga0209755, IMG submission 187301) | Cornitermes sp. P1 segment gut microbial communities from Petit-Saut dam, French Guiana - Co191P1 (SPAdes) (version 2) | ecosystem: Host-associated > Arthropoda: Insects > Digestive system >...
TTTGTGCATAAACTCACACAGGCTGAGTGCAGCCAAGTCAGCACTAGCAACTTGTGGAATTGAGTCAAGCAATTACCATGCCTCTGAAGCAGGAAGCTATGAGAAATCAAAGAAGTATGTAACCATTGTATACTTTTGTTCTTTAAGTGGTGTGTTATAAATGATGTCTTGTGTTGTGTATCCTGGTGAATCAAAAGTATGAACACACATGTGAAAAAAGCTTCTGTACTGATACATAAGAAGAGTGTGTCAATAGCAGCAAAGTTGAATGTCATTAGATGCATCACACAAGAGTGCCAGATCAGTGTTTGCAAAGCATTAGACTTGATTTAAGGTGATCATCTGTACAAGTCGTTTTGAAGAACAACATTAATCAAAAAGACACCATCTCAACAAACATGTATTTTTATTTGTTTTGATAAGACAAAATGTTGTATGTTATTTATAAAATGCATGTCTTTACTCTGTACTTACTTTAGTCATATTTCAGTACTCTACTATACTGCACATTAGGAAATAATTATCACTGAATTGTAAGTTTAAAATATAAATTACTTCTACAAACATTAATTCTTATGTGCAAAGTTCCTTAACTTAGTGCTCTGTTTATCTGGTGCCAATTAAGAGCATGCAGTGTGTTTTACAGGTCATTAGCAATAAAATGTCCTATAACTGACAGATTGATCTGATGCAGTTACTGTGTTAAGTGAACTATAACTTTCAGCAAGTGCAGTGTGTATAAGTTTTGAGATTTATGTAGTGGTGTACCTGAGGGTTCTACTCTTCTGGGATATGGTGCTGCATCAATGGACAGTCGGATACTGACATTTTGAGGCAAAGCAAAGTCCTCATCTTCAAGGTTCAAAATGTGTTTTTGGGCATATCAACCCTTGAAGATGAGGACACTATGTTGCCTTCACATGTTTGGATCCAGTTATCCACTGATGAACCATAATATACCAGAGGAACAGAAAGTGAAGTTGACTGCTGCCTCATATTGTGTTCACAGATTGAGCTCAGTTTACACATGATGGTATTAAAAACAAATTTAATTCTCTCATGGTTGCAGCAAAATCCACATGCAGTAGTACAATATAGTTTTCAATAGGTACTGGTATGATATACAGGGACACTGCCTACATTGACTACATTTTATTGAGGAACACTTGGTTATTAAAAACATTTAAGAAAATAAACTAGTGCCTTATTTAGAAAATGTGCCTCTTGAAACAGAAGTATGAATGTGGGTACATGACAGAGTGTCTCCACATTTAGGCAATGAGTCCATGCAGCACTTCAACAAAAATAATCAAGGATGATAGACAGGCAGAAGTGAAATGGTGGCATGGCCAGCTTGGTTGTCTAATTTAAACCTATTAAATTTCTTTCTCTAGGGTAGAATGTAATGTGGGTACACCTGGCAGTCAAGAAACTGAATGAAACATACCCAGTGGGAATTAACAATGGTGTGAGGCTTGGCAGCCCACATACAGTCACAGAAGGTGGTCAGTTTGAATAACTTATTTACTTGTAAATGTTCAAGTTAATTATATGAATGAGAAACTAAACTTTAAGAGCACATTTGTTCATTAGATTTTTCACATTTCAAAGTGATAGTGTCTTTAAAGTGACAAAGCAATTACATAAGTCACTGAAAATATTATCCCTTTGTGTAAATGCATAAATGAGCCCTGTAATACCAAAAATTCCTGGCAAACTGAAAAATGGCAGATGTCTGTTGTATTGTTGTTGTAGCTAATACAGTCAAATGCTACTGCTCATCCTCCATGTTGTTGCTTTTTAAGTAAACTGGGCGCCCCATATGGTTCCAGTCCTTAGTTGGCAGGAGTGAGTTCAGGCAATCACAGAGGCCACAAAGTCAGTCTGTCATGTACTGTCCATCAATCTAGGTAGCTGGTGTCCAAAAACCACTTTACATTGTGGGTAACATAAGCAGAATCTCCACCATACATAAACCACATACTACACTGTTATTAATCATATATTCTCCAGTAATAGTGGCACTCTGCTATTGCCAGACTGCTAACACAGTAATAATTTCTATATTTACAAGGAAGTTTTTGTCTTGGGTTTAGGAGCTGGGCACGATCTTTCGCTAACTATATGCAATTATGAAACTCTCTACATACAAAATTTACAGTCAGCTACATGATTACTATCAGTCAATTACTTCTTCCTAATACAAATTCAACAACGAAGCAGAAGGTATGGGTTAAAAGGTATATTTTTCACTAACACTGCATATCGTACATTTTAATTGTTTACACAGGGTGATATAGGAGACTACGCGTCGTAAATTTCAAAGTACAAACGAATGACCAAATGTAGTTTAATAAAAATAAGTAATACCTCTCAATCCACTGAATCAAACAAGCACAATGGAACAGATAACCACAGCCTGTTGTGAACACATCACATGCAGCAACGAACAGTTCACTACATATAGCACAACTGATGTGCATGACTGGCCGTAACAAACAGGTCAATGTTACAAAATAAATGAAAAATAAATATTTCATATCATTAACAAATTCACAACTCTTCTCCTTCCCGCCGAGTCAACACATAAACAGGTTGTGCCAACCACACGAACAAAATGTCCGGGTGGTTAAGGTCACGAATCTACGATGAGTCATATCCTACGAAACTTGAAACTTCCCCACGCTCGTTCACGTGTTTGGGTATACTCACAGTTCATATATATGGTATACTAGACGATGTGTGTGTGTATTTGGGCTAGTTTCGTAGGAGGTGAAACGGTTAAATGCCGCGAAACTTCGTAGGTGCGCCTGTTCACCAAATATTATTGCGAGAGTGTGATCTAAGCGAATTAGATTGCAGAAATAGGGGAGATGGCCGGTTAAGCACGTGTTAGCCATGGTGTGTATGGGAGGATAATATTTGAATGGATTTTGACAAGTGGTGTGGACTGGATGGCACTGACGGCTTTATATTCACTACTGAGAGCTTTATAAATTTACTGATCGGCTAAGTGACTGTCAGCTTAGTGCATTTACTTTCTGCAGACGTTCCTGAGCAGAACGTTAAAGCCGGTGAATTTGATTATGTCGATTGGATTAAGGTGGTTCAGTATTACGTCAACTGTGCGGTGTGTTTGTTGATGCTGCAGTGCAACTTCTTAAATAACCATTCTTTTCTACTATCCAGTTTTAAATAGGGGACCAGAACGTGCATCATTGTGGATTACCATTTATTGTCGTTGGTAGGACATTCAAGTCATACGTGAAATATAAATCTGTGGACCAGCGGCAGAGTTGCTGTTTATAAATGTCGACTATAATTATAAAAAAAATCACCTTTAAAATGAAAGCGTCTTACCCATGTATTTTGTTTCACAAATTCTTAAAGAACAGTCTGTACCGTTTCACATGTTCTAGTGCTGGAGTATGGGTAAGTTAATAATGAGGTTATAAATACATATTGAATTGTAATATGCGTAGATTGCATGCCTTTAAAATTTCAGTTGATAAGTCATTCAAAGGTTTTAGGGAACACAGAATGCATAAACATTAAAATCTGTAGAAGGTATTTTGTATATTTGTTAGACAAGGTACTGACTGGGCAATGTGCATATAGGGAACCATTTGTTTTGTTCCTACAGAGAAGCCACTGTTTTTTACTGTTCTGTGGTAAAATTGGAAGTTATGATTTGAGTTCCTTTAAGCTGACCTGACCAAATCTAACCAAACCTTACCAGAGAGGGGCAGTGAGGGAAATCATCAGTAATGTGGCATCTCACCTTATTCTTCCAATGTAGACAACGTAAGAAAGATAAAATATTCTGTATGTTGAAAAGCTCATGGTATACATCTTCATGGAGAGCGAAATCGTGTGTGACAATGCAGCCATACATTTTAGCAGGCCTTGTTGTTTTAGGATCACACCAAATGTTAAAACTTTTGTCATAGTAGCGTTGCTGAGGCACATATTTTATTTTTTTAATGTCTGGGGTGCAGGACAAACAGATGTAATATATTTGTTGTAAACCTACATCCAGTTACAGAAAACTGTTTAATCGGTACCTTTCTGAGTTTGACAAATAAATGTGCAGTATTTGAAGTCAGCTTCATATGGGCTGTGAGACTTAGGCAGGTGTACTGTAGGCCTTTGTTGGAAAGCCAGAAATCAATGTAATAATATTTCTTTACTTGCAGAATGAAGATCTTTCAACATCCATAAAGCATGACATTGAATGCAGGTGGAGAAACAAGCTTCAGGCATCTGTTCATAATGATGATGATAACCATAAATCCAAATTTTATGTGTTGTCTATGTTTCCCTATCCATCAGGGCATTTGCATATGGGCCATGTTCGAGTATATACTATTAGTGATACAATGGCCCTTTTCTACAGGATGAATGGGAAAAATGTAATGGTCAAGTATGCTATTACATATGTAGTGATAGGTTTAGGTTCCTTGGTTCTTCTGTAATGCAAACAGTTGTTGAAATTCTTTTACAAAGGTGATTCATCCTATGGGCTGGGATGCATTTGGTCTTCCGGCAGAAAATGCTGCCATTGAAAGAGGAATCAAACCATCTGTTTGGACCAAGCAGAACATAAAGCACATGAAGGAACAACTTCAGAAATTAGGTTGCAGCTTTGAATGGGATCGTGAACTTGCAACGTGTGACGCTACCTACTATTGCTGGACACAGTACTTATTTTTAAGAATGTATGAAGAGGGCCTAGTTTACAGAAAACAAGTAAGTGCCACATGGTCTTGTTAACACAGTGGATGATTGGTCCAAGTATCTGCATGGTTTGTATTCAGAGGCCACAGTTTCTTATTTCCTGCAAGTTTATAGATATTTGTGTGAAGTATTCATCATGTCATTCTAATAATTGCTGGTGTCCTGCCAGTTCAGAGCCCAGCCCTGAACAGTATTACCATTTGCACCTGTCTCATAGCCAATCAAATTTAATACAAAATGTAGGCCCAAATTTAGTTGAAACTATGCATGTTCTGAATGATGCAGCTGAGAAAAGGATTGAAGGTGAGTTGTCATACTTTATTTTTTCTTTCTTTTGCAAGAACAATTCATGAAAAGTGATGTGAGGTTCCTAGGGATTTGGATAGCTGTTTAATGACATGTAATAGAGAAATATTTGGAAAGAGAGAGCAAAAAACAGAGCTGACTGGAGAAGGCCTTTAAGGAAGCAAAGGTCCATACTGAACTGTAGTGCCATATTAAGAAGAAGAAGAAGAAAAGAGAAGTGTGGTTTGTAACAAAATATTTTGACAGTAACAATTCAAGAAAAATATCTGTATTCTGTTTAAGTCAGAGTATTTAGTGTGGGAATTGGATGGCTCCCAAACATGTCATGGTGAAAGAGGATTTAAAAAAAAAAATAGCTTGTCAGCACTAGGAAAGTGTTGTATGGGGACTAGAGCAAAAATTGAGAAGTGTGGTTGTAACCTGTGGCTCTGTATTTTAAGTGACCAGCCTAAATCACAACACCAAGGGCTGAAAAAAATGGACATAAAAGACAATTTAAGATGCAACAGACTGAGCAATTATATGATTTATACATGTTACTTTCTATTGTGAGGATAGTAAAGTCAGTGAGGTTATGTTGAGCTGGAAGCAGCTCAGAAAGGGAAGACAGTAAAAGCAGCAAGGACCATGACAAGAAAACCTGTAGAAAAGTGACCACTTGAATGATCTTGAAAAGCAGGGAATAGCGTAGAATGGACCTTATGGAGGTAGGTTGTGAGGGGGAAAGTGGATGAAATTGGCTTAAAATTGTGTCAAGTGGCAGGCTATCTTTCATAGTGGTGTTGAAATACCAGGTTCTATTGCCTGATATAAATTCTTGTTGTTTGAAAGATGTTTATACTTACAGAATATTTTTATATTTTAGGCCCTTGTCAACTGGGATCCAGTAGACCAGACAGTACTAGCAGATGAGCAAGTTGATACTAATGGTTGTTCATGGCGTTCAGGTGCCAAAGTGGAGAAGAAAGTCCTAAATCAATGGTTTATTAGAACAACACGCTTTTCAAAGTATTTATCTGGAGTAATTTACTGAGATGGCTTGTCATACTTTTTGTTTGTTATGTAGTTAATTGATGAATGCTTGAAGAATGTGATTTTCCCCTATGTATTTATTCTTGCATTTCAGGTCTCTTTTGGATGGACTTGATGACCCAGTACTCGAGAACTGGAGAGATATAATAAATCTACAAAAACACTGGATTGGGGAATGTAATGGAACAACATTTGAATTTGAGTTGGAGGACAATTCATCTCAGGATACAAAACAAACTCTTACTATATTTACTACCAATCCAGAATACATATGTAATGCAGCTTTCATTGCAGTTGCTCCTGGGAATATTCTGGATCGGATGGAATTTGGTTGTGACAGTACTGTTAACAGTAACAATGTGTTTAAAAGACTTTCTGTTCAGGCTAAAAATCCGTTTACAGGAGAAAGCCTTCCCATATATGTAACTAATCAAGTAGAATATGATGAAGGAACAGATTGCCATCTGGGAATACCAGGAATCTCAGAAACAGACAGATTGTTTGCAGAAGCTGCGAACATTCCAACATCATCTCTGAGGGAAAACGATAAACAGATTAAATCAGTTGGAGATATGAATCTTGCAAGAGAACATATCATTCATGTGGCACAGGAGCGTGGGATTGGCGGATATCCATGCAGTTCCAAACTTCGAGATTGGCTGATTTCTCGTCAGCGTTACTGGGGTACACCTATCCCTGTAGTGTACTGTGAACACTGTAATGGACCTCAACCTGTGTCGTATAGTGAGCTGCCTGTAATCTTACCCAAAGTTGACAAATTGTCAAGCAGGGGCAAGTCTCCTCTTCTGGAGGCTACAGACTGGCTGATTACAAAGTGTCCTAAGTATGTTATTGCAATTTAACCGGTGTAGTACGAAATGAGAAAGCCTGATGGGGTATAAATATATATATATATTCCTGGAGTAGAATAGGTATCAGTACATATAGACATTCAAAATGTGACTCTACCCCAGGGGTACCCAACCCACGGAGTACCGAATTGTGTTACACGTCCCATGGCTACATTTATTTATTTTACACACACACATGTAGAGGTTGGTCTTGTTTTATGCCAGAGTTATGTTCCTGAAAAACATCACACAAATCAAACACAGAATTCCCATTTAAAACAGTGTGTTTCTGGGTTAGGCGATTGACAGCCTGTACCCTTAAAGTGTATGGCTATACCACTAGTGGACATACAGACCTGTAGGCTATATATTTACTGTATATACAGTATACATCTGTGATAAGCAGTTCCCTGTCACCATGGCATGGCATGTCCTCAGGTTGCGGATGGATGAACAGCCTCCAATATGGAGGGTAGCTGTGAATATATTGAATAAGTAGTTGTGGGCAGTTGACAAGTAGTGGTCCTCCAGCTTGGGGGTTGGGCCAGGTGCTAACAACTCTTTACTGTAAAAATGTATCTTGTTACAAAATATTCACACGGCAAGCCACAGACCTGGACTGATACTTTGGTACAACCTAAGCGATGAAAAAGGGACATGAGATTTGATACTTGGAATGTTATGAGCTTGTATAAGGCAGGTTCACTTGCAGCAGCAGCCAGGGGATTTGTAAGATCTAAAATTAGATTGAATGGTTTTACAGGAGGTTAGGCGGGACAAATGGGGCACAGTAAGAGCAGGGGATTATTATTATTTTTATGGAAGAGGAAATCATAATCATCAATTGGGAACAGTTTTTTGGTACACCACAGAATAGTATCAGCAGTAAAAAGAGTAGAGTTTTAGATTTCAAGCTTTCGCCGTGTTGTAGTGATGATAAGAACTCTTCTGGGTAGAGTTTGTTTGCGATAGGGTGACATACCCTAGTTCTGAGAGGTTGTAGGGGTAATATTCTAAATGTGCATGTGCAAAGTGAGGAGAAAAGTGATGATTCAAAAGACGGTTTTAATGAGCAATTAGAGCAGGGTGTTCCCCCCCCCCCCATTTTCCTAAGTACCATATGAAAATCCTATTAGGAGGTTTTAATGGAAAAGTGGGGAGTGAGAATATTTTCAAACTGACAATCAGGATTGAGAGTCTACATCAGGATAGGAATGATAATGGTGTTAGAATAGTAAACTTGGCCACATAAAAAAATCTAGTTGTTAAGATCATGATGTTCCCATGCCAGTACATTCATAAGTACACCTGGACCACTCCTGATGGGAAGACTCACGACCAGATTGACCACATTTTGATAGACAGGAGATAGCATTCGAGTATACTAGATATACGAAGTTTCAGGGGAGCTGACTTTGATACTGATCACTTTCTGGTGGTAGCAAAAGATAGGCAGTAAGTAAACCAGTAGCACAGGAGTTTGATGGGGAAAAATTCCTCAAGAAGTTGAATGAGCTGGAGGTTAGGAAACATTATCAGATTGAGGTTTCAAACAGGTTTGCAGCGTTGGAGAACTTAAGTGATAGCAAGGACATAAGTAGGGCTCGGGAAAACATTAAAGAGAATATCAAAACCTTGGCTAAAGAAAGTCTACATCCTCATGAATTGAAGCAGCATACACCATGGTTTGATGAAGAATGTTTAGGTTTATTAAATCAAAGAAATCAGGCTAAAGTGCAGTGGGTACAGGATCCAAGCCAAAGCAATGTAGATAATTTAAACAATGTAAGACATGAAGCTAGCAGACATTTCAGGAACAAAAAGTAGGAATATCTGAAAGCTAAAATTAAGGAATGTGACACTAACAGTAAGATCAAAAATATTAGGGACTAGTATAGCGGCTTACTTTATGAAGGGTTTCCAGCTTAGAACTAATACAGTAAAGGATGAGGAGGGTGATTTTGTTACAGACTCCCACAGTATTTTGGCTATTTGGAGTGACCATTTCTCTTAGCTATTCAATGTACATGGGGTTAATGATGTTAGGCAGACAGAAATACACACAGCAGAAACCACTAGTGCCTTTGAGGTGGAGTTGGCTATTGAAGAGCTAAAAAGTCATAGGTCACAGGGTATTGATCAAATCCCAGCAGAGTTGATTAAGGGAGGGGGTAGAACAATTGGCTATGAGATCCATAAACTTATTATTTCTGTTTGGAATAAGGAGGAATTGCTGGAGGAGTGGAAGGAGTCGATCATTGTACCTCTTATAAGAAGGGTGATAAAAGAGACTAGTAATTACAGAAGCATATCACTTTTGTCAACTACATACAAAATTTTTTCTAACATCCTGCTGTCAAATTTAACTCCATATGCAGAGGAAATTATTGGGGATCATCTATGTGGATTTCAGTGTAACAGGTCAACTAATCATATATTCTGCATTTGTCAAATACTTGAGAAAAAATGGGAATAAAATGAAACAGTGCATTAGCTTTTTATAGACTTCAAGAAAGCTTATGATTCATTTAGGAGGGAGGTCTTGTATAATATTCTCATTAAGTTTGGTATCCCCATGAAACTGGTAAGGCTAATAAAAATGTGTCTGAGTGAAACCTATGGCAGTGTCTGGGTAGGCAAGCATCTGTCTGACATGTTTCCTATTAGGAATGGTTTGAAACAAGCGGTTGCTTTATCTTCATTGCTTTTCAATTTTGCTGTAGAGTATGCCATCAGGAGGATTCAGGTAACCAGGATGGCTTGAACTTGAATAGTACACATCAGCTTCTGGTTTATGCTGATGATGTTAATATATTGGGAGGAAGCATACATACTATAAAGAAAAATGCAGGAGCTTTAGCAGTTGCTAGTAAGGGGAGACTGGACAAGAAGTAAATGCTGATCAGACTAAGTACTTGGCCATGCCACAAGATCATAATGCAGGATGAAGTCACAATATGAAGACTGATAATAGTTCCTTTGAAAGGGTGGAAGATTTCAAATATTTGGGAACAACTTTAACAAATGAAAATTCTATTCAGGCAGAAACTACAAGTAGATTGAAGTCAGGGAATGCTTGCTATCATTCAGTGCAGAATATTTTGTCTTCCAGTTAGCAGGTCTAAAATTTGAGGATTAAGATATATGGAACTATAATTTTGCCTGTTGTTTTGTATGGGTGTGAAAGTTGGTCAGTGGCATTGAAGGAGGAGCATAGGCTGAGGTTGTCTGAGAATAGGGTGTTGAGAATATTTGGGTGTAAGGGGGATGAGGTAACATGGTAGTGGAGAAAACTACATAATGAGGAATTTAATGATCTGTACTCGCTCAATATTGTTTGGGTGATAAAATCAAGAAGAATGAAATGGCGGGGCATGTGGCACTTGTGGGGGATAGGAGAGGTGAATACAGGGTTTTGGTGGGGAAACCTGAGGGAATGAAACCACTCGGGA
>Ga0209755_10009322_pt1 | contig 10378 bp, 8 predicted proteins | sample TergutCo191P1_FD_187301 | JGI IMG/M metagenome (GOLD analysis project Ga0209755, IMG submission 187301) | Cornitermes sp. P1 segment gut microbial communities from Petit-Saut dam, French Guiana - Co191P1 (SPAdes) (version 2) | ecosystem: Host-associated > Arthropoda: Insects > Digestive system >...
GGGCATATCACTTTGGCCAACTACGTAGAAACTTTTATCTAAACATCCTTCTCTCAAGATTAACTCCATATGAAGAGGAAATTATGGGAGATCATCAGTTTGGATTTCGACACAACAGGTCAACTATTGATATAAATTCTGCATTCGTCAAATACTTGAGAAAAAATGGGAATACAATGAAACAGTGCATCAGCTCTCTATGGATTTCAAGAAAGCTTATGTTTCGGTTACGAGGGAGGTCTTATATAATATTCTCACTGAGTTTGGTATCCCCATGAAACTGGTAAGGCTAACAAAATTGTGTATAAATGAAACATATAGCAGAGTACGAGTAGGCAAGATTTTGCCCGACATGTTTCTTATTAGGAATGGTTTGAAAGAAGGAGATGTTCTATCGCTATTGCTTTTCAATTTTGCTTTATAGTACGCCATTAGTAGGGGGTCAGATAATTCAGGATGGCTTGCAATTAAATGGTGCACATCAGCTTCTGGTTTGTGCCAATGACGATAATATGCTGGGAGGAAGCGTACATACTTTAAAGGAATATGCAGAAACCTTGGTAGTGGTTAGTAAGGAGACTGGACTAGAAGTAAATGCTGATAAAACTAAGTACATGGTCATATCTCGAGATCAGAATGCAGTACGAAGTCACAGTAAGAAAATGGATAATAGTTCCTTCGAAACGGTGGAAGAACTCAAATATTTGGGAACACCTTTAACAAATCAAAATTATAATTGGGAAGAAAACAGGAACAGACTGAATTCAGGGAATGCTTGCTATAATTCGGTGCAGAATCTTTTGTCTTCCAGTTTGCTGTCCCAAAATTTAAAGATTAAGATCCGTGTATACAGAAATATAATTTTTCCTGTTGTTGTGTATGTGTGTGAAACTTGGTCGCCGACATTGAGGAAGGAACGTAGGCTGTGGGTGTTCGAGAATAGGGTGTTGAGGAGAACAATTGGGCCTAAGAGGGGTGAGGTAACAGTGGGTGGAGAAAACTACATAATGAGGAGCTTAATGATCTGTGCTCCTCACCCAATATTGTTCGGGTGATGAAATCGAGAAGAATGAGATGGGCGGTGCATGTAGTTCTTATGGGAGATGGGAAAGGCGTGTACAAGGATTTGGTGGGGAAATCTGGGGGAAAGAGGGCACTGGGGGACCCAGGCGTAGATGGAAGGATAATACTGGGATGAATCTTCAGGAAATAGGGGGTGGGGTTATGGACTGGATCGGGTTGGCTCAGGATAGGGACAGTTGGCGGGCACTTGTGAATGTGGAAATGAACCTTCGGGTTCCATAAAATGTGGGGAATTTCTTGACTAGCTGAGAACCGGTTAGCTTCTCAAGAAGTATTCTGCTCCATGGAGTAAGTAAGTAAGTATGCCCATAACCATATAAAAGCGAGATAAAAACAATATGTTAAAGAATTTAAACCATCGATATTTCAGCAGCAAAAATATCTGCATTTTTAATTTAGAGCTGCTACTGCTTGCACTAATACATTTTATATATTTCAGAATATTTTACCTATACTTCTCTTTGTTATGCGTTATTGTCCCCCAGGGAATGGCGAAAGCCTTTAGAAGGGCTTCTGTGTAAAGATAATTTTTAATACATTTTACATCTTGGAACAGTATTAGATGGCGTTTTATTAATAACTGAATGTTAAAATATTATATTAATGCATGGAATGAATAATATTAAACAAGTATAATTACATTCTGTCCCAAGAGTTGACTATGAAAATTTTTGCCTTGTGCAACAAGAAGCCGTGTATTTTCGTAGGGGTACCAAAGTGCCAGAGAAGGATCTACCACGTAAATATCGCACTGCACTTCATCACATTCCATAAGAAAGTAACGTAACAGTTTTTATAGTTTTTTGTATTTTTACGGTGGTGTTGTGTCAACTGTTGGTCGTATTTTGGGTTTCTGCTTGTGTAGTGGTTGAATGTATCGACATTTCGGCGAAATGTACTGCCTCATTTTCGGGGTGACTAAGTTGGTTCAAGTTAATGGTGAAGCCATTCTACATAAACGACGCATTTCCTTCCCCCTCCCTCCCGCAAATCAACATGTGTTTGTAACACTTCGGTCGACCTGAAGATGGAAATCAATACATTTCCTCCGAATCGTCGAAATGTTCTACCACTCCAAGTTGCGCGAGCCATAATTTGATCAGATATTGCCGTGAAAAATTGAAAACTTGTATAAGTTTCTGCTCGTATGTTAGTTTCGTCTGGAACTAGACACTGTACAGTTTGAAATGTAGGTGTTAGATCCATCTTTGAAATCTTGGTATGTATCTACCAAACTAAAAGGCTTCATATTTCACAAGACATTAATCTTCAGTGAATACTGTCGTAGCCTCAAATGTGAGATATTATATTTGATAAAAAAGTCCATTTAATATGAATCTTCAACCGTGTTGGCTTCCCCAAGGTACAGGTTTTGTTATCAACATCACGGAATATTTACGTTATTTTTCTCTCGTCCTTGTTAGGAGGACTTCAACGTTCAAAGTGTAGCCCGAGGGGGACGAATTGTTTGAAAAGGCTGAATTAGAGACTTCACGATATACTGCGTTCTGGAGGTTTGACCGAGTACTTGGAAGTTCTGATGTCTGAACAGCGATATTATATTCTTTGATAGCAACCAACAAGAAATCCTCATCCTACACCAACTTCGAGATTACCGAAAAATAAACAAAAAGCTACGTTCTGCATTTCTTATTTTACAAAGTTGCACTAATGTAGATTAAAGATAAAGTTTAATTAACTATACGGGGCAGAATGTTCCTTGAGAAGCTAATAGTCCCTCAGCTGTTTAAAAAAATCAACAGTATTTCATGGGCCCCGAAATTTCATCGCAATGTTCGTAGGAACTCGCCACTGTAAACCATCCTGAGCTATTTTAGTCTAATTCACAACTTGGCATACAATTCCTTATAGATCAAAAATATTAAGGCCTATCCTTATATACAGTGAAGATATTCTTGTATTCCCACTGTATGCCATGATGCGGCGCACAGAACAACTTTGTCTTTCAAGACGCCTGTTCCTTTCATATTTCTTAATTAAACACCAATTAATTAAACCAGCAAATACGTCACTGGAGAACAATCCTTAACGTCTACATGTTTCGGCCTCTTATGGGCCATTATAAAGGAGTAACAATTAAAATAATTATATCACGCATGCTATATGTGGCGCCCATCTCATCACTTTTAATTCGGTCACCTTAATGTTACTCGGCACAAATTTGGCATAAACTTGCAGGAACGCAACTGTGGTAGGAACAAAAAGACAGAACAGGAGAGTAGAGAGGACCTGAGAGAGGAGAACGCAGCAATAGTAAACAGAACAGAATTTTGTCTCAGTTTATTGACGCATTTAATTAACAGTGATCAGTAGTTAACACTTGGTCCTAACCGAGGCATAAATCTTAATGTATTTTTGTGTGAAATATGCTGAGCACAGTTTTCGATAAGATCCTAATTAAATTAGAGTCTGTTGGTTTTTATAATTAAGAATTTTATTGACTCTTAAGATTGTGTGTGTGTGTGTGTGTGTGTGTTTGAAGGGGCGAGGGGTGATTCTGGACGAGTTAACGTCCCTGGAGCTGCTGAGGGTTTAATTTCAAACTCGCTCCATTGGCGCCGACGACCCTTTCAATTTAGAGAGGAAATTAACCAAAGGCAGTTACACCGCCCCAGGGTAAATGGTATCACCTCTCATGATACGGACTTGCTGATGTCGTCTGCCCTAATCTGAACATCGGCTCCCGTCTGTCGTTAAATGAACTCCATTTCCATATTTTGCTTAGTATTTCCGGAAGGGGGGGGTTCAGAAATACAAGTTTTATTGGGACGACTTGAACGAGAACGGCCGCTTTGTACAACCAAAATTTAGATTGGGATCCATCTGGCTTTGAATGGTGCCCAATGGTGGGCCCTTGTGGACACGATGATGAGAATCCTGAATAATCTTACAGACAGGAACATTTGGTAGCTGAAAGTTTATCATCTTTTCTATACATACTGTACTCTGTACAATTTGCTGGTTGGTTGGTTTTTGTTTCGTTGGTTGGTTGGTTTGTTATTTGGTTGGTTGATTGGTTAGTTTGTGAGTCAGTCAGTCAGTTAGGTTAGTTAGTTTAGTTAGGTTAGTTAGTATTCAGTATTGCATAGTTACTTTCTTGAGAGAAACGACCATGTAATTTGTTAGACAGTTGGAACTTTCCTTAAGAAACTACTAACTCTTTCTTCTCCCATTTCTATCGCAATAAAGGACCTGGCATCCAAGAATGACCTCTTCTTTGTGTTTACCATCTTGGACTATCTGAAGTATCGCATAATCCTATAAAGTCCTATATGTGCCACTTTTAGCATTCAACAATTCTAAGTTGTGACCACATAGTTATGTATGTGTTTTGTGTGGATCTGAGAACAAACGGCGATTATTTCCCTATGCAGCATTAACTTATTGGTTTTTATAACCGAGACGGAGGGTGTTTACTGCGCGGTATGGACTGAATTTACATGTAATGTATATTTATTCTTCAAAGCCCAGTTGTCACTATATGTACCACCATTTTAACATTCAACAATTCTACGTTCCGCTAATACAGTGTATATATGTGTTTTGTATGGATCCCACAACAAAAAACGATTATTTCCCTATACACCATTAACTGACTGGTTTTTATAACCGAGACGGAGAGTGTTTACTGTGCGGTACGAACTGAATATTTAACTGTAATCTAGGTCAATTTTCGTTGTTAAAATTTATCAAGTACTAATATTCGTACGAAAAACCCCGTTTTTCAGTAGGCATACCTCAAACTGTGGATTTAAAGTAACCGTACACACCGAAGGTAAAGCTTATCTGAAGACTTTGCTATGAACTGTCAATATAAATCTGCTGAAATCACGTATAACTAACTGACATGAAGCTGGAAACGATCTTCTTCTCGTATATTCAGGTTGTTTATTTTTTTCAAAGCACCCACAAAATCTGGGTCAGTAGTGATGTCCTGGTGACCGCAATATTTGTGTCAAACACGTGTCGAGCTGTGTTTGTCTTTCAGTTCTGTTTCGCCTAAGAGTGAAAGCTCATTGGCGGATCCAGCAACAGTTGGGACTGCCATGGCCAATTTAACAGAGTACAATAATGTTGTGTAGACGTCAGAAGTCCCACTTTCCGGACTGGAGCGCAGTCCACAAGCCAAAAACAAACAAAGAGTAATGGGCCAGTAAACAAGGGGGAAACGGTCCCCGGTTAGATCAATGGATATCCGATCGAAGAGCCCACCCAGTTTCCAACTGCGTTATTAGATTTCAGGCAGCAATATCCACGCATCCAGTCTCCATACTCTTATGTTGTCTCGTCTGAGAGTTTGGAGCTGTAGGTCTGTTCTGCTTGTTTGTTGAGGCACTGCACCACAAGCCGGAAGGTCGCGGGTTCGATTGTCGATTGTGTCGGAATTTTTCACTGACGTAAACCTTCCGGGCGCAATATGACCCTGGGATCAACTCAGCCTCTAACAGAAATAATTACCAGGAATATTTCGTGGGGGGTAAAAGCGGCCGGTGTGTAGGGCTGACAACCTTACCACCTTCATGTACCTATTGTCTTGAAATCTGGAACCATCAGGTCTGTCCAGAATTGTACAGAGAGTGGTTTACTTTTGAATTTATATGTTTTGTTTGCTGCGAAAATTGGGAACAGGTACCAATTTTGCACGCAGACCTACGAGAAAAATTAACTGCTTTTCGCCCAGGATATCTTTACTTTCTTCGTTAATATGAATACATGTAATAGCTGCATACTCAAAACAGGAGTAACACGTAGAAAAGGTAATAAAATTTACTCATGTAATTTAAATATATTGCCAGATTGGAAGTTGTCCTAACGATGTTGCTGAAACCCACTGATCCGTAACACTATAAAGACTCAAATATTTTTAAAATGTTAATGAAATTTCAGAAACATCCAAGTACTCTATACCAACATTTACACATTGCTTTACCTGCAGTAGCTACCACACGTTTTGGAAATTTCTTGCTTAAATTTCATGATAAATCTTATGTTTTTTCTTATTAGGCCTGCATTGTAGAAAATGAATAGGGACAGTAGATCTGTACAACATTTGGTAGTAAAAGGGTCAAACAGTATTTGAATTATGTAATTTTTTAATACCAGGTAGGACTGCCTTCGGTCAACTGTCAGTTTGAAGACATATGTCGTGTATGATAACCTTCGTGTAAGTACGTAACATTCAGGTTGAAATTAATCGATAGTAATACATCACAACAGTAATCGATGAAAATCGATATTACTTATGACGTATTGAGAAAAATCAATAGATATCATTAAAAATAAACAATTTATATTCATCTACGCTACAAGAACGATGGAATTAACCTTTGATTCACTCTAATAATAAGAATGAGAAGAGTAAGATGTCGTGGATTAGCGCGTGGGTATTGTGGCTACCTGTCATGTGACGTCACATGACTAGTAGTTCTACGGTCGGTATATTCAGTGCAGTGTTTTAATTACGAGTTTTTAATAGGCTTGTCGTTCGTTTATTTGTAAACTTGATCACAATATCTTAGTTACGGTAGTGCCGAAACGGCACCAGATATCGGCAGTGGAATGAAAGGGTTCGATGTTGCCATTGTTTAGCTGCTGCGCCACAAATTTCACTTTTATGTCACAAACAACAGTCTCCATTTTATTATCTAGAAAAGATTGAAAGGACGCCGTGTTCGTCATTTTAACATCTCAGTTTGCATTTATAATGCGTAATGTAAGTTAGCCCGCCTTATTCAATGCCGAGCGGGACATAAATGTTTCTGTGCCGGTGGAAAGGTTATCGCAGACAAGGAGTCTTAAAATTTTTCATGTCTAAATAAATATGAAATTTTTCGCGAACTCCCTGTAGAAAAAATTTATTTTTTTTGCCCAAAATTATAAGAAATTAAAATATTTGCCTTCGTTTTTTAAAAAAGTCCCTTATTATTGTTCGTTAAATACACTGAAATTAAACCAAAGCCATTTATGCTGGAAGATGTGAAATAAAATTAAAAATTCGATTAATTTTTTGTCACAAACACATTTATCAGCTTCATTATGAAGAACAGAACCTGTTTTTGCGGAACCAGCAAAAGCCCGTGGCGGAACTCACGGAATCCCCAGGGTTCTGTGGAGCGTCTTTTTAATAGCACCGTTCCATATTGTTATTATTAGGTTTATGTTATGAATTTTTTTTATGCAGAAATTGAAATTTCGCTGGATATAGGTTCAGGAAAAATTGCTAGTCAAATTCTACAGTATTCCAGTAGCACTGTGGTTTCTTGCAAGGTCTATCTTCGTGACCCTCAGCCAGATGTAGGAATTACCGCTTTGTTTTAGGCTGTAAAGTTTACTGCAGCAGTATTTCAGCTCTTTAATTCTCGTTGCGTTACACTTTTAAAGCTAATATTACAATAATTTATACATAAAATTTCAGTTCGCTCGGCGCAGTAAACACATTTCTCATTTTTAAAAACCCCTATAGTTAATGCTGGCAGTGACAGAGTCGCTGCTTGTTGCAAGCATTATACGAAACATATAAACACATCATATGGACAAACCACAGACTTTTTGTAGCTAACTTTGGAGGCATATATTTTTAACGAGTGCCAGGGACAATAGTCAACCCTTAAGCAGTAGAATTTAGGCGTCCTGAATGAAACCTGACCCTGGAATTGTACAGTACCATCTCACCGCTGATATCTGTGTTGTCTTACACGTTCAATGTTTCTGTGTTTTGTATTTTTAATATATCTTATTAACATCTTTGTGTAACCGAAATCTCGTCGTTTTAATGCGTTGTTAATTATATATTCAATCTTTTAAATCAAAGCCTGAAGATGGCTTCTACAAGCCGAAACACGTAGCTATGTTCTCTTAAATTGTTTACATAACAAAATTATGTGAGACTAAATTACACGAACTAGACGTTCAGGTGACCGCGCATCGTGACAAATTCTTATAATAAAACCAATCACATGCTCTAATTTCTCAAATTTGTTTTTGGAATAAAACTCTACATGTTTGAGACAGTTCCTCTGTCCATCATCAGGAGTTTTTCACTGTGCACACAGGAAACCTGTATAACATATACCATTGCTGTGTATACAGTGAAAAACACTTGATGATGGACAGAGGAACTGTCTGTAAACATGTAGAGTTTTATTCCAAAAATAAATTTGAGAAATTAATGCATCTATTTGGTTTTATTATAAGAACTAAATTATACTTTTCTATTAATCTTCGTCTTTACTTATGTATTTAATTTTTTAATTTTTTGAAGAGTCACGGCTATGCAAATTTGCATTATAATGCGATATAGTGTGCCAGGTAGACATGCCTACTAACGTTTCGGATGAACTCGCTGCTTCTGTCGCCAGGATGGGTATAAGTCACTTTTTTTAGAATGGCGGTTTATATGTATGCATGTAGGGTAGGGAAAGGAACCTTGTCAAGGAGATTAGTTGCAGCCAAAACGTCAAGGGATTGGAAGGAAGACGTGGCCCAAAGATATCAGTGAGAGCCCCTTCTTACGTAAGCTGCCGCTTTGAAAGCTAAGGCAGCGAGTTCCTTGAAATGTCTGTCATCAGTCAGTAAATGTGGAGGGAATCGTAGGTACTTGCATAAAACTTGTGTTTAATTGGTCGTATATAAACGGTGAAACGAACCGAGACGTTCTGTAGAACACGAGAAGACAAATTTATGGAAAGTGACCTTTGACATTGAGAATAATCACACACAGAACCTAAGTTAAGGAAAAATAAACGAATTTGTTTTGACGTCGGAGTAAATTACCGAGTTAAGTAATTACCTAAGGAAAAAGTTGGAAATAAACGGAAGACTCGCAGACGTGTTCTGCCATGTTCTTTTGTTACTGCCTGTCAGTCTATATAACGGTAAACTTCAGTTTAATAGCACTGAAAACCCAACTGTAACGTTGTTGCTGTGCACGGAATGAAGGCACGAGGAGGAATGACCCCACTTATTCTTAACCTCGGTCCTAGATGGAGGTGAGTGGTAGCTTCACGTCCCAGACGCTTTTCCCTCGTGGGAAGAACCACCGAAACCCTTTGAGTAAAAGGATGGATGGGTTCTAGAACGGATATAGACCCTTCGTAGAAAAGAAACATCTCTTGGTTCTGCAAAGAATAAAACCACGATTTCCTTATTGGCCATTCCGTATTCTAGTCACTACACTGACTGAGCTATCCCGGCTCCCGTTTAAGGACGTGGAACTACCAAAAGTGTATATTGGGCGTATAACTTGTTTTTGTCTTTCCTCCACAAATTTAGTTCAAAATATTTTTCGCTGCATATTTACCGACGCGCACTGTGCCTCTACTGCCCATTTAAATTTTTCTCTCTTTTTGTCTTAGTTGGAACAAATTTTTACATACATCCATATTTTAGTAAATCTCCGTAATCCAAATTTCATGAAGATCTGTTCAGCCCCTCAGGAATTGTTGCGTGCGAACAGAAGGAACGACACAGTGAAACTAAGAAGGGTGTCGTTCCGAATGCTCTAAACACGCAAGAATTTTCTGGATAGACGGAAGGAGGGAGTGCATGAAACAAGAGACAGGAATTAGTGAAGACAGCCTGAGTTAGAATGCAGGGAAGAAGTACAGGATCGTTAAAAAAGAAACAATACGTATAAATAGAGAAATAGAAATGGCTGTTTTTGTCGGTTGATAAAAACAGAGACCAAGTGTTAGAGGAAGCAGAAACGTCTGGGAACTGTTTGTAATTACTTGAAACAGTCGCTGTCTCATAGACTAAAGCTTCAATCCGTGTTTCTATTTACGTCACTGAGAAAAGATCGCGTTGTTTTCGACATGTTTATGGAATAATCTACGCTTCTTTAACAACCAAATATATTTCTATTTTCAACATGGCCTTCAGTTTTGAGGTATTCCTTGTCAGTTGGAGATTAATTTTTAGAACGACACCTATGACGTGCATATATTATGGGTTAGCAAGCTACGGCTCTCTTGCGACCTCCCAAGGAATTACCATATCATTTTCAATGCATTTATCCCCTGCTAAGTCATTCAATAAGACCACGCCCTTTGTCAATATTCGTACAACATATGTCAACAGCGAAGTTCTGGTACAGATAATATGCAGTTAGGAAGTGAAGGGTGAATATACAAAACGGAAAGAAAGATAACGGTGTGTGTGTGTGTGTGTATTCAAACCAGAGATGTAAACCAATTCAGTATAAAGAATTAGATATTTTTTAAGAAAGATGTAAACAATTTGTGGCTTTTCCTTATTAGCGTCATAAATTTGTGGC
>Ga0209755_10009323_pt1 | contig 10377 bp, 7 predicted proteins | sample TergutCo191P1_FD_187301 | JGI IMG/M metagenome (GOLD analysis project Ga0209755, IMG submission 187301) | Cornitermes sp. P1 segment gut microbial communities from Petit-Saut dam, French Guiana - Co191P1 (SPAdes) (version 2) | ecosystem: Host-associated > Arthropoda: Insects > Digestive system >...
CTTCGTTTTTTTGCGCGCCGATTCCAGCAGGGGACGTATCAGTGCAAACTGTTCCCGCGTTATGTCGCTGGGATATGGGGTTCTCGTTGCATCTTTCATGGTGGTGGGTTATTTTACACGACCTTGGCGGAATTTGAAAGATGTTAAACAGGCTCTTATATCATAATCGGGAGTAAGTGCTTTTGCCCTGGTTCGCGCGCATTCGGCTATTGACTTTGTCACGCCGGATGTCTTTAATTTGGGTAGGGTCGCTTAAGAATGTTTACATAATCGGGCAAAGACCATTACTATTTTTACCCCTGCCAGAAGCTGCTTGAGAAAGAGCGGGTCGATGCCAAGGTTAGGAAGGTTTATGACAAGCCGCAAACCCCGTTCGACAGGATCGTCTCGGACGGCGAGGTGCCCGGGGAGCTGCGGAACGAACTTGTCGCAGGAAAGGCCGCCATAAATCTTGTCGCCGAGATGGAGGCCATGCAGAAGGCCATTGACAGACTTCCGTCTTTTGCCGATCCTGTCCCTGAGTTCGTCCCGAAAAGGGGGCTCAAACCTTTGCTTTTTGGTTCGCGTGGTTTAATTTTTTGACTTGAGGCATCGGCTCCTAGGGCTTGATTTTTACTTGAGGCAATACGGGGGCCCGCAGTGCCCCGAATTTTATCGGTATATACCCCGAAAAGCAAAAATTATGGTATAATCTCCTTGCGGCCCGTGGCTGTGGCCGCTAACAACCGTGTTTTTAGGAGAAACCAATGCGAAGAAACGGAACCGTCGGATTTGTTTTCACGGCGTTCGCGCTGTTTTTGGCGGGCTGCGGCGGCGGCCCGGAAATCGCCCCGGGCTGCTTCACGCCGGACGAGCCTTTCGTTCCGGGGTCGCCGTTTTTTATAGTGCACCCCACCAGCGCGGATTACGCGGACCCCGGCGCGATTCGCCCGCTTACGGCGCGCGTGCGGGAAAGGCCCGGCGAATCCGGAGACGTAACCTTTCAGTGGTTCCGGGCCGATTCCTTCACGAACGTCGGCGGAAGGCCAATTCCCGGCGCGACGGAAAACACGTTCGCGCCTGACGGGCCCGGCTACTTCTACGTCGTTGCCACCGGTACCGGCAACGGTTTAACCCGGGCCAGCCACCCCGCGCGGATACGGGTGGGCACCTCCCCCCCTCCCCCCCAGGCAACGCTGACGGTAACCGGAAACCGGCGGCAGTACATTCGCGGTTTCGGCGGAATGGGAAACGCGTTCTGGATAGGGGACGAGTTCGGCAACACCAGGCCGGAAATGTACATGCAGATGCGGGACATGGTAACCATGTTCCACCCGGAAGGCCCGCTGGCCTTCAACGTCTTCCGGATTCACGTGTTTCCGGCACCCATAGAGGACGTCCTTTCCGGACGGTACGCGCCGCACATGCAGCCGTCGAACTCGTACCTTCCGGCTTTTATAAATCTTGTTAACGAATTCGGCGGTTACGTGGTGGCGGCTCCGTGGACCGCCCCACACGCCCACTGGAAACACAACAACTCGCTCGACGGTTCCGGCGCCGGCTGGACCATCGCCGACGCGACCTCCAACCTGCGGCGCGAGTTCTACCAAGACTACGCGGAATTTCTGAGGGACTGGGCGCGGGAAATGGCGGACAGGGGCGCGCCCATTCACGCAATCTCAATCCAGAACGAGCCCACCTACGACCCGACCTACTACGCCATGGCGTGGACGGCGGAACAGCAGAGGGAATTCATGGCGGAGTACGGACACGTAATCACCGCGGCGAACGACGGCCTTGGCGTTCCGGGACACGGCGGCGGACGGCCGGGACGCGTGCGGCTGATGGGCGGTTCGCCGCACAACAACGTTCACTGGAACAACGCCACCCTGAACGATCCCCGGGCCAGGGAGCACCTGGAAATAGTCGCGTACCACACCTACGGGGACTGGGGCACAAGAAGCGCGTTGGCACTGGACGTGTACCCCTATCGGGAAACCTGGATGATGGAAAAAAACGTCAATTCCGGAGCGGGAAACGCCGCCGCGGATTTAGCCTGGGACAGTATCTGGATTGTGATGAACGAAATTCACCACGTAATCGCGCACAACGAATCCAGCGTCTATACGTGGTGGTATCTGAAACGCTGGTACAGCATGATTGGCGAGGGCGCTTTCGGCACCGTAAACGGCGCCGTCCTGCTCCGGGGCTACGGCATGGGCCACTTCAGCCGGTTTCTTTCCGACACCGTGCGGGTGGAAGCCTCGCTAAGCGGGCACCCCTTCGGGATTGGAGGGGGGAGGGGTCACCTTGATCCCGGAAGCGCGCAGGCTTCCCCAGGCTTTCCCGCGAATTCGCCCTCCGGCCTCGGTTCTACAAGCGGCGGCGGCGTAAGGGTGCTGGCCGGAATCAGAACGTCCAACCCCGCAGGCCGGCAGGAGGGGGAACTGAAGGCGCGGGAGGATATGGTAAGCGTGGTTCTGTTCGACAGCCGCACCGCGCCCGGTCTGCGCGGGCGTTCCGCCGACATCCGCGTGGAACTTCCCGCCGGATTCGTCGCGACAAGCGCCTACGGAATCGTATCGGACGAAAACCGGAGACACGCGCCCGCCGTCGTGGTTCTGGAGGGGCCGGGAACCGCGGCGACGGTAAACCTGCCGACCAACACCGTGCTTTCGCTCCGGTTCAGGGGCCGCTGGGAATAGGGCCAGTGCGGTACAGAACGGACGTGAAATCCGGAAACAGGCTTTCGATACTGGGCTACGGGTGCATGCGCTTCCCCCGGGGGATCGGCGGCACCGACATGCGCAAGGCGGACGAACTGGTCATGCGTTCCATAGAGGGGGGGGTAAACTTTTTCGACACCGCCTGGCTGTACCCCGGAAACGAGGAAGCGCTGGGAACGGTTCTGGCGCAAAACGGCGTGCGGGAAAAAGTGTACGTCGCAACCAAACTTCCGCTGCTTCTGGTAAAGGGCCCCGCCGACTTCGACCGGTTTTTCGATCAGTCGCTACAAAGGCTGAAAACCGGTTACGTGGACTACTACCTGATGCACATGATTACCGACACGGATTTGTGGACGAAGCTGAAAGGCTGGGGCATTGAGGAGTGGATCGCCCGGCGAAAAAAAGCCGGGCAGATACGCCAAATCGGTTTTTCCTACCACGGCAGCCGCGACGAATTCATGAAGGTGCTGGACGACTACGACTGGGAGTCCTGCCTGATTCAGTACAACTATTTTGACGAAAACTTCCAGGCCGGGGTCAGCGGCCTGCGAAAGGCGGCCCAAACAATGCCGGTGTTTATAATGGAACCCCTGCTGGGCGGAAAACTGGCCACGGACATTCCAAAGGACGCGGTAAAAATTTTCAAAAAAGCCAACCCGGATTTGTCCCCCGCCGGCTGGGCGCTGAACTGGCTGTGGAACCAGCCGGAGGTAACGCTTCTGCTTTCCGGAATGGGAAACGCGGCCCAGCTCGACGAAAACATGGCCGTCGCCGGAAACGCGAAAGCCGGAATGCACGGCGAACCGGAACTGGAGGTATACCGCGGTGCGCTGGAAATAATCAAGCGTAAGTACAAAATAGGCTGCACCGGCTGCAACTACTGTATGCCCTGCCCCCGGGGGGTCAACATCCCGGAGTGTTTTTCCTCGTACAACACGCTGCACGCCATCGGCTTCAGAACCGGAATGCAGCAGTTCGTTACCGGCACCGGCCTTATGTCGGAACGTTCCGGAAGCCCAGGCCTGTGCTCCAAATGCGGAAAATGCGAACCGGTTTGCCCGCAGGGGCTTCCCATAATCGAAAACCTGGCCAAAGTGGAAAAACGCATGGAACCGCCGTGGCTCAAACTCATAGGCGTTTGCGCCAGGGCGGTTCTGGGCAGGAAGCGCAAAAAGGCGAACAGGGGAATCGACGTTTCCGCCAACTAACCGGCGGCTACTTTGTCCCCACATCCAGCCCGCGCATTTCCCCGCCAAAACGCCCGACAAGTTCCCTGATTTTGCGTTCCGGGTTTACGGTTTACCGCAGGTTGACGCCATAAACGGGTCCCGTTATCTGAATTCCGCGCTCCACCGATAGCCGTCAAAAGTGTAGACTCCGGCCCTGCTGCCGTGTTCGCGGTAGAAGCCGTGGGGGAAGGTGTCCCCAACGCTGCCCTATCCCAGAACGACATTTTCGCCGATTGTTATATCGGTAATATTATTGCCATAAAATGCCCTGCTCCCAATGTAAATCACACTGTCAGGAAATATGCCCGACCTTATGGCAATCCAAAAGCCAAGTTTCCAAAGTCAAAAGATGTTGTATAAATCCTTACAGGATAAGGAAATACGATAACTTTTTAGAAGTTGTTATATTTCGTCATTTCCCCCTCCCCCCCGTCCTACCGGGCATTTTTGGGCTTTTTGGGGCGATTTTCCCCCATATTTTACCCATTTTTTGACCCACGCTGTTTGAAAACGCATAGGGCAGGGCTTGAATAATCGTAGCGTAAAACATAACTATATTTTTGTTTTAACACGCCACGAAAATATTTTTTCCATTGATAAAATACGATACTCATAGTGTCAGGTGATTGAAAAATCATTTGTCCGGCTGTTCGTATGGACGGCTGAATGTATCGCAGCCCTATAAGGGCAACGGGAGCCAAATATGGCAAAGATTACGATGATTAGGATTGACGAAGCGTCCGTCAGGATGGAAGCCACAGCGGACGATGTGCGGTGGTTTATCGACAATGACCCCACCTTCCCCGTAATGCGGATTAGCGCCAACAAAAAGCGCATAGCGGCGGAACGCCTTGACGCCTGGCTGTTGGCACGGCTCGGCAACAGCCAAGCCATAGTGAGACCTCCAAAGACCAAGAAGGTCAAGGTAAGCAACCCCGCATCTAAAATCTTACTTGGCTAAGGCAGGGCTTGGTAAGTAAGCGGCAAGGCGGGGTGTCCCCCCGCCTTGAAACCAAAACGCACAAGGGAGCAGGTTGTGGAATACCTAACGATTGACGAACTTTCGCTGTATCTTAAAATCTCGAAACCTACCATTTATCAATGGATTGCGAAAGATTTTGTTCCTTACATACGCATCAACGCAAGAGTTATCCGTTTCATAAGGACAGACATTGACGCTTTTATGCGACAGCACCAAAACCAAAAATGATCCGACGGCAAGGCGGGATGTAGCCCCCGCCTTGAAACCCAAACCCAAAACAATAAGGGGGAACCTATGAAGGACAGAAAACCAGACGCTTTGACCGACCTCGACCTTTCCGGCGTAAATGCCGGACTGCTTTACGGCATTTTCAGCAAGGCACTTGCCGACAACGAACTGCGCAAACTGCTGAAAATACAGAAAGCCGACAACAGCGGGGAGAAACGCACATACTACCTTGTCAAACGCCCGGCGAAAAAGTGCGGGTTCATCTATCAGGTGAAATACATCGACGGCGAAACAGGAAAGGCACTGCCGACGAAATACAGCACCGGCACGAACGATCTTGAAACGGCTATCAGGTTTGCCGAGAGCAACCGCGAGACACTGCTTGAAAACTACAGGGGCAGGGCGGAACTTTCCACGCTTGAAAACTATTTCAGGGAGGGAAGCAAATACCTTGAACTCGAAAAAATGGACGGGCGAAAACTTAGCCCGTTGGTGGCGGGGCAACGCCGTATGTTTATGGTAAATCACGTAATCCCCTTCTTTCAGGGGGAGAAAGTGCGATACCTTTCGCAGATTACGCCGATACACGTAAAGCAGTTGAAAAGCAACCTCTCAAAGAAGGGCTTGGCACCGGGAACCGTAAATATGAACCTCCATTCACTGAAAAGGTGCCTTGTGCTTTTCAGGGATATGGGGAAAACAAGCGTTGATTTTTCCGGCGTCTCATTCACCGTAAGAGGGGCAAAGAAGGTTGAAAAACCCAGAAACATCTATCCGGTGGAAACGCTGAAAGGCATTTTTTCGCGGGTGTGGAAAACCCCCTTTCACAAACTGCTTTGTATGCTGATTTACTTCACGAATATGCGAAACAGCGAAATACGGCGTATCCGTTTTGACGATATGAAGAAAACGGACGGCGTTTGGTTTTTGAATGTTCGCGGAACGAAAAGCCGGAACGCCGTAAGGAAGGTGCCGATACACCCGAAACTTTACGACGCTTTGGAAAGCCACATAAAGGAAAACGGCTTGACGAACGATAAGCCGATTTTTGCGTGGGTTTATCCCTCCCTGTTTCGCAAGTCCGCTACCGAAATGGGATCAATGCTCGGCTTCACCAAAAGCGAACTTGTGGAAAAGGGCATCTGCTATTACAGCGGTCGGCACACCTACAAGACAATCCTTACGCTTGGCAACGCAACGGGTATCGCCGATCTAAGCGTTGATTTTGCCGAGATGTTTATGGGGCATTCCGGCAGTGCCAACCTTAAAGAGCAGGGCATTGACGAATACGAGTATAAGCACATCAACGCCGACACGATAGGCAACACCACCCTTGCCGACAAGGGCGGAGAGGTATTGAAAATCCTCTCCCATTACTACCTGTAGGCAATCCACAACCTACCCCCTCCCCCCTGCCTATTCAGGCAGGGGCTTTTTTATGCCCTTTGGGTGTGTCGGCGGACAGACGTAACCACTTGACAAGACGATAAACTATTATTATAATGATGTTATAGAAAAGGAGAAGAAAATGAAAGTGGATTTTGAGTTTGACGACATTGCCGGTATAGACGAATATATCAAAAATGGTTGTGATAGGGACTGTGAAAAGAGATGCGAATGCGGGCGTATTTGTGAAGATTGTTTGTATGATGCTTTTAGTGAATACATCTATGACACCATCTATAACAACATTTTAGGGCAAGAGGAACTTGTCGATGATTTTATGGACTATTACAAAAATATGAAAGGAAAAATCAGAAACGAAACAGGCGAATAAAAAGCCCCTCCCCCCCACCTGCCAGGTGGGGGCTTTTTTTACGCCGTTTTGCCTTTCTTAGTTCAAGCCGTTTTTCGGTGTGCCGGCAGATAGGCGTAACCGCTTGACGGGACGGCAGTATTTGCCATAATGATTTTAACAGCAAACACGGCAAACCGCCCGGAAGGGCTTGTTTCCGCCATTTCGCCCATAGTGCCTAAGAAAAGCGAAAGGGCAAAACACGCCAAAAACAGCCGTTTTCCAAGATGCTGTAAGTTGTTATATTTCGTCATATCGGGTTGTATTGGAGTAAAGCAAATGCTGCGGTTTTATGCGGTATTTCGCATACGGTGCGGTTTGGTGTATATTTGCCGTCTTTTGCCCGACTTTGCCTGTATTTGCCCGTATTCGTCGGCTTTTGCCCCAATATGCCTAAGTTGTCCGCATTTGCCTAAAATGCCCCAAATATGCCAATATTTGTATGGATTGGTATCGGTTTGCCTTAACAAGGGGGATTTTATGGATTTTGAGTATCGCTGGACGAACAAGGCGGGGGGAAGGTATGCCATACGCAAAACCGACGCCGGAAAGAAGGGGACGGGGGATTTTCAACAGGCGGGGAAAGAGATCGAAAGGATCAAAGAGGGGCAGACAAGCAAGACCCATTTTTTTCTTGCCGTAGCCGACGATTTCCTGCCGGAACTTTTTATGACAAACAGGATACTAAAAACCGTAACCTATGAATATGTGTATGAGGGAACCGGGAAAAAGGCGGTCAGGCGGTATCTAAGCAAGCGGGATTTTGAGAAAATATTTGACAATATAAAGGCATACGAAAACGGCACCGCTGAAATACCGATAGCCCCTCCCAAAAAAAACAGGAAGGAAACCGAAAGGGAAAAAACATTTATCTTGAACGGCATCAAAGAATGCTTTGATATGGGGATAGGCACAACGGGAAGGGAAAAACTTTTTGAACTTGTGGGAAAAAGAGAAGCGAAGGGCAGGGAACTTGCCAAAGGGCAAAAGGCAGTCAGGGCTAAAATACTGAAACTTCAAAGAGAGTTGAAGGAACAGGGGGAAAGCACGAAAGCCGAGATTGAAACAATAGACAGGGAAATACATTCCACAGCCGGAAAATGGGTAAAGGACTTTGACAAAACGATGAAAGCCAGGATCAATGTAGGAAAGAAAAAAGTTGATGATGTTATGGAAAACATAAGGGGCAGGGCAAAGAAGGCACCGCAGGGCGATTTGGGAAAAGCGAAATACAAAATATATGAAAAGGAACTGCGGGAAATAAACTGGGAAACGGTTTTCAACCAAAGGATGCTGGATGTTCTGGAAAAAGTAAATGGTATGCTTAAACCGGCGAAACAAAACAGGGCGGTATCGTTACAGGAAAGAATAAGGCAGGGCACAAAGCCGAAACTGAATGTTGCCAATGAAAGCGGGGAAACAAAGGGGCTTAAATACGGGGAGTTTATAGAGATACTAACATCCGTAATGAAAACCGAAAAACAGCGGACGGCAAGGAACGAAAGGCAGAAAGGATACAGGGCGGATAAAAACAACGGCGTAAGAAGACCGAGAGGCAGACCGAGAAAAAAATAGCCCCGAACTAAAACGCATATATATGTCTTTTTATGCGTTGCGTTCGGGGCTTTTCAAAGCCAACACGCCGTTTTTTGACACGCAATCAGCCAAAGAAAAAAGGTCGGTTTGGTCGGTCGGTCGCCGTTTTAACTCCCCTATATGAAGAGGGGGGGGTATCCCTCCCCCCTTCACCTATACCAAGTTTTTTACCGACCGACCGACCTTTATTTAAGAATAAATAACAGGTAAATAACAAATAGTTTTCTTGGCTAAGAACCGGTCGGGGAAAACATCCATACATTTTCTTGGCTAAACGCAAAGGTAAAAACAACTTGGAAAAATCCAATGTGATTTTGGTTTAACATATGCCGGTTAGCATATCGCTAATCGGCACTCCTAAAACAAAATCAACTTGGCTCTTTCAGGTTAGGAGAATATATGATAAACGAAAATCAAGCCGAACAGGGCTACGAATGTCTGTTAAACATTGAAGACTTGACAGACCCGCGCAACAGGGAAAACCACATCTACACCGAAACCCTAAACACGCTATTGGACGAAGCATACAGCCCGGACAACCCGGACATATGCCTACGCATAAAGCAACTATGCCTTACTTTGGATAGGCACTTGGAAGACGCTACGCTATCTTACAGGCAACAAAACGGAACGCCATACATAAATGACCCCAAAACGAAAGAGGTCAAAATAAAGCCCGTTCCCTATCAGCAACTTAAAGTTTCTTTGGCTGAAAGCCAACGGCTGGCAAGCATCTACGCCGAAAAGCACAACGCAAGACAGATAGAGGCAAGGAAGCGGGAACTAAGCGATTTTCCCCAAACGCCAAACCTTGAACTTTTCCATAGGCATATGGGACAACTGAAAGCCCTCTATGACTTTACCGACAAAGACATAATGTATATCACTCATTGGCTTACCAATGTGAAACGCACCATCCTTGAAAAGGATTTGGAACTTCCGCAGATACTATGTTTTACAAGCGTCAAACAGCACAACGGAAAAAGCACGTTGGCAAAGACGATAGCCAAAGTCATAAACAAGAGGGTTATAACAACGGACTTACAGAAACTTTCGGCAAGGTTCCAGCCCCTAACCCTTACAAAGGAGGCGGTATTGTGGATTGACGAACTGAAAAGGATAGACAAGACCATAAGCGACAACATAAAGACGCTAATCACAACCGACACCATAGATTTTGAGTTTAAGGGCAGGAACGGATACAGGCAATACAGAAAGTTGGCAAGTATCATAATGAGTATAAACTACGACCCCACATCTATTTTTTATGAAGACGAAAGACAAAGAAGGATAGCAATAGTCAGGTTCAACGGCTACACCGAAAAGAAAAGCAAAGACGAACTTGAAACGCTTATTAAAGAGATATGGGAAAACGCACCGATTGAATATATAACAGCCCCGGACACAATAGCCGAAATAACCTTTGCCGAGACGAAGGAAAACAGCGTATTGGAATACTTTCTCAGCCGCGAAGTTTTTGATCTGTTTAATGATGACAGATTTCACTTGGTAAGGGACATAGAGGCGTGTCTATACGGCTACAGAGGCGGCAGGACAAAACTAAACGCATTTTTGAAAAACACTGAATACTTCACGCAAAGCAGTAAGGCAAACGGGCTTTTGAGGTTCAAGGCAACGGACACATTCAGGGATTTACTGGCGGGGGAACTTGAAGGCGAAAAAGAGCCGGCATATAACATCTGCGGATTTAGGAAGGTATCGTAATGAACGCCATACCCTGTATATTCAGCGAAAACGATTTTGTAATCCAGCAGGAAATAGTGGAGACGAAGGGCTACGCAATCCCCGTTAGCCAATGGGACAAGACAAAGCCCTTCTTTG
>Ga0209755_10009324_pt1 | contig 10377 bp, 5 predicted proteins | sample TergutCo191P1_FD_187301 | JGI IMG/M metagenome (GOLD analysis project Ga0209755, IMG submission 187301) | Cornitermes sp. P1 segment gut microbial communities from Petit-Saut dam, French Guiana - Co191P1 (SPAdes) (version 2) | ecosystem: Host-associated > Arthropoda: Insects > Digestive system >...
TGTTAGGTGTAAAATCTGTAGGTTACAAAATCAGTTGAACACCTTATTAGTGCTTAGATTCATGCATAAAAATTTTGTTGATTTTATTATGACTTCACAACATATTTTGTAAAATTTAACATTTTACTTGTTGTAGTCGTGGAAATATCAGGATGAGCTTTGATCCCAAGAACCCTCTTTCCCATTAAATATACTCACAGGAGTAAGTTTGGGGAATAGTGAATTTGTATATTAAGAAACATTATTATGTCAGTTGTTGGAAAGCATTACATTCTGTTTGTACATCTGTAAGTCCTACATGCATTTTGGACATTCAAAGAGCAAGATACACAACCAAGAAAACTGAATCTCAAACATACGAGTGCTGATCATGCGTGTTATTAGCAGTCTGATGTACAAATGAGGATATGCCGCAGCATGTAAGAAATGTATATTGTGTTACTGTGAGTAAAACTGCAGGATCAGTCAGGTTCTTTCAGTAGCTGCATTTGAGATACAGTTTTTATACAACTTGCAGTTGAATAATGTAATAATATTCTATGCTTCGTTCATTAGGAGATTCCCGCATTAGAACCCCCTCTTCCCCCAATTCTCTTGAGATTCATCTTTAGCATGTTTATCTTCTTAAACTTTTGAATTAACAGCTGTGAATGCACTCATAGCACACTCGTGTAGCACAAAACAAAAGGTAAAGGTAGTTGTGTGCATTCCTTCTTTACATAGTTCTTAACAGAAATCACAGGTAATAAATGAAAGAAAACACAAGAGGTAATGAATATACAAAAGAACATTGAATTAACCCTTTAAACGTCGACGTAAATTCTATCTGCCCCCTGCTAGCATTTGGAGCTTACCAAATACTCCACGTTAGCAAGTAAAGGGTTAATGTATTATGAATAACACAGTAGTAGAAACATTTTGATGTCACTGCTAATAGTAACTCTTATAACATGAATAAAACTATCTAAACTATATTGTATCATTGTTAGATGAAAATGACAGATTATTGGCATCAATTTGCAGTGCATCATTTTAGTTACATTCTACATTATGTGCAGAGAGAGCTAGATTATATGTTTGGCAGGGATACCATCATGTAGTTTACTCACAATATGCTTTTATGTACAAAAAGATAGGAGTCAAATATTCAAGACCGAGAGGTTGTTTTGACTCAAATAATTATGTAAAATATTCTTGAATCCTTGTTATACAAATGTAAGAAGGTATTCTATATCATGTTTTATATTTTATTGACTTGTAATTTGCATATATTATGAGAAGAACATAAATCATGCTTTTTTATTTGTCTCATGACACATTACAAATTAGAGCAATGGAACTGTTGCCAGTTTTCTACAAAAATCAATAATTTTGATAAGCCTTATTGCCAAATTCAGCAACAAGGTTATCTCCAGTTTTATTTAAATGTTTTTCCAATGTTAAAATGTAGTTTTCACAGTTTTACAGTGCATCCTGATATTGTCACGTCTTTGAATGCACAACAAGTTGTGCATTCAGTTGGAAAAATAAAAGATGTGTTAAAGAGTAGATTTATGTCTTGTGTCATGTCTGCTTTTCCTTATACGAAATGTGTTGTGCATGAATTAGGTTTGCTTCCAGAACTGAAAGTAAATGTATTTCTTAATTCCAACTCTCTGGAGTCTTTGCAGTACTAGGATAGCAGACTATCATATCATTTCTTCTGACATGCCTCATAGGTTGTGTGCCAGGATAGCCTAGTCAGTTTATCAACTCGCTATGGACTGAACTGACCGGGTATCGAGTCCTGGCAGGGGCGAGATTTTCTGCCCCATCCAGACCAACCCTGGGGCCCACACAACCTCCAATAGAATGGTACTGGGTCTCTCCTGCGGGTATAGTGCCTGGGACATGGCGTTGACCACCCACTCCCATCTATATCCAAGGTTAAAGAGAGAGTAGAGCTGTATATATCTACTCCTCGTCTGGGCTTTCATGGCGTGTTATAGGGTGAACTTTACCCTTTACCTTTACCTCCTCATGGTGTAATGTAATATGGATATACTCCCTGCTGAAGTTTTCTGATGTCAAGGCTATAGTACACCTGCCAAATTATGGTATGCTATCAGTAATGGTAATGATGTCACCAGTACATTGAAATCGCTTCGATAAACTCTTATTTGAAATACATGACAGCAGAATTTAACTGCAAAGATTGAGTGCCTAACACAACCACTCTCTTTGAGCATGTTGACAGGAGGTAGATCATGCATCCTTTTGTGTGTAGAGTTGATATCATTTATTGAATTATCAACGCATTCAGTGATACCTAAAAGTTTGAATGAGAACAAGTGTTAAAATCTTTATTGAAGTTAATGTCAGTTGTTACAAGTTATATTTTTGGTATTACTTTACAGAATCTAAATATTGTGCAATTTTCCAAACAGAATGTTCATCTTACAAGTATGCTGTGTGAAGAAAATTGAGTGATGCTGTTGTTGTTAGTAGAATAAGTGAAAAATGCATATTTTTCTTTTCTTAAAAATGATGATAAGGGATTTATGCAAAATATGATTTTTATTTTCATAAATGAAAATATTTATGAAGTATACAAACGACAAAAGAAGTAAGACAGGACTGAACAGATTGACCTCCACCTGTTCCAGGTATTCTTAACAGATATTTGGCTTATTATCATTACCAGCAACAAACTTGTCTTACTTAAGTTCCATTTTCTTTATTGGAATAGAACGCAATGAACTTTTTAGAAAGTAGAAAGGAGTTAATCAATCATTAACAATTTTATCTAAAAAATCTCATAGTTTTTGTGATGCTGAACAAAATTATGTTCAATCAGATAGTCTGCCTTATTCAAGTAGGTGACTCTAATAAATGTTTAAGGCAATTTGCTGTAAGAAGGTGAGATTTTGTACAGATATCCTCAGATGAATAATAAGAGTATGAGAATTTATGTCTGTTAAGATTTCAATAGTGTTGTTTTAATTCTGAAATTTTGCCAAAGATGGCATTTTTTTCACTTAAATCCTCACAGCAGTGAGTGAATATCTGTATTATACAGAGAAATAAATTGAATTTTGTTGTGTTATTCCTGTAGTTGAGTGGAAACTGAATCTGTTGTAGCCTCATGGTATGGTCCTGTTATTTTATGGTATCTGCTGGTCTGCGTCTAAGTGAATGTTCACTAGATATATTGAACAACAAGCAGTGCACTGCCATACAGGTTATGGAAGGAGCGGCAGTGTCAGTGTTTGTGTAGATTTGCTGGAAAATGTAAAGTGTGAATGCTGAAGGATTTATTGATATATCATGTGAGATTTTTACCTTAGTGCCAGTACTTAGACTTTAGCTGTCTGTGATTTTGCTTTGTATTTGACATTGTGTAGGTAGCATATAACATATGTTTTATGATGATTTGTGTCACCATGATAAACTGTTATCTCTCTTGTAAATATTTTTGGATATACTAAATACAACACCATATGAAACTTCATGAGAATGGACACATCCAAGTTTTCAGTATAGTCAGCACTCAGCAGACCACATAAAATGCACACACCCAAGTTTCCAACACGGTTAGAACTCAGCAGTCTAAATCAAGTAATAGGACAAGATGTATGATTATGTTTTTGCTAAGAAATGTTCAGTCCTGTTTCAACTTTTACCATTTTTAAAAGATTCCTATTGTTCTCATGCAGTAGTTTTCCCAGAGTACTATAATTTTTAAGTCAGTAATATGTGTGGGGTACAAAGTAATAATTATTTCATTACACAAAGTGGTCCTTGACTGAGGAAACCTGAATGCATTCTGCTGTTTAATTGAGCGTGATAGTGAGAGTGCTTTGAATGGCAGTGCCTTTTCTTTTCATTGTCTGGAGGTGTGGCTGGTGCACTTTTGATCTAATTTTGTTGCGACAAAGTGTTTTAACACATTGATGTTAAAGAGCTTAAAATTCATTGGACTTTGTTGATAAGCATTCCATGCCCACACCTTTTGGTGCCTCATTTTACCAGGCAGTACAATATGTGTATTTTAAGTAAAATTTCTACATTCTTATTTTTTTGAATGGCAGTAAGATAAGTCAAATGCATTGTGAATGAATGTACTGGTTTTTTATATATTTCTATGTTGTTTTTGTGTATTCTACATTATGGTTGCTGTATTTTGAGATGTACAAGAAAGTCATTAAGTATAAAGCCAAACAGTATTGATGGTAAAATACATTTAATAACATATGTTATGAGCTTACAGAAGAGCTTAACAGAGAGAGTTTCTCAGATTCTCAGACATAGAAATTAAAGAGAGACATGTGTTGTTCTTCCTGTAATTAATGTCGGTTGTGAGAATTGGCCTTAATATGGGCATTCCCAACCCCCACCCCACCCCCCAAAAAAAGTTGTGCTAACGCCAACAGATCTCGTTTTTGGTCTCTTTCTTGGCAGTAACTGAGAGAAGAATTATTTACACATCCATTCTCTTCAATTGTTTACAATGTAATATTTCAGTATATGTTTTGCAATTCATATCGATAGGAAGTACCTTAATTATTTAAATAAATTTACGTACCTCAGATGCCAGTCATTTTTATTTCATAATTCTATTTAAAAAATGTATGTCACTTAAGCCCTTCTTTGTATTGTATTTGGTTATACAAGCAGGTTTCCTGTCTATATAACCTAAACACTTCCATCCCCTCTTGATGGAGGCAGCATGTTCTTCCAGACATACTGTGTTGTGCTGATAGCCTAAAACAACATGTTGATTAACAATGAATCCCCATGAAAGCTTAGAATCAATTATTATGTAAAACTGTATTTGAGAAATCTAATTTGTATACCTTGCATACATATGTATATATTATATGGACATACTATATAGAAGAGATTTTATATTTGACACACTCTAAATGTTTGCTAGTGCCCCAAAACAGCATAAAATATGAGAGATGGATCTAAACCAGGGCCTTTGCTTTAGGATTTCAAAATATCCACTCCTGAACGATTAACTAAGCAGTTTACATCATTTCCATATCAAAGTGTAAATGTTTGAAGCCTGTATTTTGAAAACTAAGGTTCTGTGGACAAAAGGACAGGATATGTTTCACTATGCTTTTCTCTTTGCTGTTTATTGATCCCATTTTCATTGACATACCTGAACCCAAGTGTGCTGACATTTTCTTCTAAGATTAATCCAGGTGGGATGCTGGATTGTTTAGTTTGTTATGTTACAATTTTGTACTAACTGCAGATTTTATAGAACATCAAATGGGCAGAGGGGAAGATGATAATGAAAGCATTGTGACAAATGGAGAAGAAAGTGTGGAACTTGTTATAAATTATTACATTATGATGAATGTGCCTGAGCAATACCATAAAATATTATCCCTTTGGCCCTAGTATGAATTGTCCTGTGTGCTCTGCAAGAGACTGGGATTTCAATGTTTGTATTTGTGTCATGTCACAGCAAGGGATTAATTAGAACAGGAAGTTCCTAGCCACGATTTGAACTGATTATCTTCCATGTCTGAGACAGAAACAGTATTGTAGGTGTGGTCCACTTGATATGAGGACATTGAAAATGAAAACTTACATCAGACTTTGACACTGAAGTGTGTAATTTTGGACCTCATGCTAGTCTCTTGGATATGAGGATTGTAATATGATTTTTGATACTAGAGTATCACAAATCACACTTCAGTATATATCTGTGGGTACTAGATAGTATTATTTGACTCTTCAGACCCAGAATAGACCAAAATGTTCCATTTGTTCAACTCTATTTTTGACAGCCATTGATAAATGTAGTAGGGTGTGATGCACAGATCCTGCATGGGTTAAGATAGACCATCAACACAACTAATTTAGTTAGGGAAGTTAATTTTTTACAACAAATGTGGCTAAATGTTGTCTCTTGACATTAAACCATCTCCATGCCACAGGTACATTCACATATGGTGGAAACTATATACACCTTACATCTCAGTTTTATAGATTCTGTATCAGTCATTCTGTTTGTTAAGATATTAAAATTGTTAAAGTTATTAAAATTGTATTGCTAGAATGACTTATTAAGCTTTCATTAATACTCATGAATATGTACCATTTTTTGTCAGGACAGAGGTTTTCCCTCTTGTTGATTATAATTAGGGTAGATTGCATTCAGTAGCACTGATTGTCAGGCAACTCTACTGGGTCTTTATGGTATTTCCAGAAATAAAGATTGGACTGTAGTTCTGGTTATAATTAGAGGGATGGTGATGGTACCTTAATTTACCATTCTTTCATGATCTTGATTGGCTTTTATTGCATGAAATGGTCGGATTCAGAGAAATCTCGTCCTTTTTTTTATGTTTATTTTAACTTTTATGTTTGTGACTTCATATATATCATTAGAAGAAAGCAGACATGCCTTGTTGCATGAACGTGGTATAACTTGTAGTGAAATCATGCAGCCCAGCCATGTTTGACTGCTGCAAACATTAATTGCCACTATTATGTCTTCTCAGAAGATAATAAACATTGGTCTTGAAATTAGAATTTTTTTTAAATTAAAAAAATATGCTGTGTGTCATACCATCCTAAATACTTTGCCTGTGTCATTGGTAAATAGATCTTTAGGAGCTTTCAACAGTTTTATTAATATTTCATCTAACTGAATGACAGTGTTGTAAAAACAATGTGTAAAACTGAGAACTGAATTACTAACCAACATAAATGTGTATATAGTTACATTGTGTCCTGTTTGTATGAAGGTTACTTTGCATGAAGGTGACTTACCAAGCTGAAAGAAGTATGTGTATTTGATACAAGACACTAACTCCCTTAACTGAATTCTGTGTGTTGATTGCATTTCTTAACTACACACACACACACACACACACATTACACAGTGGTATTCCACTTGTCAAGATAGCCCACATACAGAACTTAACTTTAGACATGTATAAAATTTCCCATTTTGTTGTAATTTGGTTTTCATAATAAATTGCTTTTTATGAACTAACGCCCTTCAGATATCAAATGTTAATAATGAGCCTCACACATGGCTACAGTGAAAGGCCTAATAATTCTGTGTATTGTGCCATCGAACTACCAATCCAATGCTATTTACTTACCCAATCAGAAGATTTAATGGCCCTTAATTCTGTGGTAAGTCATGTTGAAATGAAGTAGGACTTGTACTGCTTGGAGGGTGTTTAGTCAGTCATGTGGCACCTGCTTAGCTTCTCACTGTGCCCTTGAGCTGGGTTCCACTATAAAAACACAATTTCTTAGATACAAATGTCATTGTAAATAATACAGGGTGAGCATGAAGTCTTTCCATGATTACAAACAAATGTTTACCTGCACATGTTGGAACTTTATGTGGCACCTCAGTTAGAAGAGTTTCAGCCGTAAATAATTTTCCAACAAAATGATGCACCTCCACACTAGGGTTCACATGTTCGTTGGTTTTTGGATGCAACATTTCCAAACGGGTGGATTGGGAGAGATGGTTCGACACTCTGGCCACCATGATCGCTGGATATCACCCCCTTGACTTCTTTTTATGGGGGTATCTTAAGGACAAAATGTTCTCGGCACCAGTTCCAGATATTAAAAATTTGAAGGCAAGAATAACAACAACGCTTTTGCTACAATAACTGAAGACGTATTGGAGAACATGTGGAGAGAAATTGATTATTGATTAGACGTTCTCTGTGCAACAAAAGGAGCACATGTTGAAGTGTACCAATTTGATGTAAAAATACTTGAGTTATATTTAAAAAAAAATATTTTTTTATTCCATGTACACTAATTTTTTTGTAATAAATATTTGTAATCAGGGAAAGACTTTATACTCACCCTATATTTCTTAGGAAGATCCCTTGGAAATAAAATATACTTTTAAATTTAATTTAACATTTGAGTTGTGGAAGTGATAGCTATAGATATGTTCAAAGTACTTACAATATTCTTTAATAGTGGCCCTTGCTGTTCGTGTTTCTTTCAGCAGTTTTCATTTACCAAGTTATTTTATTTGAAAAGTGTATAAAAGTCACTAAATATTTTCAGTATAGGCAGATGTTTATTCCATTAACTGTTGTTACATAACCTCTGCTGTTGAAAAGTGTCATCAAGTAGCAAAAGAGTGAATCAGTCACTCTTATCAAGTGGTATATGAGCCAGATGGTAATCCACATTTTAAACCTATATTGGTCTTCGTTACACTACTGTAACAGCATATGTGCTCAGTAAACTTTATTGAAACGCTAGTCTAAAATTAAACTGTGGCTGTTAACCTCATAGCTCCATCGAATTTAAAATATCCGTTCTATGGATATATTGCTTATGAAACGGCAATGTGTTGTAACCCACACAGATTCTCATAGTGAGATTTCCACATTACTAGACCATTGGTTTTAAAACACTCCTTCTGTCAAAATGTTGTTCCTACAAAAAAAATATTGCTTCTCCTTGTATTTTAATTAAAAAAATAACTTGCCTACATGTTGGTCTGTTAAGGATCTGTCAAGGTTTTTCCCTCTCCTGTAAAATTGTGTATCCATGTGTTAGGACAAGTTGCTGTTTTGTGAGTGATATGAGGCTAAAGTCAAGAATGGTGTTCTTAACATGTATTTAATGTATATGGTCTCTTATCTGAATGTATCCCCAGTGTATTAGAGGAATTATTTTGCTTTCTTTCAGTATTATTTTGAAGGTTGAGGTCTTACGGTATGTTGCACAATGTCATAGGTTCACAAATCACCTGGCAACTAGTTTTGTGTGGTGATGCCTGATATTTGTGAATCCTCAATTCTGAACTGGCTTAATGTCACCCGTCTGGCACCCAGAATTTGGAGATGGCTTATAGACTTTTGTAAAATTTGTACATCCCCATGTTACACTGAGTGGTAATTAGCTACCAGCTCCAATGGCAAAACATCCTAAAAGATGTGTATTTTCATCAGCAGTGCTGTGAGAACTGCAAATCTTGTATCATTTTGTGAAGAGCAGTATGATTTGAAGGGTGTGTACTGGATTACTGACTTAACCATTTGAGCATCTTTGATGTTTTTTTGTACTGTGCATTGTGATACAATTATACCATGTAAACCAACAAATGCATACTTTTTAATTTAATGTTTTAATTCAATTCTTGGCATCTTATATGTGTTTCAAACATCATGTGTTCATCATCAGGAAGACCATTTGTACATGCAGTTTTGTATGGTATGTTTTTCATGCATTTTATGTAAGCAGTCTAGCAAGTGGAAAGATGTGCTTGATACTCGATATTGAGCACATCCTTCCATCTGCTAAACTGCTGACATAAATTGAATTAAAATATTAATTTAAAAAGTGTTCATACATTGGTTTACATTACCTGTGGTTTATGTTACCTGTGAGCATCATTAATTTTCTTCATTAAGACCAATTTGTTTGTAAGAATGCTAAAATGATTGTCCTCACTTCAACATTAGTTGCAGGTTTTCAAATGTTTGGCTGTATCCGCCAAAGAAAGCAATGTTAATTCTATGTAGTGTAACACACAGTAAGACATTAAGGTCCTTTTAATTTTAAAATACTTAACGGAACTCCGAGGGTTAGTAATCAAAATCTCTGACTTATTATTTTGTGCCGTGAAACATTGCATTTACTTGTGATATGAATATTGAGAGTAATTGCAGCTCCTCCCAGAAATTGTTGTAGGCCTACAAGAAGACCTCTGTGTGATCAGTGGCTCACATCTGTGAAACTCTCAAGTTTTTTACTATAGTGGTGCATCTGTTTACTCTGACTTAAGACTACTGTATTCACCTCCAGCTAGCATTGAGGCTGAGAGTTTATGTAGGTACTTCTCCATATGTCCATGTCTGCATAGCATGCTGCTTTATTCAACATGGGGGCACACTCAACCAAGAGTATTATACTTGACATTGATGTTGTCTTTTATTTGGACTGGAAAATATCAGGGACTTCTGTGGAGTTATGAAACGAAATTTTTATGTAAATATAAGTGTATATAAATTGTATTTAGGAAAGAGGAATGTGCCTTCTTGTATTTATAGCAGCTGATGTGATGAGACAAAGACTAGGCAATGAAAACTGAAACAACATTAAAATGTTCTCTGCAACTGTTTGTCTTTATCGTGGGTTATCCCAGTAATCTGATTTGGGGCACTTCTGAAATAAGTTCAGTGATACAGTGTCTGGGGCAATTAATTGCAAATTTTGATTTAAAAAATCATAATTCATTTATTCAATTTCCTTTTATTTGGCTCAGTAATTTAAAATTTCTTGAACACAAAAATGAGATTGTTTTCGTTTAAAATGTTCCCTTTTTACCATTTTGGAAACCCTTGCACTCTGCCGCCTGGGGAGGACGCTCCAATTCCA
>Ga0209755_10009325_pt1 | contig 10377 bp, 5 predicted proteins | sample TergutCo191P1_FD_187301 | JGI IMG/M metagenome (GOLD analysis project Ga0209755, IMG submission 187301) | Cornitermes sp. P1 segment gut microbial communities from Petit-Saut dam, French Guiana - Co191P1 (SPAdes) (version 2) | ecosystem: Host-associated > Arthropoda: Insects > Digestive system >...
AGAACAGTATGCCTTTCATGCGGAGTTGCTTCAGGCAAAACAGCAACAGCGGCATTATTAGCTATAATCCACATGATGCAGGGAAAAAGAGTATTGGTAATAGAGCCTACATACACTCAGCTTAAAGATGTATTTTTCTCAGAAGTAGAAACTCAGCTATACAGATACGGAATAGTTCCAGAAGGAAAGAAAGTCTGGAATCTAAACTCTAAATGCTTGAAATTCATGAGCGGAACTATATTCTGCCGCTCTGCAGAAGGAGGAAAGTCTGCTATTGCAGGATTAACCGCTATAGACACTGTAATTATAGACGAATGCTCTGAAATAGACGATCCGCAAATATTCACAGAATCTAAAAACAGGCAGAGAAAATGCAAATTTCCAGACCAGAAAAAAATATTCTGCGTAGGAACTGCTGCAGCCGGAGAACATTGGTTCAAGCAAGTCTCAATGAAGCCAAATACTTTATTGATAAACGCTTGCTACAAAGACAATTTTTTCTTGAACGAAGAGGATATACAAGACTATGACGAAGAATACGGAGAAAACAGCATTTGGCCTAAAGCTTACATTGAACAGTTCGTTTTTGGAAAATTTGTTGATGCAAGCGAAGCAAGTCTTTTTACGGATGTTATTATTGATGCTCCTCCTAAAAAAGGAGTAAAAACAGCAGGCTATGATATAGCATATTCAGGAAAAGGCGATAATTCTGTCATTACTGTTCGCGATGGAAATATTATAGAAGCGGTTTACGCTAAAAAGACGAAAGGAGACGAAGAAATAAAAGCATTCCAGCAGCAGATAGATTTAATCCATAAGCCTGATTACTGGTTCTACGATGCTACAGGAAACGGATTGATATTGAAAGGAGTGCCTATAAATTTTGCGGAAGCTGGAGGAATGTTCGCTAACATGCGGACTAAGATTTATTTCGACTTGAAAAGAGACTTGAAAGAAGGCTTGCATTTGCCGGCAAATATAAAAAATCAGCATTGGGCTATTATAAAGCAAGAATTAGACGCAACTTCTCTAAAATTAGAAAAAGAGACCAAAAAACCTATCCTGATACCCAAAGAAGACATTAAAAAACATATAGGGCGATCTCCTGATTATGCCGATTCTTTAGCGCTATCTTCAATACCGCCTGCTAACGCTAATTTGGATCATAATAAATTGAATCAGCAGCTAAGGCAAGGAAACCCTTTCAATGCTAATCGCAGATAGTTTATTGCTGAATAACATGAAGTTATTATTACAATAGAGGACATAAAATGCCTATAAAACAAGACCGAGAAATAATAGACAAGATAAAGCAGTTTGTAACCAATTACGAAGGCGACCATGCAACTAATGTCGCAGATTTTAAAATAAGCAAGAATTTCGCAGCCGGAAATGGTTTCAAAAGTGAAGTATATGGCTCATGGGACAAGAATAGAGCAAAAACATCTGTCAATATAATGGAGCCTATAGTAAATTCGGTAGTTTATAAATTCACAGAATCTCCTTTCGATTTCAAAATAAAAGGAATAGACGAAAGTCAGCAATTGCCTATAAACATAGATTTTACCGAATTGAAGTTTCAGCTGGGAACTGCTTTAAGAGATGCTATAACAGACGGAATTTCTTATATACAGACATATAAAAAAGGAGATAAAATAGGATTCAAGAGATTAAACAATTTCAATGTAATGTTTTCCGAATCTGATTATTCAAACGGAAAAGATGTTAAAGAAGTAATTTATGTAGATAAAAGGGAAACTGGAAAAAAAGAGCGCAGATCTGAAATGAGCATTGCGTTTACAAAAGTGTTAGATTTAAAAGAAACTGAAATTCCTGTTATAACATACTGGTATATGATTAAAGACGATAAAACTGGAAATTCAGTCGTTCATACCGTAAAATTGGAAAGAGACGAAGTTGTAGAAAAATCCGTACAGGAATTGCAGAATATCCCTATAACTAGAATTTACGGAAAAGAAGTCCCAATTGATTTCAAGAAGAACTGGAGAGGCTTGTATTACTTAGTCAAAGACATTCTGAGAACTATAGATTTCAATGCTTCTTTGATAACGGAAAGATTAGCTTGCGCCCCTACATTCCAATGGTGGATTGCTGAAGAATCTCTTGGAACAAATATAGAATCTTTAGCCAAAGCAGGAGACGCTCCTACATCATTCAAGACATACAGAGCATACAACCCTCATGCTCCTCAGATTGCATTGCCGCTGCCGCAGAGAGCAGACATGAGCTGCGGATTGGAAGAATTGCTTGCTAACCATCAAGTTCATATAAATATGATTTCTGCTATACTTGGAATGGTCGCAGGAGAAGAAAAAGGAAACGAGACTGCAGAAGCAGTATTGCTTAGAAGAGAAACCAAAGATACCGCTTCTAACGATCTAATCCGCAATCTTTTAGATTCTTGCCATCAGATAGCAGAAGTAATAAAAGATTTTACGGCATTAGAAGTTGATGTAATGTCTGATTTATTCGACAAAGCTAAAAAGAACGATGATCTTCAGAAAATAATTGCTTTGACCCAGTTCTTGAACGCTAATCCTCAAGCTCAAGCGATCACGCCGGTTTTAATTTCTAAAATGGATGTTGACGAAGTTTCCAAGAATACCATGCTTGCCTTGCTAGAGCAGGATAAAGAAGGGCAGAGCCAGCAGCAGCAAGAAATAGAAATGCTGAAAATGGAAAATCAGCAGTTGCACGCTAACGCAGAAGCCCAAATGCAGACTGCTCAGATGCAGCATCAATCTAAAATTGCAGAAGCTGAAATGAATTATGCCATAAAAATTGAAGAATTCAAGCTTAAATGGGCTGAATTGCATCAAAAAGCAGCAGAAGCAGGAATTAAACTTAATATTGAAGGAAAAGACAGCGATAGGCAAGAATCAAATGATGAAAAAAGACTGGAATTAGAAGCTGCTAAATTCGCAGCAGATCAAATTAGAGGCAAATAATGGCGGAATTTTACATAGAACCAAAATATAATTCAGGCGAGAAAGTCGCTGGCGGAACCTTAACTATTTACACTGACAATACATATCAGGAGCTAGTTCAGCTATATTCAGTGGCAGACCAAAAGCCTCAATTCGCAATTCCTAATCCAGTTGCGATAGACAACAATGGAATCAATTCAAGCCCTATTTTCTTCACTGATTACACTGAGAAATCTACAGCTTATTATGTATTGAGAGATGCTAAGAACGCTATAATAAGGCATGGATTTGTTACGCCGTATTCTTGGAACATTGCAAGCGGAGAAGTTCCTAATCCGCCTAATCCATGGGATTCTACCCTTAAAGGAGACCCATTCTGGGGCTATGAAATAGTGGATTTGAATTTCAGCAAAACTGATATCGGAAGGCCTCTTTATTTAAGAACTTCTTCAGCTGGCGATAGATCCGGCGGACTGATAGTTTATGAAACTGACGGAACTGGCAACGGCGACAATATACTGACATTCAGCTCTGCAGGCGCAAATAAAATATGGAAAGCGAGAGAAGAATACATAAACTTTTCATATCTTGCTTCTATTGTTCCTAATCCATTCAGTTTCATTGAAGCTAATTATAAAGGCCAATACAATATAAATCTCGATAGTTTGCCGACAAGCAATGCAAATATAGGCAATTCTTATTTCTCAGGCAAAGTAAAGATAGAAAAAACTTTATCTGGCAACAGCACGGCAGCTCCATCATATATATTTCTGAAATCGGAAAATCTTGAGATAGTGACTGCTAATGCGATGGTATTAAATGGCGATACTGCATTATCTGCGCCTATAGTCTTTGCAGTCAATGGCGGCTCATGGAATCATAATTCTATTTGCGACCAAAACGGCAACTGCTTCTTGAGAGGAAGAGTAGATAACATTAATTTAAGCGGCACTTCTATAGCATTAGATGATTTAACCGTTGATTTATTGAACGGCTCGCTTATTAACCCACAATTAAACAGAATATTCGCAAAAAACAATGCTAGAGTAATTGAGATAGAAAATACTGCTATAGAAAATATAGCAGCTTCAAAATTAAATGAATTGGGAGTAGATAAAATAAGAACTTCTGTTCCTGACAAAGCTATAACTGTAGATGCAGATATTAATTTTTATGCGGAAGGCGCTTATTCAGTAAATTTAACTGGAAATATCAATTATGTATTTCATATAAAGCCATGCCGATTGTTCAGATATGACAATACTTTCTACGCTAAAAACGCAGAATTCTATTCAGTAGCTACGCCCGGCGACAATGTAAGCGATTACAGCCATGTTATAGGGGATATATGCAGCGGAACTGCCGAAATAAACCAGACTAACTCAAATAAATTGATATTTGATTCTAATAATGTAGATTTAGTAGGCGAAGTCGGTTATAACGCTGTAGTAAATAAAGCTAGAAATATATCAGGCTGCACAATTTTTTTAAATAATAATTCTCTTTGCACAGAGATAAATTCATGCGAAAAATCTACTGTAGTAATAAATGCTGAAAACTCTGAGCCTGTAAAAATAAATAGAAGCAATTTCAGGAATTGCAAATTTTTTCAAAATTCTAATGCAGAAGTTTATTTATATAATTCCGAAATAGAAAAGTCTGACATAACATTAGGCGCAATTTACATTACCAGCAAATGCAAGCTTAATAAAAATAATATAAAAGGAAATATTTTTATCGGATGCTACGACAATAAATACGCAAAAAACAATAAATATTTTCTTACAGGATTTGAAATCAATGAAAATTACTCTGATGGCTCTTTCAATCTTAATATAAGCCTTAGCAATAAAACCGCAAATTCCTTCAATGAAATTATCGCTTCTAACTGCTGGATTAAAGGCAATACTGACTTTAATTTCTATATAGCAGATACAGGATTAAACATAAAAAATATTCATGGAAATATCTCATGCGACAATAATGAAATGGTAGGCGGAACTATGCCTAATTCTAATATTTTATATGGATTAGTCCCAGGAAAAATAGATTCAGATGATACTTATATAAGCGTTGTAAATGAGGATATACCAATTAATCCTATAAATTTTAGCGAAAAAGTAATAATAATTAAAGAAGTGCTTAATCCGGATACGACATCAAATCTTAGTAAAATAACAATAGGAATTACTAGGACTACTAATGATTCAGGCGATTCATATAATTTTCCGGAAAAAGTAACTACATATATTAAATTTAATGATACATATACCGGTAATAGATATAGTAGTTTTTCCGGAATTCCAAAATTCACGGTAGCTGAAGCAAACAAAAACGCATCATCATTAAGCGACTATGATATAATGGCTATAGTAAATGAAAATGCTATAAGCGATAATTTTAATTATATAATTAATACATTATTGTTTTATTCTAGTATTATAGTCTGGATTGACAATAATCCTGCTTGGCAAACGGAAGTCGCAAGCTGGAATTATACTGTGCCGCAAGGATTAATTAGAAACGCTATTTTATCTGGCTACTACTTTGGCGACCATATTAATTTCATAGATGCTAACGGAAGAGTTTTCATAGGAATGCCAGACGGAAGAAAATGGCAAGCTACTGACGAATACAGAAAATGGAAAATAATGACAAACGAATCCGGAGCATACGGAGCATACGGCATAAATTATCCGTTATGGAAAATAGAGAATAATTAATGCCTATTAATTCAGACAGAAAGCCTCCTTTGGCAGATTACAGCAACGCCTCAAAGAATCTGCGAAATTTTGCTGAAGGAAAAAATATTCTTAGGCAAGGAATTATTGACAAAGAAGACTCTAGGCAAGCAGTCCATAATATAGAGCATATTATTAAATATCTTGAATCTAAACAGTTTGAGAAAAAAATAATTGATTTTATTGGAAAAGAGATAGATAAAATCGAATTTCCTGAAGGAGCAGGACAGCAAGGCGAGCGAGGAGAACAGGGAATACAAGGAGAACGGGGTTTAGACGGAGTAAACGGCAAAGACGGCCTTTTATATGAAGTAGAATCCACTGATAAAACTGTAGATGTTGAAAAAACCTCCGATAGTTTTGATTTGTCAGCAAGGCCGGCTATATATGAATCAAAAAATTATACAGATGGAGCCATTTATAACGAATCGCAAGCACGGGCTAATTATGACAATAGCCTGCAAACTCAGGTAAACACCCTGAACAGCAACAAAATAGGCTCGCTTACCGGCGGCGACAATGTGTCTATTTCAGGCTCAGGCGCATCAAGAACTATAGCCGTACCAGGTATAGCACAGCGAGCAAACTTAGGCAACACTGGTGCAGGAAACTCAGTTAATGCTGCGACTATCGGTGTCACAGGAACTCTTCTGCCTGGAAACGGGGGTACGGGACAGACAAGCCTCGCAAATGTTACGGTTGGCAAAGCAGGTTTATTAACATCGGCTGTTGGCAATGCTTCTAATCCATTCACATTCAACGGAACGATAGCCAATAATTGGGGGGTTGATACGATCTACATGAATATCACCGATTCCTTCCGGCTGATACAATGCGCCATTGTCTATGAGACATATCAAGCCATAACGCTTGCGGCAGGATCTGAAACTAACAATTACCCGATAACAACCACATCGACCGGATATAAGCCATTATATACTGTAGCATTGGCATTCAATGTATTAAACAGCAGCACCCTTGCGGTTATGCAGTACGTTACATTCCACGCCTTCTTAGGTTCCGATGGCCAAATGCGGATGTGGATACGCAATAACAGCTCGGCCTCAATTGCGGTTCCGGTAGGAACACGGATACGCTGTAACACTTTTACATATTTTGCAGCCAGATATTAGAGCAGAACAATGCCATAACATGATATTTAAAATAAAATAAAATAAAAAACGAAGTGTATTATTCTTATATAGGGATTGAATAAATACTTATAAAATCGGTTTGAAATCCGGAAAATTCAAAATAATTTTATCGCTGCCTTGCGTTATTAGGTAAACCAATTTAAAACAAATTGTCTATAGATTTTATTATGAGCTTGCAATTAGGCAGTATATAGACAAGCAAAATCAACTAAGCCTAGCAAGCAAACAAAATATGTCGCAAAACATAATTGACCATCAGGAGTTCGCTGTTACGATTGCTGCAACAATCAAGAAAGAGCTTCCTATTTTGGAGCGCATAAACAAAACTTTGTCCAACGAAGTAAAAAGCGGAGGAGGCGATGTAGTAGGCGTTCTTATTCCTAACTACCGCAAAATGTCTAGAGGCGTTAGCTTCCTTCCGGATACTGCTACCACTATAGAACGCAAAAGAGCTTTGGCTGCTCTGAAAAATAACATTCAGAAAAGGCAAGTTAGCCTTTCTATTAAGAAAATGGGTTCGTCTTACGATGTTTTGGAAAAAACATTGAAGCTGTTCACAAAACAGACTCAGATTACAGAGCCTACTCTCTCGAAGTTCGCTTCTTGGGTTAACACTGACATTTTCCAGAAAGTATTGTCGAGCGCATGCGCTTCTGTAGTAAGTGTTATTGACGGCGTTAATTTGTCTGAAGCTATTAGCTATGTTGAAAATTCTCGCATTGGCGATGAAAACAGCGGCATGATCAATCCAGTCATAAACAATACGCTTGCTTCTTCTCCTAACTTCAGATGGAACGCTTCTAGCATAGAAACCGACCTTTACAAAGGCGTGTTAGGCGAATACATGGGCTGCGAATTCTTTAAATCTGCAGACGCTGGGATAATCAGATATGCAGGCTCTAATACTGACTTTGCGTTCAGCGGAAATGCTGAATTCATAGGAATAGACAATAAAGAGTCTTGCAACTTAGCATTGACTAATTTAGGAAGCCTTGAAAAAATAAAAATGGGAACGCCGATTCAAATATACGCAGGCGGAACTGCTCCGACTCCTAGCGGCGGAACTATTGACTCTCCTTTTACTGTTTCTGATGCTTACGGAAACAATATGGAATTAACTAGAACTTTCATTGTAGCTGAAAATCCTGATTTCTTAGTTGACGAAGATTACGGAACTGACGGAATAGGCGACGGTTCTTATAAAGTTGTCAGCGGCTCGGTAACTGTTAAATTAGCTCCTGTGTTCTTGAACAAGACAGTCAGCGGAGTTACAACGGAAAGCTCGTTCCCGGTAGCAAATACTTGGTTTGTAGGCGCATCGGATCCTGCTGCTTCTGGCGCAACTTACGGATTTGTCTGCCCGTTGCTTGGCGGAACTAAGTATGCTTTAGGCGCAGTTTTTGCATCTAACTCAGTAGCTTTCGCAGGCGCCTCTCTGAAACCGCTTGCTGGCATCGATTCTGCATCTTCTACTATAGACGGCGAATTGAATGTCCGCTCTTCTTACGATGGCGACATCTTGGAAGGCGAAGAAATGTGGAGAGTGGAAACGCTTTACGGCTGCGACGCATTGTTCGGTCAGGGCGCAGTTGCTCTTTACGGTCAGATACTGTAGCGAACACTTGTAAAGTATATTGATTTAGTTCATTTTCTCCTTGAAGAACGCCTAAAGTTTTTATTGAATCTTACTTGGGCGTTCTTTTTTTATTTTATCTGAAATAATTATTCTCCAGATAATCTGTCCATTCTTTTCTTTCTTTTATAGCTTCTTCAAACCCTGCTTTGAAATGCTCTGGAACGAATTTCCCGTATAAGTTAGCTGTAGTTCCTATATCAGAATGCCCCAACTGATATGAAACCATTTGAAGGGGAGTCTGCGCTAGCAGCTTGTTTACAGCGAAGCTATGCCTTAATCTATGAGGATGGATTCCTTTATGGATTTTCTGGAAAGAGTCTCTTCTAAGATTGCATTTTACATTGCAAGCTCTAGCCTTGAATATGTTTCCTCTTTCAAATAATTTTCTCAAAGTCTCGCAAACAGGAATTATTCTGCAAGCAGAAGCTGTTTTTCCGGTAGTTTTCATATTGCCTACAGAATTTCCATTCAAATGCAAAGCGTTGGACTGCAAAGAATCAATATTCAGATAGTCTAACTCCCCTACTCTTATTCCTGTCAGGAGCAAAAACAAAACTGCATCGTGCATGACAATATTTCTTAATTTTAATGTCTCCAGCAATGCTTTCTGCTCTTCCAAAAGCAACGGAGCTACAATCTTTACATTGACTCCTGCCAGATTCTTTATATTTACTTTGCTCCAGATGTTGTCTTTCTTCAGCCAGTCGCAGTCGTAGGCTACAGAAGCCATTTGCTTGAGTATTTGCAGTTCATGGCGGACTGTAGAAGCAGAAGTTATTGATTTTTTTAAAGGATTGTATGTTTTAGACTTCCTCCATTCTAAAAACTTGTATGCAGTGTCTTTCTGCAAATCAGCAACAAATTTTATCCCGTTTTCTCTGAAAAAGTCAGAAATGACATTTTTTATGAAAATCAGAGAATAAAGCATTTTGTCTGATATCCCTACCGCTTTTTTCTGCCTGAGCCATTCCTCTATCATTATTTCAACAGGAACTTCTTCTTTCTTTTCAAAATTATCTTCCGATAATCTATAAATTAACTCTTTCCTAGAACTTTTGTCAGTTTGCGCATAAGTTAACGCCAGGCTCTTTATTTCTTCAGGGCTGATAGAGCTGAGTCTAGAAGGTCTTAAGCAATCCAGAATGATCTTATGCGCTTCCAAAACAGTTTTAAGAAACCTCTTGTCTTTAGAGCCTGTATTATAACAGTATTTCCTGCCGTTTGCTCTTTCGATTATCTGCCCGGTTCTCCAGTCAACAGTAGCCATAAAAATCTCCTAATTTGAAACTTAGGGATAATATGATGAGTTTTTTCTGAAATGTAGGGATATTTTTTATTTCTTTTAAAAAAGTCGGGAAATGAGGGATAATTCAGGTGTTTTCAGAGTCCCGAAGCAGACGCTCTACCAGGCTGAGCTATATTCCGAGGTCTTATTTCGTCGCATAATATAGAAAATAAGACCTATAGCAGAGGCTCAGTTACAACAAATTTACAACAAATTTTTAAGATAATAGCTAAAATTAGCAAAGATAAACTCTAAACACCCCGCTATTTGCCGCACCGCCCCAGGCGTGAAGCCGCCGCCAACCGCATCTTGAAGAACGGAAAGTTTTGAGGGCATTACATTTTCAATAAATCTGAATGAGAGCCAGTACGCACAGCAGTAAGAATTAAAGCCTCATTGTCTATGCGATATATAAAAAGCCAGTCAGGATCAATATGGCATTCACGATGCCTTACATAATTCCCTTGCAGTGGATGATCGCGATATTTGATCGCGATATTTATCGTCTAAAACTTCTTGATTTTGCAATTTTTTAATAACATCATCAAGCTCGGATAAATTCAAACCTCGCTTTTTCATCAATCTGCGATCTTTGCGATATTTTTTGGTAGTT
>Ga0209755_10009326_pt1 | contig 10374 bp, 8 predicted proteins | sample TergutCo191P1_FD_187301 | JGI IMG/M metagenome (GOLD analysis project Ga0209755, IMG submission 187301) | Cornitermes sp. P1 segment gut microbial communities from Petit-Saut dam, French Guiana - Co191P1 (SPAdes) (version 2) | ecosystem: Host-associated > Arthropoda: Insects > Digestive system >...
TTCGCGACGTGCAGGTGGTGGGGATTGCCAGCCACAAGTACGGCGAGGAGGTCGGGGCGTTTGTCATTACGCAACCGGACACCGAAATGGGCGAGGAGGATGTCCGCGACTTTTGCAGGGGACAGATCGCCCGGTTCAAGATTCCCAAATACGTTTTTTTCGTTGACAGTTATCCGCAGACCGCCAGCGGCAAGATCCAGAAGTACCAGCTGCGGGAAATCGGTTCGAAGCAGGTGGTCGAGCAGGGCATAGCGACCTGACGAAAAGACGAAGGGGTTTTACATGGAATACACGGCGAACGAAAACCGCTACGGTACGATGAGATACCGAAGATGCGGAAACAGCGGGCTTACGCTCCCCGAAATTTCCCTGGGGTTCTGGCACAACTTCGGCGAGGGGGATCGCTACAAGACGGGGCGCAAGACGGTGCTTAACGCCTTCGACTCGGGGGTGACGCATTTCGACCTTGCCAACAATTACGGTCCGCCCCCCGGTTCCGCGGAAACCACCTTCGGACGAATTCTTAGGGATTGCCTTGCGCCATATCGTGACGAGATTGTCGTCAGCACCAAGGCCGGTTACGGGATGTGGCCAGGGCCCTACGGCGACCGGGGCGGCAGGAAGTACCTTATCGCCAGCCTTGACGCGAGCCTTAAACGCATGGGGCTCGATTACGTCGATATCTTTTACCATCACCGCCCCGATCCGGACACCCCCCTGGAGGAAACGATGACGGCCCTTGCCGACATCGTGCGCCGGGGCAAGGCCCTGTACGTGGGCATCTCGAACTATGACGCGGAACGAAGCGCCAGGGCCGTTTCCATCCTGCGATCCCTGGGCGTGCCCTGCCTGGTGCATCAGGCGAAGTACTCGATGCTGAACCGTGATATCGAGGGCGGGTTGCTTGACCTGCTGGGGAAGGAGGGGGTCGGATGCGTCTGTTTCTCGCCCCTGGCGCAGGGTCTTCTGACCGACAGGTACCTAGACGGCTCGGTTCCGAAGGGCTCGCGGGCGGCAAGGGGCGAGTTTCTAAGGCCAGACTCGATAACCCCGGAACTTCTGGCGAAACTCAACGCACTTAACGGCATTGCGAAAGAGGGCGGCAGAACACTCGCCTCGCTGGCGATCCTGTGGATACTGCGGGACAGCCGCAATACCTCGGTTATCGTCGGCGCGAGTTCCTCCGCGCAGTTGCGGGAGAATCTTGCGGCACTTTCACAGCCAGCGCTTTCGGCACAGGAGCTTGAGCGAATAGAGAAGATTTTAAGCGCGTAGCGGCGGCATTGGCGGTATTTACTTTTGGTAACAGGAATTCAAATCGTTTGGGTTTGATTGACCTGTAAAAATAACCTGTTCACATGGGTATACGTTTGCGGGCTTGGTGTATGGTTTCGCAAAAACCTTTTTTACAAGAGGGCAACGGGCTCTTGTTGGGGATACACCCAAAGTGAGGTGATGGGCCTCCTCGATTCTTGTAGCGAGGGGGCTCATTTTTTTGTCCGATTTTTTGGCACCATTAAGGTCCAGAAGTATCAGACTCGGCTGGAACCCCAAGTGTTTCGGCAATTTTATCCACGATTCCCATTGTCTCATCGCCGAGAAGCGGAAAGCCAAGGCCGTCGAGAATTTCTTTTATGAACACGGCCTTGTCAACGAATTCCGCCTTGTTGCTGATAAAGACCGGGGATACAAGCCAGAAATTAAGAAGCAACATGCCAAGCTCCGCCAGGAACTTTGCATTGCCGGGACGGATGGAACCGTCGGCCATCCCTTCTTCGATCAACGGTTCAAACAGCTTGGCCGTGTCATGTGTGTTCGCCAGATGCTTCGCCAAAAATCGTGGCTGCCGCAGTAACGATATTGCCGCCCGCGTAAGTCCCGGATATCTGGCACTGGTGCCGTGGGAAAAAACCATTTTTATTTTTTCCATGCCGCTACCCCCCTGCGCTTCCTTTATAGCCTCGAAGGGATCGTCATCGTCATATATATTATCCAGCAGAGTGTGAAGCACGTCTTCCTTGGATTTGAAATGGTGATAGAAAGCCCCGCGAGTCAGTCCGCCAAGGTTATCCACGATATCCAGTATGGTGGTCTCTTCGTAACCCTTTTCGGTAAACAACTTTAATGACACGTCCAAGATTTTCTGGACGGTCTCTTCCGGGTATTTGTTTCTGGGCATACGCGCTCACCCCATCTCCGTAGCGTACTATACAGCAGTATGTTAGCGAAGAACGCGGCGGGGTGTCAACGACCCTTTCAATTCCCTGTTCCTCGAAGCCGTACAACGGCAAAGGCTTGACCTTTTTTTCGAAATTAGGTAGATTTCAAAAAGTGGCCAGTTTTACATGGGCCATATGCTTTATCGATGTCTATCGAAGGAGAATTACGAAGATGATCAAAAAAAGAGTTTTGAGAATGTTGGCCGTTTTATCGGTGGCCTTTTTCGCCGTTACGGTACCCGCTGTCAGCATCCATGCCGACACCGTGGCTTTTGAGGACAGCATCCAGATTGAAATGGTGCCACGCGAGGAAGGCACCGCATTCAGGATAACGGTCCCGACCATCACCTTTGAGCCCAGCGAGGGCAATGCCGACAGCGAAAGACTTCTGGTGCGCCTGGTGGAAGCCTTCAACAGTTTTGAAGGCTACTCGATGCTGATTGAGGAACAGGCTGGGGACACGCCTCCCGGTGCCATCAGGATAAGGGTTCCCTCGATTACCTTTGGCCAGGAAGTAGGGGATTCGGGCGATGGTGAGCCTGCCGCAACGGAAGGCATCGGCATGGTTTTAAGGGTCATGGCGGGAATCATCAACAGATTCGAAGGCCATTCTATTTTGATTGAAGGCCACGGGGAGCCGCAACCTATCCCGCCTGGGGCGGCACTAAGGCTTGTCGTTCCGTCCATTATCTTTGGCCCAGATGCCGGGGATTTCGGCGGTATCGACACCGGCAAAATGGAAAGCAACAACAGGGTTTTAGGGCGCATAGCGGAAATTCTTAACAGGTTCGAAGACTACTCGGTGCGGATTGAGGGCCATGCTAACCCGACCACGCCTCCTGGTACCGCACTCAGGGAGGAAGAGGAAGCTGGCAGCCCTTACATCCTGGGCCTACAGCCACTTAGCGAGGAGCGGGCGCAGACCGTGCTGGAGCACCTTGTCGGTCTCGGCGTGGATCGGGACAGGCTTTCGGCCGTCGGCATGGGTGGCACAAAGGCTATTGTCGAGTATGAAGACAGGGACAACTGGTGGCAAAACAGGCGTGTTGAGTTCCTGCTGATTAGGGAATAGCGACGAAAGACGGCTAGATAACGAAGGTGTCTGGGGAAAGCCCCGGACACCTAACATCCTCTTAAAATACCAAAAACCAGGAACCACCCGTATCATCTTTCCCCCAAACTGGTTTCCATAGTATATGAACATAAACAAACCCTTACCCAAAAGCCCCGTTGCCATCCAGCTTTCGGTCCTAATCCTCCTGCTGATAACCCTGCTCACTGCCTGTGCTGGCGTTCCCCGAGGCGCGTGGGGGGGACTTGGCCGCCCCACGGATCCCGTTCCCTTCATGCCATCCGTCATCGAAGGGCGTTTGCCCAGCGGCCTGCGGTACTTCATTCTGGAAAATTCCATGCCGGAAAACCGCGCGTTCATAAGGCTTGTGGTGAACGCAGGCTCGTTGCAAGAGGAAGATCACGAACAGGGTCTGGCGCACTTCGTCGAACACATGGCGTTTAGAGGCACCGAGCGGTTCCCAGAGGCCGAACTGATAAACTACCTTCGATCGCTGGGTATGCGAATGGGTCCAGATGTAAACGCCTTCGTCTCGTTTGACAGAACCGTTTACAGGATCGAGGTGCCGGTGGAAACCGACGAAAACGGTACGCGGATTATCCCGCCGACCGCGCTGGCGATTATCGACGACTGGTCGCGGGCCGTAACCTTCGATCCAGAGGCCGTGGAAACCGAGCGACTTGTTGTCATAGAGGAATACAGGGTAAGGCTGGGCGCGGCGGAACGGATACGGCGGGACTGGCTGCCGGTGCTGTTCCGTGGTTCCCGCTTCGCCGAACGTATGCCCATAGGTCAACTGGAAATCATAGAGACCGCGACAGTTGAAGATCTTATAAACTTTTACAGGACATGGTACCAGGCCGACAACATGGCGCTGATCTTCGTAGGCGACTTCGACGGACAGGCGTTACGGGACTCGCTCGCCGAGCACTTCTTAATAGAAGCACCCGAAACGCCCACCCCTCAACCTAGGTTCGACCTACCCGAACCCAGAAGGGGGAATCTGGAAACCCTGGTCCTTACGGATCCAGAGCTTACCTTTACGCAGGTCATGCTGTACTTCAGGCGAAGCCGGGAAGAGCGGCGTGGCGACCTTGCCGCTTTTCGGCAGGGCATAATCGATCACCTTATCCAAAACATGATGAGCTTTCGGTTCGGCGACGCGATAGTGGATCCGCAAACCCCGTTCATGAACGCCTCGGCATCGACCAGCCGCCAGGGGTTTTCCTCCAGGTTTTACATAATGTCCGCCATCTCAAAGTCACAGCGTTCCGAGGAAACGCTTACCGAGCTTCTTAGGGCCAAAGAGTCGATCAGGCGATACGGGTTTACCAACGCGGAAATCACGCTCGCCAAGGAAACGCTGCTGTCGCATTACCAAAGGCTGGTGCAGGAAAGGGACAGGCGAAACTCTGGAACCTTTGTCAATCTTCTTACCAGTTATTTTATGGTGGGGGGAGGGTTGCCCGACGTGGAATGGGAGCTTGAGGCAATCCGACAACTGCTTCCTGGGATTAGAGCCAGGGACATAAACGCCACGATCAGGAATTATTTCGTGACGAACGACATTCAGGTGTTCATATTCGCGCCAGAGTCCGAACGGGACACGCTGCCAGGCGACGAGCGAATCAGGCAGCTTGTTACGCAACGCGCAAGGATGAGTGTTGAGCGGCCCGTGCAAAGGGTCATCGGCGACAGGCTTCTTCCAGCCAGTCCCCAACCTGGCGAGATCGTTTCCAGAGGGGTCGATGCGGAAACTGGGGCTGTCATATGGGAACTGGGCAACGGGGCGCGGGTCATTCTGTACCCGACAGAAAATCGCAACGACGAGATTGTCCTTAACGCGATGGCCAGGGGCGGAACCGTCTGCTTCGGCAACGATGTTTCCGCCCGCCTAGCCGTGGAGATGATGCAGGTCTCTGGCCTAGGTCCCTGGTCTCGCCCCGATCTGGCCAGACAGGTTGCGGCCAGGCAGGTGTCCCTTTCGTACTCGGTCGGCAACTATACCAGGGGTTTCCAAGGCTCTTCCACGACTGGGGATCTGCAAACGCTTTTCGAGATGATCCATCTTAACTTTACCGAACCCAGGATCGACGGCGAGGCGGTGGAGGCGATGATGGGCCGCCTTAGAACTTCCCTGGCTCTGCGCGGAGAAAACCCCCGCACCGTTTTCTCCGATGAGATCAACAGAACGGTTACCCAGGGCCACCCAGCGTTCAGGCCCCTTGAGCTTGGGGATCTAGACCGAGTGGATGCGAACGCCGCGCTTGACTTCCTGCGCCGGGGATTAAACCCCGCCGACTTTACTTTCGTCTTTATCGGGAACCTTACGCCCGATCTTATGGCGACCTATGTCGAAACCTATCTCGCGTCAATTGCGCCGTTCCCCGAGGGGGCAAGATGGAACTCGTGGACCGACCCCAATATCGTGCGCCCAGGCAGGGTCGAAAGGAACGTTTACCGGGGGATGGAGGAGCAAAGCACGGTACACATGGCCTGGTTTGCCCAAGGAACCTTTACCGAGCGGTTAAGTATCGAGACTCAGGTTTTGAACGAGTACCTTAGGGTCAGGTTGAACGACGAGATTCGCGAGAACCTGGGGGGAGTATACGGGATAAGCGCGTCGGTGAGCATCTCTCCGGCACCCCGGGGGGAGATGTCTATGCGGATTCAGTTCGGCTGCGATCCACGGCGCGTGGAGGAACTTTCATCCGCCGTTCTAGCCCTGCTTGACGAGGCGGCCAGGGCCACGGTTCAGTCTGTTTTTGACGGCGCGGTGGAGGCACTGCACCAAGGATGGGAGCTTTCGATGCAGAACAACGCGTTCATAGCGTCGAGTTATGCCAATTCATCGGTGCTGTTGAACCTGCCATTGTCCAGGTTGCACAGGCGACCAGGGTACTTCGACTCGGTTACCCCGGCGGATATTCAGCGCGTCGCGGCGCAGCTTTTGCAGAATGGCCCAGTTAAGGTGGTGTTGTTCCCAGAGGCGCATAGCCCATGACCTGGGAATGCAATGAAGTTTTGGTACGCAAGTGTTAATTATGGGCTGGAAGTATTTGCTGGTAAAATACTGAAAGCCCATGGTGCGAAAAACGTAAAGCCCCTGGACAGTGCGCTGACCTTTTTTTGCCCGCATGAAATAAACGTCAAATGCATCAATAATCTTTTCATGGTTTTGTCATCGTATTTTTCCGAAAACATCTTGGATGCCGCCAAAAGGGTACCTAGGGAGCGGTTTTTATTCCCCCAGTTAAAAGGCAAGACTTTTAGAATCATAGTAATGGATTGCGGCAAACTTCGCCCCATTCCATACAACACCATGAACGATATAGAAAAAAGCGTGTCACGGCAAACGAAACTTTCCGTGAACAGGGCCAATCCCGATGTGGAAATATGGCTTAACCGCAGAAACGACAATTCGGTTTATTTTATGTTGCGTGTCAAAAAACATCGCTCTTTCGATAAGACCTTAAAAAAGGGGGAGCTGCGCCCCGATATTGTCGAGGTAATGATTCACGAGGCAAAAATAAGCAAGAATTCGGTCGTGGCCGATTTGTTCGGTGGTTGGGGTGCGATAGCGGCGGCGGTGGTTGAAAGTGGGCGATACAAAAAAGTATACACGGGTGACATAAACGATGAGTGCGTAAAACACCAGAAAAAGAGGCTGCATGACAAACGGAATTGTCTTATTCAAAAATGGGATGCTCGCAGACTTCCCTTGGAAGACAATGCCGTTGATGCCATTGTTACTGACCCGCCGTGGGGTGAATATGAGGTGATAAACGCGCCGCAGTTTTACGATGAATTCATAGGTGAAGCGGCTCGTGTTTTGCGTTCTGGCGGCTCATTTGTGTTTTTGACTTCCATCCAGAGTGAAGCTTGCCAGTCTTTGGATAGGCATTGTTTTTCCTATTCGCATATTCCGCTAAAGATTGGCGGTAAAGATACCTTTTTGTTTTGCGCCAAACACGTAATTCAAATATGAACATGACGCATTAGTTCTTACCGCCGACCCTTCCGCCATATCCCGCATTTCACATATTTTCGAGTGTTTTCTGCACAATTTGGCCAAAATTGCCTTGCCTAACTAGGGGTTTATGATTCAGGATAAAAATACTACTATGAGGCAAAGTGTCGCCCCTGAAACAAAAATTCCCACTGGTCTGCTTCTGGAACGGCTTTTTAGCACGTCTTCTATAAGCCGTTTTATCAAACGCTTCAACGCGGAATCCACGGGCTTCGCCGATTTTCACAATCACGTAAACCACCTATGCACCGTTAAGAACCTGTCGTCGAGCAAGGTCGTGAAAAAAGCCGATATCGAGCGAAAATACGGGTTGCAGCTTTTCCAGGGAACCCGAAAACCGTCCCGCGACAAGGTTATACAGCTTGCCTTCGGCTTCGGATTGGGCTACGAAGAGACACAGGAACTGCTAACCGTGGCGCGTAAAAGCGCCCTTTACCCAAAAATCGAGCGCGATGCCGTTATTATTTTCGCCTTGAAGCGCAAGCACAGTCTCCATACCGTTCAGTCAATGCTCTATGAATTGTCACTTCCGATTTTGGGGGAAGAGAGGTAGGGAAGTGGATCTCGAATCGGTTATGGGGGAATTCCGGGAAACGTTTGAGGGGCAAGCTTTCCCAGCCGAAATATCAAAACGGTTTCACGTCACCGAGCGGCTGGGGAGCAACGAGTTCGGCGAAACGTTTCTGATGTCCGAGAAGGACGGAGGGGAATTGTTCGTGCTAAAGCGGTGCCGTAAATCGGATGCGACGACGGCGAACGAGGCCGAGATTTTGCGCGGCCTTGAACACAAGGGTTTGCCGGTTTACGATGGCGTTATCGAAAGCGACACAGAGATTTTCGTTTCCCGGAGATACATAAAGGGCATAACCCTGGCCGAGTACATCGAGAAAGGGGACACCGCCGACAAGGAATTAATCGTGGACACCATGATCGCGCTCTGCGGCATCCTGGAATTCCTGCACTCGCAACCCGTGCCGATTATCCACCGCGACATAAAACCCTCCAACATTATTATCAACCAGGAGGAAGGCACCGTCAGTCTTATAGACTTTGGGATTTCCAGGAAGTATTCGGAGGATTCCGGAAGCGACACGATGTGCCTGGGCACGCGGAATTTCGCGCCGCCCGAGCAGTATGGTTTCGCGCAGACCGATTGCCGCAGCGACATATATTCGCTGGGCGTGGTGTTGCGATATTGGCTGACCGGTTTGATCGGGCGGTACGCCGAAATGGACGACAATGCCCTTGCCAGGATTGTGGCAAAGGGCACCATGCTGGATCCGGAAATGCGCTATGGAAACATCGCCGATCTGAAGAAGGAACTCGACGACTACAGAAACCGCGCAACGCGGCGCGTTCGCAGGGATTATTCCCCGGGAAAGAATGACGTTGGAATCCGGAACATCACCGCCGGGGAACTGGTAGGCAGGATCGGCGCGGGCTGGAATCTGGGCAACACGTTCGATGCCCGAAATTTGCGCTCGCTTGGCGATAATCTTACCGCCGATATTTCCGCGCTTGAAACGGCGTGGGTCGCCCATGGACGAAGCGCCATTGCCACCCGGGAACTTGTCGAGGAGGTGCGTCGGGCGGGGTTCAACGGTCTTAGGGTTCCGGTAAACTGGACGAAGGTTGCCGACCCGGACAACGGCTGGGCCATTCGCCCAGACTGGATGGCGCGAATCGAGGAGGTCGTCGGCTGGGCTTACGGCCTTGACATGTTTGTCATAATCAACGCCCACCACGAGTACGTGATTTTCAATCAAATCGTGTCGAACCCGGCGGAGTCGGAGCGTATCCTGGCAAGGCTTTGGGAACAGATCGCCGGGCGCTTCAACAACCGGTTCGGGGAGCGGCTGATTTTCGAGGGGGCAAACAACCATTCGGATTCTGACAGTCCCGAGGGACACGCGGCGTTCAACAGGCTGAACCAGGTTTTCGTGGCTTGGGAACATCCCGGTGGTTATAGCGGCGTGGAGTTCCAACGACCAAGCCAACGCCAGTTTCCGCGCGGCCCACGCCGAATTCCTTGTAAGGGAGGCGAGCGCGAGAGGATGGCCGACATTCTGGTGGGACAACAGCCACACCATATCGAACGGGGGACAGTTTCAACTCTACGGGCTTATCGACAGGCGGACGCATGAATGGCACTTCCCGGAAATAGTGGACGCAATCATGCGGGGTGCGGGGGTTAACCCCTAGGAATCGCGGGCAAAACCAGGAAAAATTCTTCAAAATGTCTGCAACTTGCAGACCATTAGTTACTTCCCGCCGTGATATACGTAAGCAACCGAACGTGAATTCAGAAGGATTCACGCCTGGTTGTCCCTGCCCGTAGCGGCGGGAAAATCTTCGTGATTACCCGCCGGAAACCAGGCGAAAGGCGGGTGGTCGAACCAAAAGGAGCTTTTATGAAAAAAAGTCTCAAACTTCTCGGGATTATTGCCCTGATGGTGGTAATCGTGTTTTCGATGACTGGGTGCCCTGCGGTTAATGGGCCTGACCCCGATCCTGGCCCTGGCCCTAGCCCTGGCGAACCGGGTGTTTTACGCAACGTTCGTATTCACGGTGCCCATGCCTTGATGATCGCCCCAAGGGGATCGCTCGAAACAACATCACGCGCCAGGACGGGCATAGGCGCGTTTAATGCGGGTGAGCTTACCCTCTACATGGAAGTTGGCGAAGGGGATCAGCGGAACCGTTGAAAACCTTGGTCCGCATGTGTATACCCCAGATCGGCATTGGGAGCAAATTGGTCTGATAATGCTGAATGCCGCGCCAGGTGGCTGGCAACAAATAGCCGTTGAATACCAAATTGAAAATGGTTCCTTCACGCTTAGCGCAACGCTTGAGGGTTGGCATATACCCTACATACAAGATTTCGGACGAGAGCATGGCGACCCAGGTATAAGGCTTGAGATAAGGTCAGCGACTGCAGCGACAACCATTCACAACATTCGGGTTGAACGCCATGGCACAGCGGCAGGTGACATATTTGCTGACACACCTCTGTTGTCTGCGGGAGGCCACCACACGGTTGTCGTCAGTCCAGG
>Ga0209755_10009327_pt1 | contig 10374 bp, 8 predicted proteins | sample TergutCo191P1_FD_187301 | JGI IMG/M metagenome (GOLD analysis project Ga0209755, IMG submission 187301) | Cornitermes sp. P1 segment gut microbial communities from Petit-Saut dam, French Guiana - Co191P1 (SPAdes) (version 2) | ecosystem: Host-associated > Arthropoda: Insects > Digestive system >...
TTTTATTTATCATCCATACACTGCAATCTTATAAACACTGAGACAGAGTTGTAAGTGAAGTGGAAACTACAAAGTGGTGTCAGTGTGTGAGGCGATTCGGCGCAGCAGCAAGCAAGCAGCCGGCTGCAGACATTGTACGCATGCGGCGAAATAATGTCACGTGCGTGTATATTGTGTGTGTGTCTGGTAATTGACACCTATACCACCACACCATCATTCAGCCTGCAGGGTAACAATGAACTCTCCAAGTATCATTATAACATCATACATATTTATTCCCTCCCCCAAGCTATACTTGCAGTCTACTGAAGCCCAGATTTCATTACCCTAAGACTATTAGGTACACTATGTAAGCCGTATTCCTTGTTATACAATATGCTCTATTACCCACATCTCCTCTTAGATATTTTTATGAGCAGCTATTTTCAGGCACTTGCAGATTATGCGTTCATGAGAATAAGTGACAATATTTCATATTCATATAATGCAAATTATAAAATTACTTAAAACATTCAATGCAGTTCCAACTTAACTCATACTCACCATACAGTTTCTTCAGAAACAAAGTCGTACCATAGCACTGTACTTGACCATGGTCCATGATAGCAATTCTATCTCCAAGAACATCCGCTTCCTCCATAAAGTGTGTTGTAATTAGAATGGTTCGCTGACCCCGCATATTCTAAGGGAGGAATTCACATACATGAATAACAGCACACAAAACCAAATGTTACAGAACATTACTACCTCAAGAGCTGGTTAATTATAATTTGCACCTTCATGGCCTTCAACATTGAACATGCAATGCACTGACAGTAATAAAACAGCACTGACAATATAAAACCAAAACACTTAAGGTAAAAACCTGTCTCAGTGCCACTTTGTCCACCACAGATCCCACATGAACTGCCCTGAGATCAAACCCCAGTCTCTAGATTAACAGACTAGTGACACCATGGCACAGCCATTGAATTATGACATTTGCAACATACTTCAAATATTACATAATCAAGAGACGAAATCCCCTGACAAAGCAAATTTGTAACTACAGTAATAGTTCAAAATCTTACACTGTATTAATTATTCTTGATGGACTAAAACTCTCCACATGTTACAACTCACGAGTTTCAACGCCACAATGATATTGATTCCAATATAATGTGTGATGTCACAATGTATAATCAAATTGCCTACTGATAACAGGTAAAGTTCACCCTAGAACAAGCCATGAATGCCCAAAGAGGGAGCAGAAATATAGCTATACTCTTTCTTTAAACTCAGCACTGGATAGGGTTGGTGGTCAACCCATGCCACAGCATCTTCACTTCCAGGGAAAAAAGACCCAGTACCAACTGTACAGAAGGCTGTGTGGGCCCCAGCACCAGTCTACAATCTTGTCACCACCAGGATTCAATCCCTGGACTGTCCAGCCCATAGCAAGTCACTATACCAACTATGCTTCTGATGACCAAAAAAAAAAAACTATACAATCCATACCAAGATCCGACAAGTGACTCAATGACTAGTATAATAATGTTCAAATATGTTCACATTGCTTTTATCAAACAAGTTCTAATCACGACAGCATTTACTAGTGTTCTAAGATAACTTAAGACTGAACAAGTTACACAGTTAGACTAATTTTAAACTAATTTTCCTACCAACAATAGATCCCATATTTCCCTCCTGGCCTCTGGATCCATTCCTGAAGTTGGTTCATCCAACATCAAGACCTAGAAGACACAATAAAATAAAATTCCAGCATCACAGTAACAATGAAGCAAGCAAATTGTGAGGGTATGAAAGCTCAGTCTCCTTACCTTTGTATGCCCAATCAGTGCAATTCCCAGAGAGAGTTTTCTCTTCATACCTCCAGACAAAGTTGAACACAACATGTTCTGTTTGTCTTCTAGGTTCAACTTCTGTAGGAGGTCTCTGGCCTCAACATTAGCTTCACGATTTGAACAGCCTTTCAACTGCAACACAAATAAATTGGTTTGTAACTCTAAAGTTGAAGGTTGACAAAAGCTAATGAAAGCATAAACTGGAACATTTTAGCAATTTTTAGGAAAAGTAAGTAAAAACACAGATTAGATCCTTATGTTTTACTAAACAACAGTTTCACCAATCTACAACCTGCTTATATTGTAAAAAGTATTATTTACAATTTATAGGCACAATATCTGAGACAAAAAACTCATTACCATTGCAAAAAAGAGCAGGTGTTCCAAAACTGTGAGATCTGTGAAGAGCAGGTTGTGTTGTGGACACAAGCCCAAGCTTTCCCGCACTTTATCCAAGTTGTCATGGATGTCATAGCCATTAATGTGGACAGTGCCACTTGTAGGGGAAAACAAGCCTGTCAACAGGCCACACATAATTAACTATACAGTAGAAGTTACAAACACACAAAAGACACAGCAATTTCATGCATCAAACTATTTTATCATATACAAGTAAGCCAATAATATTTAAGTTGAAAATGAAAAATCACTGGACATAAGAGACATTTGGATTCACTAAAATTTTATTCCTTGAAACACAGTTATTAGTATAGCAGCTCCAGCTTTGAGGGCAAATGAATGCAATAAATTTCTCTAGGCCTACCAGATGCACCAGTTGGTTGAAAGGCAAATGAATTAGCATCTGAGAACCATCCCCATCCTGTCTGGAATTCAGTTCACTGAAGACTGGACAGAGATGTTTCTTGAAATATTGGTTTCCTTTCAACCACCTGACATGGCTGCAGCCTGAGAGTTTTATTACAATTTTTATCAATTTGACTCATGCAAAGAGTCACTCATCATGCACTTACACAAAAAAAAGGTAGAGAAATCTGCAATTACTGTTACCTCAAAGTGCACTTTGTTGAATATAAACATAAGTTCATCATGAACTTAATACATTCTATATTTGTGTACTAAAGGAATACTTACACTTAACTAGGAAACCAACAAATGCACGATGGCAAACTATGCTTTTTTGCCACTGTACATTGGTTAGTTCACTACATAAGTGTAAATATTAAGTCCAACATATTCTCACAATTCAACTCCATCTGAAGTGTTGGAATACTTTCCCACAACTGATTTATTTCTTATATCCAACTTAATGATCAGAGTAGTATATTATCCAAGATTTTATCATCTATCTTGAAAAAAAAAAATTATACATTAGTTTTGGAAATGAATGTTAACTGGTACAGCACAGTACATACCACAGTTTCTGGCTTTATGAACAGCTCTGAACTGAGAAAAATGCTAGGCAGTATTCAGGGAGTCCCTGTGTAAGTTAACCATAGCCTGCTGCATGGATTGCAAAGACACATTTCATTCTGTGAACGTTTGATCATGTCATATGGCCAGTAAGATATAAACATATTTTAAGCTAAGTTTTGTCCAACCATGGTGAAATACATAAATGAACCATGCATGCTTGTTGTTGAAATTACGTTGGCACTGTCCAGAGTCATTTTACACAGCAAACAGTACATTTTAAAGCCGTACAAAGTAGTACATTATCTTATCCATTCCAACACCTAACATTCTTAAAGACACGTAAACAGACAAATTGCATCACAGAAACTCACTTTGTTGAATGTTACAAAAAAATTAATATGTGTAAAGTGTCCACTTGTATGGTCACAATACCCAACATTTTGTCCATGTCAGATCAGTGTATTCAACATGTAGATCAGGTTTTAAGAATTAGTATTTGTATGTAGTTTTTCAGATATATTCATAATGGTGTATTCAACCTTTCTTTTAATGGTGGGTAAGTCCTGGTTGTATAAACTCACGGAACATGCCACAAAACATTCAGAGTACTATTCGTAACTGCATTTTCACTAATTACTTGAAAAATGGGGTATAATTTATTATAAATACTAGAACAATCAATTCAGGTCTCTCATTACAAAAATAATGTGGAGTATGTCAACAATATTTTGTTGTCCCACTCTGAAGAACAAACTAAAGACGAAATGAGTTACACATATTCTTAACATATCACCACATGACACAGGTACTCCAATGATTCCATTATGGACCACGTTTAATGAATAAATAATGAGTAGATGACTATGATCTCTTTATTACCTACATCTGAGGGTGTGATGTTTTTATCCAAGTGGCAACTTCAGAATGTGTTTTAGGATGTAACACCAAGTAGTTTCACAGATATTTGTCTCAGGGGAACCTATTGCTAATGGATTCCCCTTTAGTGTTTGTAATTTTCTACCACACTACACAGCATCACATCACAGACACCGTTGCTTTTTGTTGTACTGCTGTGACAAGCCTTATATTTAGACACATAAAATCTACAGGCCAATTTTGCTATTCATATTAAGTTCACCATCCATGACTTCTAGAATAACATACGAGATTTCAGTCAATAAAGCTTCCTGTGTCCATGGATTACGTGCTTCCATGTGAGTTCTGAGAATATCATGGCAATGACTCTGAAGAATAGTGCCTTCTGTAATGTGACATCCTGTAATCTGGTAGCCATTTACTGATGTTTCAAGGTATCTATTGGTTCTATCTTCAGTACAATGAGACAGTACATTCCTGTGAAATATCTGTACACATATAACACACTACTCAGGTTCACAGTCACTGGACTTGGAACCTCAAATATTACAAACAAATAGTAGTGTTCCTGAAAACAGCTTTCCTTGCACATCAACCAGCACTTCAGTATGAGCAAAGCTGTTTCCAATTTTGGAAACTGCTAGATGTATCACATAGCATGTAATAATAGATTATGGAACACTGAAAATAAAATATGACCATGAAACTACTGAATGTCTTACCTGTGAGAATTGACATGGTTGTAGTTTTACCAGCACCATTATGACCAAGCAGTGCTGTAATCTCCCCATTGTAAATATCTAGAGTGACACCATCCACTGCCACCTTCTTGTTCAGTCCACCAAAAGACTGAAATACTTTACGAAGATCTCTAATCTTGATTCCAACAGACATGTTGCCAACAGGTTTCTCAAACTTCTTGCTCGATGCTATGTCATCATATGAAGGAACTGTTAAATTATTTACTTTGCTGCTACGCCAGTAGGAAGGCTAGAATATTAGAATTACATGTTACCCAAGTCTATATTCACGATGGACATGGACAACATAAAAACCAACGTGTCAAAAAAAAGGATGGTCTTAATAAATTTGGGCTATGATACACTGCCAACTGCACAACTTTAAGCAAACATGTAAGTCAAAAAGCATCTGCACAGTCTTCATACATTGTTTTTGTGACTGACCCTTCTGCTGAACATATACACAAAAATGAATCTCCCTGATGATGTTTGATGTACTGACTTGCACCACTAATGTCATCAACATGGCCACTCTGCTTCCCAAATATACCGACAAGTTACAAAATTGCACAGCATAACACTTATGCCATATTCACTGTTAGTGTCCCTAAATTTTAATTTTGTGAGTAATTATGAGCAAAACACTCAAAACGCACAAACTTAAAATGTGCCTTTCCACATTTTATGCTACTAATACTACATGGTTTCTCTGCATCTTTGTAACACACAATTAAAAACAACACATTTAAAATTTAATGTAGTGATTAAACTATATTTAATTTGTACACATTAACAATATAATCTAAGTAACACGTCAAGAGACAGTTGAATATGCAATAGGCATTATGCTGGTATTAAACATAAAACCCTTATATATATCTTACCATGAAAACGAAGTACCAAGGCTTTGCAAGTCCATACTTTCCCGGCATGATGCTACTTATGTACCAAGTCACAATGCTATATACAATAATATCAACAATGAACATCAACCACACCAGGCCCACGCTGATGTCGCCTTTAATACCACTGGGTGGTTCAAAGAAATTCATCCAAGTCAAACCAACCTCTGTAACCAATTAAAAACAATACAAGTAAATTCATTATCATAGAAATATATTCCTCTTAGCATATTATAATAAACTGTATACAGAGCAAACATATTTTTTGTGACAACTGGCCCACTTAACAAGCAACAGCAAAAATCATCTGTTTTTACACAAAATATTAATTAAAAATTCCTGTAGGAGAAATATTTATGTAACGTAAAGTTCTGGGGAGGAGAATTGGAATCAGTCACTACAGCATGATGGCTCCAACAGCTTTGGTTGTGAAACCAACAACCAATGCAAAAAGATATAACTTCTAAATCTGGGAGCGTACACTGGTATGTACTAGTCTCAGGTGCAATGAAGTGACAGTACATTAGTAATTTCATTTATGAACTTATCCACTTTTCTGTAACACATTTACAAATGCATGCAATACAAAGGTTCCTATAAGCAAGATCTGATCCTATGACCACCAAAAGACATATCCAGCATACAGTACCATCATTTGAGAATCATATTATAGAGAGGTTTATAATCTGTATGACTGAATGTAACTGGTCAGTACCTAATATGAAAAATACTTACTCTTTGATTCAAATGCCACAATTAAGCGATAACCCCAAATAATGGCTGTGTTGGGCAGAAGAGAAGAAAACAACTTCATACTTGGAGCAATGTAACCATTACTTGTAACATAAGGAAAAGTCGCTGTACATGTCACAAACCACAAGATTACACCAACACTCATCGCCAAGGTTGCTGAAATAATTTAATAAACAATGTCTTACTTCATGTTACATGGTCCTCACAATTTAACTCAACTTATCATCTTTTATAAATTGTACAATCCATAATACAAAATAAACTAATGTTACTTTCTCTGGTAATATCCCTCCTTCAAAATACTTTCCAAACACACAGTTTCAAACAAATCTTTTGGCTGATGACAAGATGGTTGCCAGTACTGATGCTTTTTACTTCTACCTTTACAGCATGTACTTTTCTTTTCAAGCAAATTATTCCATTAAATTATGTTGTCAAAATAGTTTTAAATTATATTAAAAAAAAATGCAATCTTTCCCATGAAGAGGAACAAAAATAAAAATTGACAGCCAGTAATTACTTACGTCGAGAGAAGACTGAGCTTAAAGCAAAACAGAAGGTTATGCCAGCTGCACAGTAGAAGATAAGAAAAACCCACACTAAGCAGCTGTTAGAATAGTGAAGCACAGAAACTCCATTAAATGGAACTTTCAGTAAGATTACTATTACAGTGACAGACACAATGTTCACCATCATTCCATTAACCATCCACCCACACCAAAGCATCCATGACTTCAGTCCCATCATTTTCATCAGTTCCTGAAAATCAGAACACATTTTAATATTAAAACTACAATATATGAATTCAGTGGTAACAGTTTATCATACTGAAACAGGGGATTTAGTCATACAGCATTACAAAATCAAATTTCAGCTCAGTGATAATGGTATTAATATTGAGAACCTTGGCCAGGTTGGCACTCATGTTCCAATGAAACAATGTGACACATAGTTTGCAATGAAGTTGAATGTACATGGTTGGGGTGACCACCACTGCCACAGTGTTCTTAGCATACTTCATGATAGCAGAAAGGTATCACACATGCACGTACACACACATACACACACAAAAGACTGGTGAATGTCACAAGCCTACTTTCTTCTCAGGAAGGAAAACAAACTAAAATGAGAAGAAATGTCTATAAATATAAATACCCATAGTGAACTGCAATAATGACCAATACCTGGTGGCTGAAAAGGTTTTGAGAAACTATTACTAAGAAAATGAGCAATGCATAAGTAAGATACAGAGAAATCTGATCCAAAAAAGCTAATTATGTGGAAGATAAAGATGTAATGTTGACAAATTTGCAAAATAATGTGCCATCCATTGTACTTTGAAAAGCATTAGACCAAATACAACACCCTCAAAGAACAATACTCCACATCATTTACTGAATTACAGCAGCGTATACCAATGACTTACAGACACCTCAAAATTATTGGGGACCTTTTAAATGCTACGTGAAACTAGGAGACATTTAGGTAGAGAAACAGAGAATATCTAAAAGATGAAATTAATAAGATTGAAATCAAAGCATTTGCAAAGGCAAAGGGGAAGATCACCCCATGCCATGTCATGCCTATGGCGACACAGAGGTAAGGTGGTGGTATAACTCCATCCTATTCACAACCTCAGTGCTAGAAGGGAGAGGGCGGTCAGCATCATGCCCCAGATGTTTTACTCCTAGGAAAGACCCCAGCACCCACAGTACAGGAGGTTTGGTGGGCCCCATGGCCAGTCTAGACAGGCATGGAAAACCTTGCCTCCACCAGTATTTGATCCCCAGACTGTCCAGCCCACAGCAGATTGCTCCCAGCTCCCAGCTACCCAAGGCACTTGTACAAACAAAACTTAATTTATAAAGCATTCACAATCTGAAAGCAACTTGGTGAATGACGACAGTGTATTGTCTGCAAGTTTTCAAACTATTTTGAACAGAACTGATTCTGTCAACTACTGAACGTACTTTTGGTAGAGGACATCCCGTTGTGTTTTAAAATGCAATAATAAAATAAAACTATACACATACACAGTCAAACACAACAATATATTTTAGTTTTAATGGTTACTAGTTTTGGCCATTATCAGGTCAATGCTATAAAAAATTTTAAAAAGGCTGGTTACAAATACTGACATTAAGGTAAATGGGATCCCATAAAACCTGACATTTTATGTGCCACATGTAAACAGGCTTTTTAAAATTTCTGTACAGCCATGGGCTGATGATGGCTATAATGGCCGAAACTAGCAGCCACTACGGCTAAAATACAATGCTGTGTTTGACTGTGAATGTGTATAATTTTATTTTATTATTACTGAAAGTACAATGTAGGGACACTGATGTACATGCAGGTGGGCTGTTGGAAACTAAATCCAGTGCCTATGAGGGTGAGAAAGCTAGTGAACAAAGGAGCTATAACTCAGATGTTTTCATCAGATTCCAAAACTGATCCAAACAAGATGGCAAAACATTGCATTCTGAGATCTACAAACTTATTAGATGTATGTAGAATAAAGAAAAAATGAAATGGCAGTAAAAAACCTACTACATAAGCTTTATTAAATACTCCTCTTTTCAGTTAATGTCACATATAAATTAGTGGAAGTCATCACTGGGGACTTTAATGTTCCAGATCAACTACTGATCAGACATTCCCATTTGTCAGATACAGGAGAATAAATGAGTATGAAACGGTGTGGCATATCAGCAATTAGAAAATATATGTTTTATGACATTCTCACTCTATTCAGCACAGAATTATGTTACTTAATATGTAAAAAAATGAAACCTAAATTATCACTCATTCAGTAAATATCTATTGATAAAATTTAATATTCTGAATAATCTGAAACACGGAAATGACTGGAACATAATTACTTTTCACCTTGTCAATAAAATGTCCCATTAAGAAGGTCCAAGAAAATCAGAAGGAAATGTAATTAGAAGTGACACATCAACATATGATGTATGCTGTTAATTTATTGCGTAAAAACATAAATACCATAAGACCCAGCTCATTGGACAGCAGTATGGAGACTCTATAAGTGAATGCAGACAAAATCACTACTATCATCTGAGGTCTAGCTCATCACCCAATGGCAGAATGAAATCATAATATCAACACGGGGGGGGGGAACCCTTAAAAATGCGGAAAAGTTCAAATTATTTGGAAATAACAGTAACAAATCAATATTTCATTTTCAAACAGATAAGAAGATTACACTTGGGGAATGCTTGCTAATGAGGTCTGTATTTCTTCACTTGAAGTAAATCAAGTACCAGGTTCTTCATGTTCAGTCTATGAATGAATATGCTGTACTAACAGCCTGAATACAAAGTACCTGACGCTTGATTCCAGGACTTATTTCAAGTGAAGAAATGTTAAAACACAAATGTTTGATGGCAGCAAATTACATCAATGTCTATTAAAAATAATTTTATATTGTATTTAACCATAAAATGATTTTAAGGATTTTAATATTTTAATTTTAATTATACTTTTAATTATATTTGGACATGTGCGGAATCTCTGCCATATAATTTGACACATAAGCTATACACATTAATGAACTTACAGGCTCCCTGAGGATGGCCAAGAGCTGTGACCATAAACATGTCAGAGCAATCATTTATACAACTAAAAACATCATGCAACAAGTTGGTAATAAATATTCTGTATATGTAATATAGCTGCATGAAAAATGTACCACATTAAATTTATAACTGTACCCGTTACTTTGTCTCTCCCTTTAATGGAAAAACTTAGACTGAGGGTATTCAAGTAGAGTATGTGGAGAGGAATCAGTAAGCACAGGTAGACTGGTACATCAGCATTTACACATGCATAAAACTGAAGTCAATATATTCAAACAGGATAAAA
>Ga0209755_10009328_pt1 | contig 10373 bp, 8 predicted proteins | sample TergutCo191P1_FD_187301 | JGI IMG/M metagenome (GOLD analysis project Ga0209755, IMG submission 187301) | Cornitermes sp. P1 segment gut microbial communities from Petit-Saut dam, French Guiana - Co191P1 (SPAdes) (version 2) | ecosystem: Host-associated > Arthropoda: Insects > Digestive system >...
GGGGGGGGTAAAATACTACAATTCTTCAGAAAATACCACCATGTATTTTGTGGGGCTATAGGAGTGGTGGCAATGGGATTAGGTATGGGAGGCGCAACTTCCGGGTTTAGCGAGGGCCTGCCGGAAAGAACAAACTGGCGGGACGGTATTACCACCCATTCCTCCTTAACTTACTTAGATTGGTACTTTACAAGCCTCACCCTGATAGATAGACCGATGCCGCCGAAAAGCCAGGTTTGCAAAGCTTGACGATACACTTTCGGTCGAAAGTAACATTTCCATAATACAGACCGCGTGAGTTAAACAAGGCACTAAACATCCTTCGGCTCGACTATCCTGTGATTATTCTGAGGGCACATTTGGTGGTTGTCAAGAAAAACTTTCGCAAATTCGGAGAATTTTTTTGCACGGCGCCTCCCAAGCCAGCTATCTAGAAAATCGGGGGCTGTCCCAGTGGTTTTGCCCCCGTATTCCCAGCAGTTAATACTCCACCGGCGGTGGTAGAACCTGAATCACTGGTGGTACTGGCTCCGCAACTTGCGGTGGTTGTGCAGCGGGTTCTGCCGGGGCCGCAACTGGTGTATTCTCCCTGTTAAACCCAATGTTTACCCATGGCATCTCGTTCCAGCTTGAGGAGCCATGCCGTTGCTGGAACAAATCCCTTGCTTGATCGTAGCCTTGGTTAGCGTTTGCGTTCCAATACATCCCCCATCGCACATTAGCATTTATTTCCCCGAGATTATTGACCACACCATTTTCTATTACAATTGATGGGCCATTGGTCCAAAGCAGTGCACGCAAACCACCTGAAAAAACGATTCTGTCAACTCTATATACCCCCGGCGGAATTCTTGTGGAATAAAAAAGGCCGCCAGCGCCCGATGACAGCGTATGCGTTCTGGCTCTGCTATCTCTAAGTTCAATTTGAACGCCTTCGATAATTGTACGGGAATCGTACCGTACAATTACCCCGCCTACGACAAGGGTTTGATTTGTACCATCCGGCTCCGACAGGGAAGCGCAGGCGGTAAACGCCATTGCGAAAACTACGGCCAAGATGCCGCGCAAAACCATTTGTGTCCTCTTCATGTCTCATTCTCCTTTGCGTTGATGTATAAAACGCCTGGCGGAACAGGTTCCGCCAGGAACACCGGCAGCTAATACTCCACCGGCGGTGGCGGCATCGGAAGCACTGGTGCTACCAAGCCTCCTTGTGGTGGTACCGGCTCCGCAACCGGCGGTGGTTGTGCAGCGGGTTCTGCCTGGGCCGCAACCGGCGTATTCGCACTGTTAAAACCAATGTTTACCCAAGGCATATCGTTCCAGCTTGAGGAGCCATGCCGTTGCTGGAACAAATCCCATGTTTGCTCGTATCCCTGATTGACTGTAGGAAACCAATAACGGGACCCCACCGGGAAATGAGCGCTTATAACCCCAAGGTTATTGACTGCGGCGTTTTCTATTTCAATTATTGGGCCATCTCTCCAATGAAGTATATTAAGCCGCCCCTGGGCTGTTCTGTACATGATACGTTCAACCCTATATGCTCCTGGCTGAATCCTTGTGGAATGAAACAGCCCGCCGGCACCTGGCACCAGCGTATGCGTTCCCGCCCCGTTTAACTCCCTAAGAAAAATTTGGGCGCCCATGGAATATGCAACTGTCCCGCGCTGTATGTTAGCGCTTCCAACTACAAGGGTTTGATTCGTGCCCCCTGGTTCCGACAGGGAAGCGCAGGCGGTAAACGCCATTGCGAAAGCTGCGGCCAAGATGCCGCGCAAAACCATTTGTGTCCTTTTCATGCCTCTCATGTTTCTCATGTTTCAGTCTCCTTATGCGTTGATGTATAAAAAGCCGTCCGAATGAATATACGGGCGACGTTTTTCCAAAAAAAGGGGAATAATATACCAATGGTTGAGAAGCATATACTGTTAGATAGTTGACACGGTTACTTGGAGTAGGTGTACAATTGGCTGATTGGCTGATTGGCTGATTGGCTGATTGGCTGATTGGCTGATTGGCTGATTGGCTGATTGGCTGATGTGAACTAGCAATTCGGCTTTGCCGAATTGCGTCATCCTGCTGCGGAACCTATCGTTTCTTGGAGCCATCACCAGTCTCATAGCTGGGTAATCATACATCTTACGGGCGGAAAGGTCAAGCCCTTTTTTTGAAAAGAGCCCCCAATCCACGTACATTTTCCCCATTGCGGAATTTGCTTTGGCAACCTTGGGGCTGGATCTTAAGCATTTCCGTGCGGAAACCGATACCCGGATGACACTCCCGGCCAAAACCCGGTATAATACAAAGCCTGGTTATGATCGAGAAACTAACCGCCCTTGTCGGGCGCTGCGATTCCTTTATCCTCACCACCCACGACCCTGCGGATGCCGACGGCCTTGGCGCACAGATGGTGATGGCCTGCATACTCAGGAGCCTGGGGAAGCGGGTGCGGATCATCAATGCCGGGCCAATGCCGGAACATTTCAGGTTCATGGACGGCTCGGGCATTATCGAGCAGTGGGACAGGGACGGACAGGTGGCGCTGCCCGAACAGTTCGCCCTCATCATATTGGACACCGCGGACGAAAACCACATAGGCCAGATGCGGGAATTCATCGGCAGGGCGCGGGAGGTGTTCGTCGTCGATCACCACGAACCCAAGCCGGGCGCAACCCTAAAAGGCATCTACGACGCAACTGCCGCATCCACCTGCGAGATGACGGTGGAACTTGCCAAGGCCGCCGGCAGCGCCATAGACCCCGAGGCCGCCTTCGCCGCATACGTGGGCATAGCCTACGACACGGGCTTCTTCGCCTACCCCAAGGTGGGGCAGAGGACCTTCCAGGCCGCATTAGAACTCCTTCAACTGGGGGTGAACCCCAACGAGGCATACCGCAGGCTCTGCGAAAACGTCCCCGTTCGGGCCCTGCGCCTACAGCAGAAGTCCCTTTCGGGGCTCACGCTGCACTGCGGGAACAGGGTGGCGGTCCAGGTGCTTCGGCGGGAGGATTTTGCCGAAGCTGGGGCGCTTTCCGAGGACACGGACGGCTTCGTCAACTTCCCGCTTAAGGCCCGGGGGCTTGCCGTTTCCTTCATGATAAAGGAGACGCCGGAGGGAAAGGTATGCTGCTCCCTGCGCTCCAAGGGTACGCTTAACGTCGCCAGGATTGCCAGGGAAATGGGCGGCGGCGGGCACGTAAACGCATCGGGTTTTAGGAGCAGCCTTGGCCTTGACGAGACCCTGGCAAAGACCCTGGCAAAGATATCGGAACAAATGGAGGCCCTGCAATGAAGACGACAATTTTTACCGTCGCCGTTTTTTTACTCTGCACCGCGGGAATCGCGTTCTATGCATTCCGGCAGCCCGGCGAGGCGGAAAAAGTGGAAAGGCACCGTATGCGTGTCATAGTCCCCTCCGGGGCCGGCGCCCCCGATTTGAGCGAGGAACTGCCGGGGCATACCACGCAGGAAAACACCTATATCCTGAAAGCCCCCATGGAGGCGGGGGAGCTTGTCATATCGGTGCTGAATTTCGATTTCAACAACAACGGCATAGAGGACCAGGTCGTCGCCTTCCGAGGCAGCGGGAACGGGAACGGCGCGGGGAACCCCGTTTCCATAGCGTTTTTCTCCTTTTCGGAGCGCGCCGCCGGCTACCGCCGCGTGTGGGATCTTCCAACCTCGGCGACGGTGCCGGGGACGGTTTCCCTGTTCACGATAGACCTCCTGGGGGACCGCAGCAACGCCATAATCGTCACGGGGATGAACGACCAGGACGAGCATACCATGACGGCTTTCCGGAGGAACCCGTCCAACGAGCCGTCCAGGCCTTTCGACGTAATCGCGGACATACGGATAGACGGCTCCGTTGCCGTGCGGGAAGTGCAGCGCTCGCTGGCTTACCAGCAGGGCATCGCAAGGGGGCAGCCCTTTACGATCGTCGCCTCTGGGCACGACCCCGATTCGGACAACATACTCGACAGAATCGAGCTTACCTATGCCTTCAACGCGGCGAACGGGATTTACCAGCGCAGCGGCAGGGTCCGCATCCCGGGCGCAAGGCTCGAGCAGGATCGGGTGCGGCAAATCCTCTCCGGCTCGCCGGGGGTGTTCGAAAACTTTATCAACGACATCTGGTACCACGTCAGCCCAGATGGGAGCATCGACAGGAGCCAGTTCCTGTTCTTTGACCCCGAAAGGCGCACGATCGTCTTTTTCGGCGAGGAGAGCCAGCAGATTTTTGTCTGGCAGCATTCCAACACCACCAGGCAGGGCATTTTCATTTCCAGCTACAACAGCACGGTAACGGCCATGCGCCGCCGCGTGAACATAGAGCTGGAATCCATGGACAGCATACGTGTCACGGTTACCGACGACAGAAGGCAAAGGGTCGGCATTCCGCCCCCCTGGAGCGGCTCGTACCGCCGGGCGGGGGCCGTGCTAAGGACCATGGCGGAGGAAAACCTGGCCATGGCCCCCCACAAGGACGCAATCTTTGACAGCCCAATAGGGAGGCTGCGCTTCATGCCAAACGGGGAATACGAGCTGAGCGCGTACGGCTCGTTTACCAGGGGGAGGTACGCCTTCTTCCAGGCCGGCGGCATGGACCTCCTGGAACTCCGCCCGAACTTGGCTTACCTGGACAGCTTTGCGGCGCTCATCGCCGCCAATGAAAGCCACGACAACCGGCAGGTTTTCTACGTTACCGGCATAAGCAGAAACGCGCAGGGCCAGCCGAATGCGGCACCTGAGTACATGGGGCTTTCGCGGGTGCGCCTTGGCGCCTCCGGCATCCACAGGTTTAACGAAGCCCAAATCGTCCTTACCAGGGCCGATTAGGCCGCGGGTCCTTGACGGCTCAACGCCGAATGTGCTTCACTTAATGTTGTCCCAAGCTAGGTATTTTGCGGGGGGGTCGTTCGGGAAACTGGGTTTTCCAGCGGGTCCAATGAACGTTGCAAATACAACGAAAAGGTGAGGTTTCGCAAATGACTTTGAGGCAAAAGAACCGACCCTCTCTTTTAACGATGCTCAGGATGCGGAAAATTAGCAGCAAGCTGTTCCTGATTTCCTTGGCCAGCATCATCTTAACCGCTTCGGTTATTTTGGTTCCCACCCTGGTCAGCATGACGCAGATAATCAACGAGTTGGCCAGGGAGGACATACGCTCGTCCATGAACACCATAGAAGCGGTTTTGGACCGTATGCGGGGGAGCACCCTGGGCGCATCCGTAATGCTTGCCAAAAACCCGGATATAATAGCCGCCCTGCAAGGGGGCGACAGGCGGCATCTTTCGGACACGGTAAACGCCCTTTTCGCGGACCTGCTTGTCTTTTGGGATCCGGATTTCGTCACTATAACCGACTCCCAGGGTACCGTCCTGGCCCGGACGCACAGCGCGGAAACCGGCGACAGCATTGCGAACCGGCGCGGCATTTCCCGTGCCCTTAACCACCTGCGTAGCTCGGACCTCGAACCGGGGGGGAGTCCGTTTTGGGTATCGTCTCGACGGTGCCCATTGTCGCAGGCGATGCGCTAATCGGGACGGTGTCCGTCGGCTACGACATGGGGAAGCCGGCTTTCGTGGATTACCTTCAACATATAACAAACACGGAAATTACGGTTTTTGCCTATGACGTCTCCATCATGACCACCATCGTGTCGGCCCAAACCGGCGAGAGGCTATACGGGGTGCCCATCGCGCCCCACATCGCGGCCGTGGTGCTGGGCGAGCGGCAGGTCTTTTACATGGAAACGGAAATCGCCCCAAGGCCGGACGAGCTGTTCCTTGCCTACTACAAGCCCTTCCTGGATACGGCCGGGGAGGTGCTTGGCCTTATATTTACGGGGCAGAACCTTACCGCCGTGCGGAATATCGAAAGGCAGGCAGTCCGCATGTCGCTGGGCCTTTCCGCCTTGGTGATTGCGCTTGTGTTTTTGGCAAGCCGCTTTGCCAACAAAAAATTAATCGTGCTGCCTGTAAAACGGGCTATCCACACCGTAACCCAACTGTCGGAAGGCAACATGCAGACGCTGGATTTTCCCAGCCGTTCAAAGGACGAGCTTGGCCAGTTGCTGGCCAGCACACAAAAAATGGCAAGGATCATCAAAACGGCCATGGAAAGGGAACGCGAGCTGGGGATGAGGCTGTGCGAAAAGGAGATGAACGAACGTATCCAAGTGATATTCGACACGGCCCCCCTCCTTATTGAGCATTGGGACACGGACTACAATGCCATTGACTGCAACAGAAACACCCTCGACTTTTACGGCTTTGCCTGCAAAGAGGACTACAAAGAAAATTTCCGCACAATCATACCCAGTTTCCAGCCCGGCGGCGTTCCCTCGCTGGAGTATTGGAATAGCCGCCTGGAAAAAATCATCAAGGACGGGTACGACAAATTCGAATTCATGGCCCGAAACGCAAAGGGCGATATTGTCTTCCTGTCGGTGGACGGCAGGCGCATGGAATACGACGGCAACACCGTGGTGATAAGCTACAGCAAAGACATAACCGATTTGAAGGACGCGCTAAAGCAGGCCCTTTCCGCCAGCCGCGCCAAGAATATTTTCCTTTCCACCATTAGCCACGAAATCCGCACCCCCATGAACGCCATCACCGGGATGGCGGAACTCCTGCTCCGGGGGGAACTCCCCGCCGATTCCAGGGGCTATGTCCGGGACATAAAGCGGGCAGGGGCCAACCTGCTGTCCATCATCAGCGACCTCCTGGATTTTTCGAAGATCGAGTCCGGCAAACTGGAAATAATCCCCGAAAAATACCTTCTAGCGTCCCTTATCAACGACGTTGTCAACATTGTCAGAATGCGGTTTGTCGAAAAGCCCATCCGTTTCTACAGCAACATCGACAGCAGCATTCCCAACAACCTCGTCGGCGACAGGGTGCGGCTGCAGCAGATATTCCTAAACCTACTGTCCAACGCGGTAAAGTACACGGACAAGGGGCATATCGGGTTTTACATAACGCAGGAGAAATGGATCGACGACCAGATTTGGCTCTGGATTACCGTAACCGACACCGGCCACGGCATCAAGCCGGAAGACCAGAAAAGGCTTTTCGACGACTTCGTGCGGGTGGACAGTAAGAAGCGCCGCAGCACCGAAGGCACGGGCCTTGGCCTTGCCATCGTCAAAAACCTCTGCACGGCAATGGGCGGGAATATCGACGTAAAAAGCGAGTACGGCAAGGGCAGTTCCTTTACGCTGCGGATCCCCCAGGGAATCAATTCGAACGAGCCTTTTGCGGCGGTGGAAAAACCACATGAAAAAAGGGTGCTGGTGTTCGAGCGCCGCACCATCTACGTGCGGTCGATATGCTGGTCCCTGGAGAACCTGAAGGTTCCCCATGTCACAGTACACGACAGGGATTCCTTTGCCGAGGCGCTGTTCCAGGAGGAATGGTTCTTCGTATTCTCCAGCTACGGCCTTTACGATGAAATCAAGCCCCTTATGGATCGGCCCGACAAGGGTTTCCCCGGCGGCAGGAAGCCGTCCATGGCCCTTATGGTGGACTGGGATATCGAGGCCTATATCCCCAACGTGCGTTTCGTGTCCATACCCGTACAGTCGCTGTCCATCGCCAACGTGCTGAACGGCCAGGCGGATCACCAGGAATATTTTGAAAGCCCCGGCACAGTCCAGTACGTATACCCCGGGGCAAGGGTATTGGTGGTGGACGACATTTCCACGAACCTAATGGTGGTCGAGGGCATTCTGGCCTCCTACAAGGCCACGGTGGATACATGCCTTAGCGGCTCGGAGGCTATCGAGTTGGTAAAACAGAAGGATTACGATATTGTGTTCATGGATCACATGATGCCGGAGATGGACGGCATTGAGGCAACGACAATCATAAGGGACTGGGAAAAAGAGCAGGGGGACGAGGGGCTTGCCCGCAACACTGTCACCATCGTTGCCTTGACCGCCAACGCCGTGTCGGGGATGAAGGAACAGTTTATGGCAAATGGCTTCAGCGACTTCCTGGCCAAGCCCATAGACGTTTCCAAATTTGACAAGGTTCTTGAACGCTGGATTCCCGCCGAAAAAAGGAAAAAGGCCAGGGGCCACGCTTTGTAGAAGGCGGAACAGCCCCGCCCTGCCAGACGGAATGCCAGCCCGGGGCTACGCTACAAGTCGGAGGTGTCCGATATAAGCTCGTCGAACTCTTCCTGGCCGATGTCGGCAAGTTTTTCGACGATCTGCACAGCAAGCTTTTTGCCCACCACACCGGGGCGGCACAGAAACTTGGGCTTGTGTATCCCGGAACTACCGATGTTGAGCGAATACGGATCCCCCACGCGGGTATTGTACAGCCGGACGACATCCCCAACACGGAGCGAAAGCACCTCACGGACAGGGAGGTTGATCCTGCCAATTTCCGCAACGGCATCGATGTCAACGGTTTCGAGCTTGTCCTTCAAAACATTGAGGTTTTCGGAGGTACTTGCCCGATGCGCCGTGGAAAACCAGAACTGGGTGGACAGCTTGCCTATAATCGGCTCGATGGTGATGTATGGTATGCAGAAATTGATCATACCCTCGACATCCCCCACCTTGGTTTCCAGGGTGACAAGAACCACCATGTCGGTGGGCGGGACAATCTGGGCGAACTGGGGGTTGGTGTCGATCTGCCCCAGCCTGGGCCGCAAATCGATTACCTGCGTCCAGGCCTCGCGCATGTTCCCAAGGATACGGACTATGATCCCTTCCATTACGGACTGCTCGATGTCGGTAAGTTCGTGCTGGTGGGAGTTGTTGCCCTCGCCGGTACCGCCGAACAGCCGGTCTATAATAGAGAAGGTTATCGCGGGATCGACCTCCAGTATGGCGTTGCCCTTGAGCGGATCCATGTTGATGATTGCCAGCGTCGTCGGCGTTGGAATCGAACGAATAAATTCCTCGTAGGTAAGCTGATCCACCGAGGCAACGTGGACGTGAACGACCGAACGAAGCTGCGCCGAAAGACTGGTGGTGGAAAGGCGGGCAAAAGTTTCGTGCATCATCGAGATCGTCCTGATTTGTTCCTTGGAAAACTTGTCTGGACGCTTGAAGTCGTATATCTTTATCTTTCTGCTGTCCGCCGCAGGCTTGAAATCCTCCGGCTCGGTGTCCCCGGCGTTTATTGCGGTTAATAGCTGGTCAATTTCATCCTGGGACAGTACTTCCGTCATTCCCTGTTCCTCCCGTATACATATACCTATAAGTTTAGGGTGTTTTCCTCCTGGTGTCAATATTTCGCGAAAACTCACGAGATATTGCGAAAAACCGCAAGTAGTATATGTAACACCAATCGTAATACACAAATTACGCAGATAATGCGAACATTCAGGGCAATTATGAAAAAAAGGCAAAAAATCGCATTCCGCAAATTGACAAAACTTTGGGTTTGTGTTAGGCTATGCACAAGTGAAGAGAGCCACTCTTCATTTACCGTCGCTGTTGGCGACGATACAAAATCCAAATCTCCGTGACGAGAGTAAACTAGAAAGGAGTTGTTATGCTCAAAAGAACAGTAGCTATCGTTTCCGCGATTGCATTGACCCTGCTCGTGGTACCCGGCGTTTTCGCCGACGAACCCTTTGAAAGGTTCATCGTACCAACAGTTTCCGACGAGGCAATCGAAAGGTTCCCCGAAGGCCTGCAGAGCGGGTTCCTGGCGATGAGGGCCGCCCTTGTGGCTATGGGTGAAGAAGACGAGGCCATTGTGGAAATCCTCAATAGTTACGTCGCCCTCAATTTCATCAGGGTAAACATCATTGAGGCTGGTCTGGAGGAGATCCCGTTCCCCAACCACGAGGAAGTATCCTACGCCGAATTCTATGCGGAATTCAGGGCGAGACTGCTGGCGAACGTCGTTCACATTCTGCCCGCAATCATCGTGCTCGGTAACCCTTACGGCACCGACTGGGATCAGTGGTTCGAGGAAATCCAGGCTTATCTTTAATCCTGGGCTCTTGCAAAACTCCGGTTTTGCAAGAGAAACCTCTCCGCAAAGCAATGTATTGTTGTCGGGCTAAAGTCCTTGGGGCTTTAGCCCAGCGGGTTAGCCCGCCGCAGGGGCGGTATCTGCTAAATCCATAATTTTTCTGCGAAGCTTCCCCTGTTAGTGTTGCCAGGAGATTTGTAGACAAGGCTATTTCCCGGGTATAGAATAGGGTCAAGCATGCTGCTTCGCATGTGCCGTAAGGAGGCTAGGTATGTCTGATGTCTTGTCTATTATACTGGGCGGGGGAAAGGGAACCCGCCTGTTTCCGCTTACCCAGGCACGGGCAAAGCCTGCCGTCCCTTTCGGCGGTAAGTTCCGGCTTGTGGACATCCCTATCTCGAACTGTATCAACGCCAATTTCCG
>Ga0209755_10009329_pt1 | contig 10372 bp, 6 predicted proteins | sample TergutCo191P1_FD_187301 | JGI IMG/M metagenome (GOLD analysis project Ga0209755, IMG submission 187301) | Cornitermes sp. P1 segment gut microbial communities from Petit-Saut dam, French Guiana - Co191P1 (SPAdes) (version 2) | ecosystem: Host-associated > Arthropoda: Insects > Digestive system >...
CTCTACAGTAAAATATGAATTTTGTGTGTGTGTGTGTGTGTGTGCAGGGAGGTGGAGATGTAATTCACCTTACACTAAAAAGATTTCTATAAAAAAAAAAGGAATTCTGGTTCACCCTAAACCTATAAACTTACTTATAAGTCAGTTTAATAATAGTATACAACCTTTTAATGGCCAAGTTTTCTTCTGCAACCAAGAGCACTGTTCAATTTAACTGTGTACCACAGGGCATTTTCCCTTTTCGATGAAAATGTCTCTACATTAATGGGACATTGTTCTATCCAACAGTTGAAGGTCGAGAGAGAGATTTTAGCTCTTCCATGAAAATATGTACTTTCATTAATGAACTACACTTTAAATATCCATGTGAGTTCAAATTCAATTGTGCACTGTTCTTATAACAAAACCAACAAGATGCACTAATTTCTAAGATTTATTTTCCTAAAATAAATCTGAGAAATTAGTGCACTAATTTCTAAGATTTATTTTCCTAAAATAAATCTGAGAAATTAGTGCATCTCGTTGGTTTTATTATAAGAATATATCACGATGCACAGTCCTCTGAATGTCAAATTCAATTGCACGCAGTATTAACACAATATGTACTGTACCTGTCAACCTTACATTCCTTTGGAATGGCATATACCTTGTTCACACCAAAATTTTCCAGTAGTTTAGCACCTAACTCAAAATTCTTAAGAATTAAAATCCTCAATTTAAGCTGCCATCATGAAGATAATGAAACAAACACACAATATGTGTACTCTGTTTACCAATTTCTAATGAAAAATTGTAACAAACATGTGAGTATTTCATGTGATAAGCTACTCTTGTACAGCAAATGTTTTCATATTATATGGTGTACATGTCAGATGTGACTGATCCACTACTTGTGTTAATAGGTAACAAGAACAAATGTAAATGTGCGAGTTGAAAGGTGCAATTGGCAATATAATGGTGGGCTCTGGTACGAACTGCATGCTCAGGTGATGCTACTTGGGCAGGCTGGGTGTAATTTACAGTATTTCTCCCTCAAAAAACACAAGCAGCCTGATGTGGGATTTGCATGAAGCCTTTAACTTGCAGTTTACTATTTCCATAAACAGAAAACAAATAAGTAGTAACCAGCATAGTGCAGCAATCAACAACTTATTTTACTTATCTCAATAATTAACCAACTTAATGCACAAAATTTTTGTTTTACAGTAAGTTTATTTCATGTCTCTACATGTTTCGAGCACATGTGCTGATCATGAGGAGGTCAAAATTGCATTACAAGCCTCTGCTATCATCACACCTATAGGTGATCGTCTTGTGCACAGGTTGAGGCATGAAATAAACTTATTGTAAAACAAAAATTTTGTGCATCAAGTTGGTTAATTACTGAGATAAATATACTGAGATGCACGGTCAGCAAAACGTCAAAACTTATTTTACATTTTCAGTTTTGTTATTAATATCTTTTAACTTAATAAGGCACTGACTGCATGAGTGCAGTCCTTCATTTGAAGCAGACACTTTTAATTAACGTATTCAGTTGAATCTTAATGTATCTGGTGATACTTTTAACGAAGTAATTCTACTGCATGTTTAACATAATTTAAACCTAAGTATAAATGAACTCATCTACCCAAAAGTCAGCTGTACATGGCAAGCTGAAACACACACAGTAAATTCTTGCTCTTTATGCCTAGCTTTTCTTCTACAGGCCTTGCTCAGAATGTTTTTTATGCGTTCTGTGCACTAAGTGCAAAACGTGAATGTTCTGGGAACGCTGTGTCCATCTGTCCACATGCTATACCTCTGAAATGGATGGATTTATATCAAATTTAGTGCTGGAATGGCTACACTGCAACTTGTAAATGATGCTTAACTCTTATGCCTGTTAGTCCTAAATAATTTCTATTGGATGCAAGTTGAAATTAGACAGTGAATCAGTTTTCTAAAATAATTTCATTTTGCAATAAATTTGTATGTACATAACACAGAATATATTGTCTTACGAAGATTACTTTGAAACACTTTATATGGGGGAGATAAATTTAACATAATACATTGTTTTTAATAATAATAATAATGATGCACATAAAGACAAAATCGCAAATAATGTATTTTGAAAATATATGCACTACAGACTGGAATACACGTTTCTACTGGAATTCTTTTCTGACACATCTAGTTATGGTCTACTGTCTTGGTGGCTTCTGCATGCTAGCAAGAGTGAAAAATCAGCTTCTCAAGTTGGAACATACTTAGGGTAGAAATTTCTTGTGTTCCTGCACACAGGTAAAGAATGCTGGCAGAGACCTGCTCTGAACCACAGTGGGTGTACGATATTGTTCAGTCACAATGTTAAACTGAGGAATAACAAAACTCTATGACTTATCCAGTGTTAGAAGGTTACTGCTATTAAGGAAAATGTTGCAACACACAGTTGTATAATGGCTGCCACTTGGAGACATTGCTGCCACCTTAAACACAGTGATGTCATATTTTGAAAATGCCTTCAGAATCCCATTGACATGGTAGATTTGTTCTTACATAAAGAAATGGAAACACATACTTCAACTGCACATTTCATTTCAGAAGTATTATCACTTCCATACAAAATTAAGCTCTCAAAATGGTAGTAGCTTCCAAAATTTCAAACAAAGTCCCAAATTTCACCTGAAGTCCCAACTTATCTTTATTTAAAATTTATTTATTTAAAATATTTAATGTAGTATTCTTTCTTTTGGGTGATTCCCCGGCATCTGAATTTTATATTCTGACGTTTCAGAACACTCTGTTCCATTTTCACAGGCGCCTATAAAGATGGAACAGACAGTGTGTTCCGATACATAAGTATTTCAATTCAGACACAAGGAAATCACCCAAAAGAAAGAATACAACATTCAGAACACAGCGAAGGTTTGAATCAAGCATATTTAATGTAGTCACACATACCCAAAAACAAGATTCCAGACATGTCTTCTTGTGAACAGCTTACAAAAGAATTATTATGCACTTCCAGCAACATACACCCCAACAATTAAAAAGACTACAGCTCTTAAGTCCTTTGGAATGTGCTAGAGTGAATACATAACAAGATGGGGGCAACAAAAGGAACATTGTGCACTTCACAAGCAAGGCAGTGATAATTTAAAACAGAAAAGATGTTACGTATTATGATTGTTGGGGTTGGTGTTGTTGCTGTTGTTATTACAATTACAGCAAAGTGTGTTAACTTTCATCTGTCAGCACATTATGAAAGTGCTTCATTACCTCTCAAACAAAATTTAAGTACATTAGAGCTTAATGTAATAAAATAGGAATGGGAAGTCTGGTTTTATTAGGATGGTCCTACCAAAATTGTCACCATTCCCTTCTCTCAACAATGGATTAGCCATACTAATGTTATCATTACCGGTACATATGGAGGAGCAAGTAAAACATTACAGGTGGAATAATGAAATAATTCAAGCAATACTGGTAACAGATGGGACAGCTGTATCATAAGGTATCTCCTTGTTGAAACATAAATTCCAGGAATCATTTTCAAAGTGTAATAGTACATTTTTGCAGAAATACATCTACAGTGGAAACTATTTACAATATTGGAGTTAAACATATATTGTAATGCGCTGTATATAAAGGAAGACCTATCTAAATCTAACCTGCAACTGGCATTTTAATTTATATAATACAAGGGAAATTTTCTGTCACTGAAGTCGTAGGTAGTTGCTACTCAAAACATGACACACATTGAGATATACAGTGAAATGCTAGGTCTACTCTTGGAAGCAAAAAGCTGCCTTGTGGGGACATAACTAAACAGCTTGGTCCAAATGTCACTGCAGATTTTCATTTCGATTAAATGGTCACAAAATTTTAAGATTCCATGAGTCATAGCCACACTTCATGTACATTATTCAAGAGCTTAAGAAAACTCATTATCAGACATTTCATTGACTACCTGGACATTAAGTTACACAGTAAAGCATAATATCAATTTTGGTCTATATGCCAGAAGTGTTTTTGAAAAAATCAGAATTTCTGGTATTTGTGAATACTCTTGGCATATTTGTTCAACATAACACAGTGTGTAATTCTATATATGTTTTATATTAAACATTGCAGAAAGAGGATTCTGTTGTCTGATATGTATTGAGAAACACCCGAAACATGTAAATTGTTACTGGCTTGGAAAAACATTTAGCGGCAGTGAATTTTGGTACGGGGCACAAATTGTGTAATTTGTTTTAAAAACTCTGCTTCTGTTGAACTTGACAAAATGACAGAGTTTTAATGCTCTGACAAATAATGAATTCTGATTCAGTTTAAATAATTTCCCTTCTGAGTTACAGTATTTCAAAATTTTTATCACACCAGGCCATTTACCTTGACATGATCCACCATCATATATTATAAAAAGTATAAATAAATATTTTTCCAAAAATATTTCATTTCCAAATGTACACAAACCGAGGACTCAAGTCAAAAAAGTAAGTACTGTACCACCGCCAAAATGTAATGAAGTTCTTTAATTCAGTACAAATGTATACGTTCACACTGTAATACAAAACAGTCATACAGATACAAGCATACATACACGCACGCACACAATCATCACATTCTATTGGCAGTAGGCAACCAAAATTACAAGGTAGTTAATTTTGACCTAGCAGCTAGCATTAATGTTTCTATCAGACACCACAGCCATCTATCCTGAAGATCTTTTTCAACAGAAGTGGGGTTTACATTCTATAGTTCAGATTTTCTTGAAGCATTGTTGAAACTACTTTTACTAATGATCATGCAGACTGGTATAATGTGTGTGTATAGCATTAATAAGGCTAAAAGAGATAGGCAATGTATGTATAACGTAACACTGAAGCACATTTGTGTAACCACTGTTGCTGTGGAAAAGTAATAAGTACTACATTTTCTGAGTGTGTTTGTAGCTTCAGTTATCCAGCGTTCGAAGTGCATGTGCCATATTATATTGTCATCTGTGGTGTTTACGGCTCTACCATATTTTTCCACATTGTCCCACAAATGGCACATTTTCAAAACAAAAACGAAGAACATAAAATGTGTGTTTCGATTTTCTCTACAACTTTTTCTGAAAAACGTCTCATTTCCAGGCGAATTCAGCAAGATACATCATAAATGTACATAGGTCTTCACATAAAGTACCCATTATTCTTGTCATATTTCAATGACACTTGAATTTTCTCAACATATTTTTCAAAAACACTCAAATGTAAGATTTCATGAAAATCCATCCAGTGAGAGCCAAGTTGTTCCATGTGGACACACAGACATGATAAAGCTAATGGTCACTTTCTGCAGTTTTGTGAATGCAGCTAACAGGAATCAGCATGACCTAGTCTCTTATGAAGTAAAATTTATTTTTATTGAATCCAAGAATTTTTTTTAAGCTGTGGTTTCCTTTTTCAGTCAATGTCAGTATATTAAATCCTATGTTAATCCACAGACAATAAGTACTCCAAAGAAGTAAAATCTACTGTTCTCTTCAATATCAGTTGATTTAAAGGTTCTTAGCAATTTACGCAAACTACACTACACACAATATGGTATTTTGATTGTATTTATTTCAAGAACACAGCCATGCTGGCACACTGATACGAGTCCCCAGCTATCACACACAGGTCTTTCATAGCTATCCTCCCCCATACTTAAGATCTTTCTGTGATTAATGCCATGGATCATGTCAGGTTTCTGCAGTGGAATTCACTTGCATTACCGTGGATTACAATGGCCTCTCTCATTTACAGCGCACAAGAGACTAATGAAGAAACAAAATACTTCCATAAAAGTAACAGAAAATAGTAAAGAATTTAAATAAGAAATTACCTCTCTGGCATGGTACCATACCAAAATTTATCACTCTTTTGGTTAATTTGTTAAACACTACAAATCTGCAACCAGATGTTGGTTTTACAGCATCAAAGCTCTCAATATCAAATCACTGATATAAAAGTATAATACTTTTGCCTCCTACCTCCCAAATTGATTCTTACAATAGCTTATAATTCATTTACATTCACATTTAAAAACCAATTAATATTTTGTTATGTATCCAATGGCATATTTTAAAAACAGAAAAGAATGTGGTATCATGTAAATTTTAACACTACATCTGGCAGCAGGGTTGGTACCATGCCACTTCAAAAATGAATACCACTGCCTTGGCGATCCAATATTTTTTTACAGACAATAACTTTGTTTGTACTGTGCTTTTTTTCACTTTCCCTTGTACAAACACTAATACATCTCCTACTGGCTCAAAGAAGACTACAATATGTCAAGAATACTGCATACTACATGTCATAAGGGATGATGGGAAATACATACAGTTAACAAGTGTGTGTTTTGTGTGTGTGGTGTGTGTGTGTTTTCACAATAGATTGCCAAATGTTGCCACCACATACTCAGTGCTCGCTATGATTTTGTAATATGTAAATGAGCATTGCTATTACTTGCATCATCCCTGTGTCCTTTATAGAGAGATTCAACTCTAGGTATCCACCTTGACAGGTCATTTATAATTATTCCACTTCCAGCCACAAACCAGCGGAATTCCCAAAACCTTCAACATGGATAATACTGAAACAACCCTGCTAAATCTTATAAATATCCAAAATAACTTTCATTTCACTGTAATAAAAACTGTCTCACTTTTTGATCTAACCCTTTACAGTACAATGCTTACTACTACATGTACATGTTTTAACATTCAAAACTTTGTGTTTTTCCCATGCAGTGGTTACTGTAAATGTGTCTCATGTGATTCTCAAAGTACACTACAATTATTTCCTCGGCAGCATTAACCAGTCTGTACATGCAACAAACCAGTGTTTTCTATGAGGTAGGAACTAGTTTTTAAATATAATTCTGACAAACTTCACAGTTAAAAGGGTTAATTATTTTGTGTGATTCTTTCCAAGTTTTCATTAAAAATCTGACAAATGTTCATGTTCAGGAACTGTTCATGCCTTTTCATTGTCATTCCCATAAAGTACAATGCTCATCTACATATATACTTACGGGGTTTTGTGCACCTCACTAATAATACTTTTAAAGCCGTAATACACTGAGACATAACATAACTTGATTCAGTCATGTGGGTTTGCATGTACGTACGGTGGCATGTGTATAACTAAGATAATACGGTTGTTATTTATACAAGTTTGGTTCCGATGACAGGTAAAATATATACTTATCATTACAGTATTACTAATTCTAAACTGGCCGCCAATAATTACTGTCTGCCATAGTATTTCTATATGTACAATAAATACACATACACATCTTTGTTCAATTTTCTCTCTCTATACCTCCACACAAGTTCATTGTGTGAATTGCATATATATGATCCTGGCTTGTATTTTTTGTACATGAATAGTCTTCAGCAGCATGAAGAAAAGAAAGATTGCCAAGATTTTGGATGTTTGCTTGAAACTAAGTAGAATCCAGCTCACACCCCCAAGTACACATCTCTACCACTTCATTATATGTAAAATGTAACTGCTTTGGTCGCGAGCACTGAACAGTCACCAAACACCATCACCTTAAAAAAAATCACAATCCATTCCTCTTTCCTCAAGTAATATAGCATTCGAGTAATACAATGAACACAACCAATTCACTTGCACTGGGCAGTGTCACTGCTGTGCACAGTACACTGCCATTTCACAAATTCTCGTATTAAACCACAACTTCTCTTGATGTTAGCCAGTCATTCAACTATTTAAAAAAAAAAAAAACTATGACACTAATACCACATTCATAAGGTCGGTAACTTTCTCTCTACTTTCACACACAAATACAAATTTATTATGAACATCGGCGCAGTAATTCAATTTCTGGTGAATATTCATATATGCACCTTCAACTTGGAATAGTTTTCAATTTAAGGAACAAAGTTTTAAAATATTAATTTAACTGTAATAACAGTTTTTCTCATTGGTGTTGGCATGTTGCACCATCATAACTTATGACAATAGGAACACTGGTGAATTTGTCAACAGCCTTTCTGGCATTTGGACTGTAGTCTCACTTTAGAATCGTCATTCCATCAATTGCAGGTAGTCACTCTGATAACCACAATTAACTTGTGGAAAGAAGGAACGCTGTTTAATTAGTTTTTGTACAGATTCACTTTTTAAAGTTGCTTACAATGCATAGTAAAACATGATCCACCCTTACAACTTGTTTGCACTTTCACCATTGTCCTAACTTAAAATATAAAAGGAACGTTGGTGGAGAGGAGTTTTGTACACTTTAAAAAAGTCACTCAAAGAGTGCAAGAATGTCATCACTGGTGGTGTTGCCTGGTGTTCCATTGTTGCCGTTGCTACTGGCACCACTAGACGGAGGGGTCGCCAAGTCAGGTGGGTCAAGGTATGACAGCAACTCCATGGGGTCTACCACATTGTCAGGCAGCAACTGAAACAGCATAACATTCTCTAGTTTCTGACATAAGATGTAGGCCCATAAAGATTTCTAGTCTTAAGATATATCTGTTAAGTACCCAAGTCCCTCTTCTAGAATATGCTGCATAAACAATTTGTTATTCTGTGTATGCGAATTATCCGTGGACTTAAAAACACCACTACTTAGATAAGCTAACAAGCAGTGAAACCAACAACATAATTAGCACCTTCTTAATAGTGTAAAAATTACAGCTGAATGAATAAGAAGTCAAAGAGTCGAGTCTTCTGGGATGTTATCCCATGTCAAGGCTTAAGATGCAAGCACTATGCTCCTCTGAAATACTGTTAATTACTCTCCACTTGTAATAGCGTAACACCCCAGATATAAACACTGCTACAAGAAACTCAAATCACGAATTAAAAATTGATTCGACACTGTGATTAGTGTGAAGAAACACACACAGCATTATCTCTAATCAGTTCCCTGAGCACAAGGCATCATGAGCTAAGTTAATGCAAGTTCAGTCGGCTGCAAATCGAGTCATCTTATTTGTGTCAAACTTGAGACACTCGCCCACTTGAGTGCTCTTTCTTATACAACAGGTCAACATTTGTGAGAAATGCTTTCTGTTGAGCCACATGTGCTCATTTGTAACACAGTTGTAAAAGTCCATGTATCATGAAAAAAGTCACCTGAAAGTTTTGCCAGTAAAAAATTTCCCACATCGATGATGCCAAATAAAAGAACAATGTATAAAGTACTGGAAAAACATCAAACCTAGACAAATAGAAAACATGAAAATTTGTTCTTGGATGATGTACAGTTTACATTAAGTAGTAATGCTAACTACCATAATATTATATGATGGCATTATGAAACTTCCAATGCAGTTTGTAAAGTTACATTTAAATCACCTTACAGTGCAGTGAGTACATGCAAAATCTAAGGGTCCACTATTTTCAAATAAGCCAATACTGACCATTATATTAAATTAACAGACACCGTATAACACAACAGAAGAAAAGAAAACGTAGGATAATTTGCTTCCTTGTTAAAACGGGATATTTTTTTAAGACAATCTGCCAGTATTCCAAAAATGACAGCTGCATCACACACTGATAAATATTTTCAAGTGTGGGGCCTGATCAGTAGACAAATGGTCAGAACGATGAGACGTTTCTAGGAAATCAAGAGAATTAATTGCAGGGGAAAAATTGAACATAAATTCCTAGCAGATATGAGCTTCATATGCAGTGTAGTTCCTATGACAGCTGATGTGCAGAGGGAAAAGACTTAAGATGTGCCATGTGCTAAAATCTCTGTGATGATACTGAACAACAACATGGGCTTCTGGTTTTTAAACACACACAATCTAGTGTTTATCCACATTTCAGAGGTAATCACCTAGTAATAACACAGAAAATCACAATCAAAGAATGCTGTCTTCATTCATAACTTACAGAGGATCATGGTATATATTATAGGATACTCACATTGAGGCCCTCTTGACCTTGGCCTTCTCCATCAATAACAGCTGCAGGATCAAAATTGAGGTCAGATGGGATGTCAGGAGTGTCCGTTGTTGCATTATTCGTATTAGCAGTACTACCACCTGTGTTACCATGGCTGCTATTGTTATTGCTTCCAGGACCTGAAGCACTCCCTCCAACATTTCCATCACCTGAGCTGGCAGGAGGTACACTTGGAGGGCCACTGTTACCTCCTCCTGGTGTATGAGCACCTCCAGGTGTGTGTGGTGTGTGTGGTGTGTGGGGTGTATGTGGAGTGTGTGGCATCTGAGGAGAAAAAAAAAAGTCCTCAGTTGAAAAAAGAAATTCAACACACAACTAATAGCGCAAAATTGTATATCAACATAAGTTACAGGGAAAGACATATGAAATACACCTAATTTAGTAAACTTTGGATGCTT
>Ga0209755_10009330_pt1 | contig 10372 bp, 3 predicted proteins | sample TergutCo191P1_FD_187301 | JGI IMG/M metagenome (GOLD analysis project Ga0209755, IMG submission 187301) | Cornitermes sp. P1 segment gut microbial communities from Petit-Saut dam, French Guiana - Co191P1 (SPAdes) (version 2) | ecosystem: Host-associated > Arthropoda: Insects > Digestive system >...
CATTGTTGCTTGTTCTTTTGGATGTCAGTACTGGGTGACTTTAATGCACCTACAGGGAATATGTATTACAGAGCCTATCTGAAAGCAATTGTTATGCAACATAAAAAGCAATTTTATTTGATAGATTGAGCCAGTTGAAAGTAGACAGCTCTGTATGTTTGCCTCCACAGTGTATCTTATATCGTGGGTTTTACTGTATATACAGCATGGCATGTCCTGTCATATATTAAGCTTAGGGTATGGAACTTAAAATTTTCAAATGCCTATAAATTGTTAGTCACAGCCCATTAATTTTATTTCGTATCTGTAAACAAAGAATAAAGTGTTACAAAGATCTTTCAGCATACTGAAACAGTCAGTTTGTGTGTGGCAATTTTATTATTTTAGAATGGAAGTCAATTTGGAAGATTTTCGCCTTTACGCTTGGAAGTTTTCATAATTTATTTGAAAAATTAGATATGAAAGAAAGTTCATTCACTTTTACAAGACTTCTGGACATGTGTTCTTATATACTGTGTTGTAACCTACCATAAGACGTGTATTGGTGGAAATATTTTGCTTTGTTACATGAATGGTGTCAACAGCTATGCATTCTCTCCTGTTCTTTCTACAAAGTGATATTCGTAGCCACAACTTTACTGTGAAAGAAACTATAACAACAGAGAATAGGAAAAAGATACTTTTAACAAAACATATGTGGTATACACCTCTAAAACTATCCAAGTACAGTGTAAGGTGATTTAACCTAGCCATTAAAACAGTGTTCTCTACAATGGACCAGCTAGCACAACTCAAGCAGTGTAGTGATTAGGCTGCAGGTTACAGTCAGGGAGTTTGGGGTTCATTGACCAGCAGGGGCAGAAATTTTCTCTTCTTCACAATGTCCAGGTCATTTGTGGGGCCTACCCACCTCCTATCTGGTGTGTAAAAGTGGGATAGCAACCAGAGCATGAAGCTAACCACCTTCATCTAACATCAAGATTATGAATGCATCGAGCTCAGGTGCCACCCTTCAATTCATGTTTAATTAAGCAAAGGTACAACTTTACCTTTACTTTAATCTACACAGTGCAGTATGCAAGCAAGGCAACCTTCTCACAGGTAACTATGAGGGTGCCAAAAATACAAAGGGCTACATAAGTCTAGAATTATATTATGAGTTAAGAGGGCTGACATTAACTTCAGACATGGAAGTGTTTCTTCGTCATTAATTTAGCATATGGAATGAGCAAAACTATATTTTCCTCCAAAAGATGCTATGCATTACAAATGCATTCATTGAATGAAAATGTGCTGTGTTAAGATGCAGCTTACATCACAAAAGAAAGCACACACATTCAAATCATGTCAGTTTTAATACAAAGGGCTGCCACATAGCAAGGACAGGGGTTAATTATTCCATCCATCCATTGACATTGTCATTATCATCTCTTCCTCCTCTTATTTAGCCACCTCTTCACTGCATTTTTTTCATTTCATACAGACCAGTGGACAAGAAGTCTCCAGTCTCTTTCCTTTTCAGTATCTTGCCCATTCTCGCCTCTCTTCTCAGTATATTCCATTACCAGGCTGAACAGTTTTGTTCTTGGTTGTCCCACAGGCCTCTTTCATTTCATTTTGCATTCTGATACCCTTCATGGTATCCTTTGTCTAGCCATTATTTTTACATGTACATGGCCAAACTGTTGAAGTCATTGTCCTTCTAACTCTATTGGGAAATTTTAAATTCAAACTCCTTTTCTCAAAATGTTATTAATACTTTTGTCACAATTTATTTCACCCTTATATAAACCTAACATACTTCAGAACTTCACTTCTGTGCCACATCCTCTTCAGTGGCTGGGCATTATCAAGATATCTACAAAACTGACATCTGAGATACTTGTTACATAACTGAGTAACTCCTTCAGACAGATTCCTTCTTGAGAAGCCAGCAGTCACTCTGCTAGTCAGCAAGATGCCTCTCTCTCACAGAACCCAAGTGCTTATTACTGTGTTTACAGCATCCTACATAAAAATTCTTATTAACAATTAGTGTGAGACTATGAAAATGTAAGTTGAGTAAGTGCATGATATCAAGTACAGAAATGTTATACCATGGAGAGCTTGTAGAATCTGTGTTGACATTTCAAGAGTTCCTTCACTGTGTACAGATAAAAATGACACAAGTCATGTAACAAAGTACGTGTTATACAACTTGCAGGTAGAATTATTGATGGAAGTAAATATGTTTCAGAACTTTAACTTAAGACTTAAACTGTAGTGTGACACTTCTACATTAGTGAATCAAACATATTCTTTCCACCCTGTTTAAATGAAATGAAAAAATTACATATTCTTTTGTTTTTGTTTTCAATCTTATAGGAGGTTTGTGTAACTATAGACTGTATACTCTAAATATAGGTTCTTGTATTTTCATACAGTGTTTCCACAGGGTGTTAATTTATGTGCATTGTGGAACGTTTTGTGTGGCGTCAAGTAAGGTCTGGGTTGTGTTGAACCCATAAAACCCTACAGCAGGAAGGTGGTTCTAAATTTTAAGAATTTTGAAATCACAGTAACAATTTTATACAGATGACACTGGTCAGTTTTAAATCACATACTTTAAACATCCAAATTATTTGTTAAAATTCTTAATATTTGATGAAGCCATTTATAATAAAACTATCTTTTTGATGCAAAAACCAGAATGATTTCCAGATTACATTCAGCAGTAGGTCATGACATCATGCAATTTTAAATTTGTTTGGGAAGAATTGTCTATGCTGTGCATGAAACACTATTTTATCACATGCTGTCAGTTAATTGGTTAATTATGGAAGATAAGAGCTGGTATAGCTCCATCAGTATAGTGTCTAGGCTATGCACCAGGCAACTAGATTAATTTCCATGTAGGGGCACAGATTTTGCTCACTGCTGCTTTGTCCAAAACTGAGGTCCATCCAGTAGGTACTGGGGGCTTGTTCTCTCAGGCTAAGTGTCTCAGACATGAAGCTGACCAATTACCATCTACTGCCAATATTAAGAAGGCATGGAGATGCAACTCCAATCCCCTATAGCATGGTGTTTAATAAGCACAAAGACAACCAATTCAAAAGCTGAGATAATTTTGACACAATGATCATTTTAAACAGGCAAAAAATCTGTGTAACCTAGACATGAAGAAAACTGTGATTTGGAAGAAAAGGAAAGTACTCAGTCCTGTAGGCTGGTAAAAGAAGAGTAACATGGCTAAGTTTGCCTCATATCCTGTGACATTTAAAACACAAGAATCTAATCTCAAACTAACAACGTAAATATTTTGACAACAGATTCTCACCCTCCAGTAAATGTATTGGTGGCATATACAATGATACTGCCCTAATTAAATTTTGTGTTGTAAGCCAGCAATCAATTATCAATTATGTTTGTCATTGTAGGAAGGACAGGAGGGCTAGCCATGCTGTCCCTTCACTTTCTTATTCATCCATTCCAGTCAGGTGACACAGTACTTATTAGTTTCATCAATCACAGTTGACATTCACAAATATATAACTAAACACTACAATATCAGAATTATACAAATACATTTTTGTTAAAACCCTACCAATTTACTTAAAATAAACTGAACATATACTATTTCACCTTTAAATCATGTATGTAATATATTTTTATCATCACAAATTTTTCTTCAGTGCTTAAAATAATGTGTAGTGAAAACATTATATAAAAAGGGGAGAGAAACTGTATTTCCAACTACAGCCCAGAATGTCTACTGACTTCATTTTCAAAAGTCTTTGAAAGGTTATGTATAAAAGACTACTTGGACACTTAAATAATAACAACATATTATTTGAAGAAAAATTTGGATTTAGGCAAAATCTGACAACCAAAAAAGCAACCTGTGAATTTTGTAAGCTTTCTTCTGGGTAATTCCCTGGTGTCTGAATTTTATGTGCCGACATTTCGGAACACACTGTCTGTTCCATCACAGGCAGGTAGGTATGAAGTATATACTTCATACCTACCTGCCTATGAAGATGGAACAGAGTGTTCCTGCACATAAAATTCAGACGCCGGGGAATTACCCAGAAGAAAGCATACAACACTCAGAACACAGCAAAAGTTTGAAATCAAGAACCTATAAATTAATGAAACTTCATGTTCTTAATGACAAATTAATTGTGGGAGGGATTTTCTGTGATTCAGCAAAAGCCTTTGATTATGTTATCCATGATACTTTACTGTACAAATTAAATTTCTATGGAATAACTTGCAAAGTTTATACATGGATCAAATCATACTTTAGAGACAGGTATCAAAGAATAGAGATAAAAATAAAAATTCCAATAATGCATATTCAGACTGGGGAGTTGTAGAACATGGTGTTCCACTAGGAACAATTTAAGATCCTTTAGTCTCCCTTCTCTACATAAATGATTTACCAAAAAATTTATGGAAAATTTTAACCAATTTTATTTACCAGTTCTAATCTCGATGATGATAAAAATGATAGATTGAAAATGAGTCCTTAAGTAAATGGTTCAAAGCCAGTAGACTCTTACTAAATTTTGACAAAACCCATTTTACACACTTCACAAGTACAAATAGTCTTCAAATTGATCTGGTTTTTAGTTATGTTAACAAATTAATTTCTGAAGCATATGATACAAAATTTCTTGGAATATATGTAGACAGTACACTGTCTTGGTGAATTCATACTGAACAGATTACACACATATTAAGGGTAACTTGCTAAGCATTGAGATCAGTTACACCCTTTTTGTCACTGGAAACACTGAGGATGGTTTACTATGCCTGTTTCATTCCATTATGAACTGTGGATCAGTATGTTGTGGGAACTCTTCACATAGTGCAGGAATTTTAAAAATACAAAAGAATATAATTGTAACTATTATATGATGCAAAAGTAGAGATTCATGTAGAGATTTATATAAGCATTTAAAAATTCTACCTCTTCATATACCCTCATCACTTCTTTTATCAGTGGTTAACAACAAAAATAAATTCAAATTAAATTCTGATGTTTATAACATAAATACTAAACAAAAATATAACTTTCACCAACCTTAATCAAATTTATCAGTATATAAGAAAGGAGTCTCCTCATTTGATATAAGGTGTTTCATAACAGTGTACCACAAAGTATCAAAACTTAAAGTGATAACTCCAAACAATTTAAATCAGCCCTAAAGAATTATTTACAGGCTCATTCCTTCTGCTGTACAGAATGATAATCTAAGCTAAACCAATTTTAAGTTAATTGTATCAATTACTGTATGTATGTCATATTTTCTGACTTGTTCTATACTGAAGGTATTAACCTGTTTGTAATTCAGAGAGAGTGAATAAATTCAAATTCACAGAACATATATCCCTCAGCCATGTAAAATGTATGTTGTAACAGGAAAGATCTGATATCTGTCTTTAAGAAAAGGTTCTCTTCTCATTTTTATAGGTTTTGTAAATTATTATACAATTTAATTCCTGTCTTCACTGATTTTTAAAGATATTTCTGTTACAAAGTTGACCATGGAGATACAACTTTTATTATGTACTGTAATTGTGAATTCTTACATTCTGCTTCAGAATCACTTTATTACCATTGCCTTTTGTAATTTCAGTCACTATATCTCCTAGTAATTTGATACAAGCCGGAAGGTTTGTCCAGTTCCTGTGGGGAAAAATTAGAACACCACTAGATGTGGATTCCAGAGACAAAGTTCCTCATTTTTCAAGGAAAAAATAATAAATGAACTTGAAACATTTTATCTAATAATTAAGTACTTTACTTTCTCATTATTTCAAATGAACACAATTTCACTTATGTGTGAGACATTTATTTATAAAGCATGGGAATGCTGCAATCCACAGTAACAGATGTGGATCTGCTATTCAGCTTATTCCTGCTGTAGGGCTAAGTGCACATAATCTTAAGTTTATTCCTCCTGTTGGTGGCAACTCTGTTTAACATTCTATTATATAAGAAGCACTAGTTGACACTGGGATAGTCTGTTGTCTGGATTGTTTATAAAATAGACTTCATGAAGGGGAAGTTTTTTGGTACAGACTGCAATTTTTTGTTACAGACACTTCCTGCCTTCTGCAATTTCAAATTGTGAAATTTCATTCTTATGCAATTTTATAAAAGGATAAAAATTGAAATAGAAACATTGTTGAAATGCACGCCAAATTTTTGCTTCAGGGAGGGAAAACAGAATGAGTTGAATGTGAAAGAAGAATACCGTTTGGTGATAACTCGGGTGGCAGGGTCATCCCACTGCAGCCAGTAAGGTTCCAGTGTGTTGGAGTTTGGATATCAGCTGGTCTCTCTTGTGTATACATGCATAGCAGACTATCTGAGTCCTCAGTTCCAACTAGCCCTGGACCTTCTAGAGCATAACTGTAGCTTAAGGGAGTGTGTCTTTATTTCAGTATGTTATTAGTATGGTAAACCACGTTTTCATACTAACCACAAAAATGAGTGATGTGGCTATTATATAATCATAAAAGCATATGCAACCTGTCACCCCATTTCTTTAACATAAATATTAAGTTTATTCTTATCAGTACCAAGATCTCCTGTGTGTCTCTTTCCTTCTGGGTCACTGGCCAAAATGTTGTAATTCTACACTCTTTTATCTCTGCCATATTTGCTCATAATATGTTTATCTCAACATCCATTTCATCATCCTAATACATATTTGCAGAAGAGTAAAAATGATGCCACTCCTCCAGATGTTAATTTGCTCTATGCTCCTGTCACTTCCTCTTCATTCCAAATGTTCTCTTCAGCATCCTTTTCTCAAACATCATCCATTTATATTATATTAGTGTGACAAGACAGTTTCATGCCCATGCAGAACAATAAGTAAAATTTTAATCTTCACACTTTTGGCAGCAGCTGGGAATAAAAAATGTTCTGAACTGAATTGCAGCAAACATTCCCCAGATTTTAGCGTGCTGTTAACATGTGTATGAATGCAGTTTTGATTTGCAACCATCAGGTCCTATCCCTGTATTTTTAATTTGCCATATCTGTCTTTCATTCTGATGACAAGACCCCAAACTAATGCCATCATGAAAAGATTACTGATTAAGTAATAAAATAACAACTAACATTAAAGATCAAAAAGTATCATTACTTATAGTACCAAAATGTAACTTGTAATTTTTCATTTTGTTTTATAAGCCTATATAAATATACAATAGTGTATTGTATAATCAGACATAAATTGATATGGTTAAATTGTGTGTTTCTTCTCTGAATACTGGACAAAAGTATGAATAAGGGATCTGCCCCCAAAAAATAAGAATTCATTACAAGCTATGGTGTAATTGTGTATGTTACAATAACCAGACATGGAAGAGTTGGGTATCTTGGCAGACTAACTTTGTGTATGGCAATTTTTCTTACTCAAAAGCAACAAAATGGATATGACATGATAACTAAGTGTCTTAAACAGAGAATGAGAGGCACACACTGTCCTGTTGTTGTTGTTGTTGTTGCTGTTGTTGTTGTTGTTGTTTATCTCTGTGCAGATGTATGTAGCCTGTTATCTTCTGCATTGGAACAACAAACTTTTCTACAAATCAAAGTGAATCAAGTCTTTGTATTGCATACTTTTTCTATACTGCAATATCCACATGAAAATTGCTTAAAAAAATAAAAGCATATAATTGCATAAGCATGGTCACACAGTAGCTGTAGAACCAGATGTGTGTGCATGTTGGGGGGAGTTATTGTGTGATTGTTTTGATGTGTCGATGAGAATTAAAATTTATTTAGATAAAAAGGGTCTGATATTGTGTAATCTAACCCACAATTGTTATATCTCAGTCCTCTTTTCCTTTCATTTTGTTACTTTTTTCTTTAACTCGCATAAAAGTGAAGCTGTATATAACATCTAGATGGGGTGCCTACAATTGCAACAAGTCTTTGCAAATCAATGAAAGAGGATGGGTGAGAGGTGTAGAAGATAGGCTTGGTGTTATGCTACCTGTTATTAGCTGCTGTACTCAAAGACATTTTGTATTCTTGTTGCAAACTTTAAAGTATGAAACACAGAATAGGTTGTTTACAATGAGGTGAGCTTCTTTTTCGGCTTGTTTTCATTGAGCTAAGATATATTTGCATACCAAAAATTAAGAATTCACATATTGGCTTATGTAGGTATTGTATAATGTCATCCAATCTTTTTACAAACCAACTAAAATCACCAGAAGTTACTCTGTACAAGCTTAATATAGTTAAGGAAGATGCTTTGGTTTTGAATTGAACTGCAAAAATTAACAATTCCCTTTTATGAGTGCATGACCCTTCACATGCCTTGAGAAAGGTGTAGGCCAGGGTTTTGTGCATATTCCCTCAAAACAGAGGCAGTGTCAGTGACACATTAATTGGAACATGCTTTTCGAGGAGATGAGCTTCCTCTCAAGTCACATATTGTGTTTCTTGTAGTAAGTAATGGGCTTAGAAGTTTAGAAACACAGTACTGTTACCGTATGAATTAAAACATAAAATTTCTTTCCCACCCACTCTTATGGTTCTGCACTGTATAGACTTTCAAGGTATGTAAAGAATCTGAAATACCTGCAAAAAGGCCAGTTTTTCCACAATTTATTCCACAACTCACCACAGGGTGGAAGTTCTCTATATGTACACTTTGTTGCACTGTCCAAAAATTATAAGTGTGGATTCAAGAACTTGTAATTCACCCACTATATCCTTTCTCAGTAAGGCTAAGTTTTAAATTCCATTTTACACATTTCTGTGTCTAGGGAGAAGTTGCTGAACTAATATGTCGAAGATTTCTGACTGAAGACTTGCTAGATCAAGTGCAGATTTTTTCCTATGCCTTTCCCTTTCTTCACCTCATCAGGATACAACGAGCACCTCACCTGTCTTCACACTTCAGAAATGGGCTCGTCTACCATTAGCAAGGTGAGTAGAAGCCAGGGATGTTCAATAAACCACACTCAAAAGCAACAACATAATTTTTTGCATAATTATAGATTATTTCCAGACAATATCACAACAATAGTACTGGTTATGTACATAATTCTCAACACTTTTGTGAAACCCATCTGAAACAGAACAATTTTTATTTCTGTTGGAATATCAGTACAAGGTTTTACTGTTCTTGGCTTCTTACAATAGCTTCAGTTCATAGTATGCACAAATTAAAATAGGTCTCTGGTACTGGAATAATAGATTAGAAGAATGGAATTTGAAAGGAATGGATTTTAATGCCCAACTTTGTGAAAGAAGGTGTTAAAATAATGTAGATTAACATAATGCCTTCTCTCTTCAGGACACATCCATGTTACAAGTGGTCCAAACTCTGTAGTTCCTTACTAACATAAGTCACTGAATTAAATACTGCATTTTTAATACTGGACACCTGACATCACTATGTAATAAAATCTCAAAGTTTTAACTTAAAGTTGCTTTATTAAATGTGTTATGTAATGGTGCTATTAATTACTGCAATTATATAGCTAGTGTCAGTTAAAGACAAATGAACAAGTACGGAGCAATGGTGGAATGAAACTGGCACAAAAACCAAAGCATTCACAGAAAAACCTGGCACTGTCCACCACAAATCCCACACAGCCTGGCCTGGAATCGAGCCTGGGCCTCTGTGGTGACACACTGACAACCAACCACCTAAGCTGTGGCATCACCTTAAAAGTTTTCATATTCTATCATACAGACTGCACATATTTAAAATAAACATCAATTCTTCCAGCAGTATGTTCAGTAATCATTATGCTGACATTACATTTTGACCATAATATTTACAGACATAATGAATGTGCACTAATGTATTGGTTTATGTTAGAAATCAGTTTCCATAGCATAAAATAAGACACAACAGGATACAGAAGGAAGTGGTCATGGCCTATTATGAGGCACCATCATGTCTGCTTGGCAAAACTAAAGAAAACAAGAAAGAACTTTGTTAAAGTAGCAGATCTGCCAGCAACAAATTAAAAAACTGGAATAAAAGAACAGCAAGTCCACAACAAATTTTACTGTATATTGGGGGGAAAAGCTACAGGAACTTTCAAAATGTTTAAAGTAGCTTCTGGAGAGCAGAGAATGTGAAAAGCATATTTTTTACAAGTTCTCCAAGTTCAAAAGCAGTGTGATCTCTGTCAAGATACTGAATGCTTGGAACACCCATCCATGAGCAAAAGAGATGAGAGTGTGGATGGAGTGAAGGAAGTTGGTGTCAAAAACAGAAGAATTACTGTGGATAAGAAAAACCAACTAGATGTCACTTTTTGTATTCTTTATTTCTCTTCTAATAGTTGCTCAACATGTTTCGGGCAACCATGTGCCCATCATCAGGAGCTTACGACTGCG
>Ga0209755_10009331_pt1 | contig 10372 bp, 8 predicted proteins | sample TergutCo191P1_FD_187301 | JGI IMG/M metagenome (GOLD analysis project Ga0209755, IMG submission 187301) | Cornitermes sp. P1 segment gut microbial communities from Petit-Saut dam, French Guiana - Co191P1 (SPAdes) (version 2) | ecosystem: Host-associated > Arthropoda: Insects > Digestive system >...
ATTGCAAGACATGTTCCAGGAAGCCAGGACTGCATCCAGGAGAGTGTTTTGAGAAATACCACACCCTGAAGAAATACAAGTAAAACACTGAAATAAAGACTCAGAACAGTCATCTGTAAGATAAACTATCATATCAATGTGTTAATTTTGTATCTGTGTTAGTGTTCATTTTTTATAAAACAGAATTTAAAACATAATGTGTTCAGTTACTATTTCTGACAGAAACAATACGAGTGCATAGGGTAGAAATAATGCGAGTGAAAAGGGTTAACATCATACATTACGCCAAGCAAAGTGTACTTTCAACCAAAACAGCATTTTTATTATATTCCTTACATCTCAACACAGATTTCTGTTTTGAATTGTCTCAGTAATAACATGAAAAGAAGCAAACTTTCAAAAGGGTTATAAACCAACCTGCATAAAGTAGGAGTGTTTAAATAATTTGAGAAAGGTAGATGGATCCGTTATAGAAAGAGTACTTTTTCCAAGGTTTCATCCTAAAATATGTGTACAATAGAGCAGATAACATGAATGTACAAGGATATGGGAAATTAAAATGAAATGAAATCTTAGCTGTCAATAACTGCACTGGCATTTAAAATTTCTGGAAAAAACAGGTCAGCAGTGCATGAAGGTAAGCAGTCAATCTATCATTCCTGACCCTCTTCCCGCGGAAAACGAACCCCAGTATCCAATGAACTGAAGACTAGATGCGTGAACTTCAGGAGAAAATTTCCCAGTTCCTACCACGAACCAAACCCAGGATCGTCCAGCCCTTATATCATAGTCATTATATTGACTGCACTATCCTGCTCCTATTGTGTATGTATATTTCAAAAGAGTATCAGAAGAGAAATGTTTTGTTTATACGCCATGAGCAGGGATCTGCCATAAAAATGGAACCAGTTCGAGAAGATTTTTACTGGTTTTCCTTGGATTTTTCCTTTTTTGTCACTGTAATGTCTTGCGTAAAGATAATCCAGAATAAGCTTTCAGGCATACACATTTCAGTACACATAGGCAGATGCAAAAAATAGTACCTACATTATTTTCATATTACCAACCTGTATGTAGTACACATGTACGGTAAAGGCTATTTCACGTCAGCGTATGGCTTTCCCACAATTAATGCCATTTTCAGTGATCCAAAGCCAAGAATATCAGTTCACAGCTTCCTTGGTCAATGCTAAAATGCATTACTCCCACTCAGAAACCTTAAACTGGGGAGTCACTGTTTGGGGTTTCACTCGAAATGGACAGACACGAGAATAAAAAAACATGATAAGGAAGGCCATAATTTGTACTCTTTACATAATACCATTATCAACTAAATAAAAAAGATGAAAACAAGGCAGAAAAGAGATAGATGCACACATGGAGGCACACATGACAATTACTTAAGACTCATAAACATGGGTGAGATTTCAATATTACAATAAATCTTACATAAACAACACACTGAACATGTTGTCCAGTAGCAGTACTATCTGTGATCATATGTACGCCATGCAATGAAACAGTTACATCCTGTATGCATTCTGCTTGTAAAGGTGGTCAACATAACACATATACATCACCTTATTGTCTGGTGTGAAGAAGGAGTACTTGTTACTATTGTCCACCAGAAAGAACAGCACATCAGACAGCACAATTACCAACACAAGCTGCACCTTCCCACGACCCTGCATTAACATTGCTACACCTTCAAACCTGCATCAAATATTACAGAGTATTAAGTAATTTCCTACAAGAAGGTGTCACAAACCAGAAATTTATCTCTGTGAAATATGAAAAATAAACTCTGTTACATTCAGAACAAAGACAACTTGAGACTGAAGAATTTATAAATGTGACAGGTTAAGAAGGTAAGTTTCTGTGTTTTCTGACTCCAGATACAATCCATGTTGACCATTCCCACCTCTGCCTACCTAGGCAAGGGTGCAGGAAAAATCTGTGAGTTTGAAATACCATAGGGAAGTTTCTGCTACCACAGTGACAGTGTGCCCTTCATATGGACTCCTGGACAGGGGAAGGAGGGTGGGGGGTGGGGGGGTAGAAAGCTACCATTCTTCTTACTCCAAAACTTATATTTTTGTAGAAATGAAAGTTTCAATCTGTGAGCACAGGAACAAACTGCAGACAGATCTCACCATAAAGCAAATTCAGAACCCTCCTAATCACAGAATCTCACCCTCTGACTAACAGAGCCCCCTATCAGCTTACAAATTCCTGGATGACACCCACATATGCTAAGGGCAAATAGGAGGTTGACATGGTTCCACAACACAGAACTTCTTCACATACTTTTTCTTCACTGTCTTACATCAAATTTCAATCACCAGTGGGCAGTGTACCTGTTTCTTAGCTCTAAAAAACTCCCATGACTGACCTTAACCTCCTGTTCTTGGACAGAATGTCTGACTTCTTGAACTTGGTTCCACGGTAAACTGTGAAAGACTTGGCTTCTATCCTGTTGTAGATCTCCAGTTTACGGTCCTCCTTCTCCTTCTCTGCCACTTGTGTGTCCACTTCCACCAGAATTTCCTTCAAACAGCAAGCAGATCAATGTTTTCGTTTCAGACTCTGTTTATTATACTGTTGAATGTGAAACAGCATGCAACTGAGAAGGTGTACTTGGCAGTAAAAGCAGTTTAATTCTCTGGTTCCCACTAAATGAGATCAAGAATTGGTCTGCAGCAAAGAGATAAATACTCCCTCCAAGTGGGAAACACACCTCAGTCTATCAAACAATCCATGCCGTTCGAGCTCTGTCTTCACATGTGATAGATAATAGTCTGGAAGAACAAAGAAGAAAGTGTTTTGGGAGGAGGGGACTGAAAGTTCTGTATATTCTAATTTACAGCATGGTAGGATGTCAAGCAGTGTAGTGTGACAGACTGGTACCAACACGTTGAAGTAACCTGCTACCACCATCTTCTATTCTGCACATGAAGGCAACATGATACTTTAAAAGTTTGAGTGGAAGGTGCAGGAAGCGTAGTAATTTTCTACATGGCCTCATTTCCCAGAACACTCTCAGAGTGATACAGAAAAAATAATAACATAGATGTGGATACAGGAGGACACAGAATGGGAAAGGTTGTTTTACAGGACAGTCCCCTACGATGACAGTGAAGACTAAGTCAAAATACTCTTACAGTTTTCATATAAATGTACACAAGGCAATACAACATACTGTGAAACTCAGTGTGCTGTTCTGCCACATGTTTCTGTACACTGAAACAGGAAAATGTATGTTGGTTTCTCACCTTTACAAATGCTAAGGCCTTGCCAAACCTCTCCTGCTCAACCTTATTGTCTTTTGAGGTTTTAATAAGTGGTTCAATGAGCAGTGGGTACTTGGTAAGGCGTTGTGTCACAAAAAGGATGCACTCAGGAATACCCTTCTTCTTGAGCAGTGGGTTTGCCTGACAGTGCCTCATAAATTCTGAGAACCGTTGATCATGCAGGTAATTTTTGTAGATATCCACAGCATCTCTGTGTCGACTGCAGAACTCCCCATATGCTGACTTCAGTTTCTGGGCACCAGACCCAGAAAATTGTTCCAGCAGAATGTCACTCAATGTGTCCACCACAGGTGCCATTCTCTGACGCTGACGCAAACGATGAAGGAAACTCAAGTGGATCTCTGTCAGATCCATCAGGCGAGGAAACATTCTCTCCAAGTCCTTGCCTAGCTGGAAGTGCTTCTGTAGGCCTTCTACGAACACCTAACAAAAAAAGTAACTGTTCAGGTTTGTGTACTGGCATAGTATGAGATCACCTCACACAAACACAAATATAGATGAATCCTACTTGCACTATCCAAATTTGGAGAACACAACAAGTAAGTTTTCAACAGAACTCATACAGCCAGTACTTTCTGTACTACTTTCAGTTCTACAAATGAACCCTAATGTTAAAATGAGGTGATGTAAATTTATAAACAAAAAAGATGCCAACTGGCCAACATGTTTGAATGCTGCACTATCACCAGATCTGCAATGTAACAGAGCAGGCTTGCTCAAAATCAAAGTAGGTTTCAGGACAAAACTGAAATCCAGATCAAGTGCCGTAACATATGACATTACATTCCATCCACTAGTTTTTGAAGTTCAATGTAGAAGAAACCAAAGATGTAAAATGATCTTATATTTCATTTTGCAAGACTTATTTGGTGTATTACAAAATAAAAATAGTTACTTCGTATCACTGATAGGTTATTTAAATACTGACCAAATAAGCAAGTAACATACGTTTATGAAAAATGCTCTTTTTCAATTTCTTGAACCAAAAATCTACAGTCAGTAAGAAATGGTAACACTGAAAGTTTCATAATTACCAGGTGATTAGCAAAAATAAATAACTGAGGAAGCAGAACAACTTAGAGCAAAACTATAGTTGTGACAATATTACATTATATAACAATAAATAAAACACTTATCTGCATAATTTTCAGGACATGTACCTTAACTTCACACCTCCCTGCTTAAATACTTACTCAGAATCAAAGTGGTCTTAGAATTTGTAACTATACAACAGAATGCAAGGACAGACAAGTGCTTGACGGCACAAATATTTTCAATACTGGATAAAAATGTTTGCTGCCGCATTCTGAAAGAATGACAGCAAAACACTGTAAACAACAAAACAACAGTATGCCACATCACAAAGCTCTTCTGGTCACATGTGACTTGCAGGCCATGTTTGACAGGCACAAACACTTGAAGGCATTGCCTCATGTCCCATTGGTCAAGCACTGCAGTTTAGTACTAAAACCAGTACCAAGCTAGAATGTGGTTGTTTGTTCTAGATGACCAGGATACTAACACCCCACATTCCCGGATGACAAACTTTAACCTAGAAATAAAATATGGCTGTCAGCTCTACAGGACCAGGGACTAAAAAAAAAACTTACTTTGGTTCAACACAACTCTCTTACTGACAAAACAAATTGCTTTGTCTTTACATGTTACATGTTTTGGCTCATAACACAGCCATCATCAGCCACCCTAATCAAAATATATATAGGAATGCCATATTATAATCTTCTGTTTTCTTAAATGGTATTGAGATCTCATACTTAACAAGTGTGCTTTTTAGACATATATATAATATCCTCTGAGTAGCCTCTTCCTCCTCCTCCTTCTTCTTCTTCCATTAGATTTACAACCCTTTAAAGGTTTTGGCTTTCTCAACCAGGTTGTTCCACGCCTTTTCAGTTCCAATTCTTTCCTACTTCTCACTTTCAGCACCTTCATATTGTTACACGCATCATTCAGCCATCCTATTCTTGGTCTCCCTCTCTGTTTGCTCCCCACTGGTTTCCATTCTAACATTCTTTTTATGTGGCCTAACCATCTGATAATTTGAGATTTAATAAATCTTACAATGTCTGCTCCATTAGTTAAACAATCAAGTTCAGCACTGCTTCATATTCACCAGGTATTGTCCCCACTTCATACAGAGCAAACTTCTGAGTAGCCTTAATATTGTCTACATTGTTATTTTGTATTATTGTGTGAGTGCTGGTGTTAAGTGCATGAATTTTGTGTGCTCTCTGACAAGTAACTTACATATTTCTTTATGCATGGTGTTATACTTGCTAGCCAGCAATGACTGCAGATGGGACTAGAAATTTGTAAGTACAGAACAACATACACCCAATGGCTTCTAATTTCTGGAAATTAGCACGCATGCAAACAGAATTCCCATTGCTGAACAATTCTGAAATCCATGCTATATCATACTTTGGATCCATCCATCTCTGTGAATTGATGTTCCCAACAATGAATACTGTAAAAAAAAAGCACATATCTGACCTGTCTGATACTAACCTTGGTGGCTTTTTAAGAGCTGCACTGTCATATTATGATCATGGCTTTAAAAACTGTGGGTAAAATGCATTTTGATCCCTAACACTAACAAGCTCTTGCCAAAAATCATGTGGTTCCCTTTCTGATTATTCAGTACTCAGCATTAAACTACTTTCTCTGTCACTGTGCCATTAATTAAAAAGTTTACTATGTGATGGGATTTTATTCTACATTTTTCATAAAGTACAAATTACTATATACCTACATGCTCCTGAAAGACATTCTGAGAAACTTCAGATACACACTTACTACCATAACGTTTGGTGACCCCTGTTCAAGATAACGAAAATTCCACAGCAGCCATGGACAAAACTGTGAAAATAATGTATGTTACAAGAAAAGGTATCCATAAGAATATCATAGAAAAATATTTCACCTATGGAAAATCCAAAAGTGGTATACAAATAAATGACAGATGTTCAATTGGCACCAAGTGGTACAGAATGAAAAACAACCTAATAAAACCGTCTCTTTACCAGTGTTCATATATGTGATTAGTAGCTAACCTCTGGCATGTACACAGAACAGTAATTTTCAGCAATTAAAAACTTGTAAATACTACAACCTGCAATATTATGATTAACATTTTGTATAATGGTTAGCTATGTTAATTTAATTCAGTTATTACAGTTTATATTACAGTAAACATTCACACACCCCTTCATTCTGAATGCATAGGGCCAGAACCCATCACAGAACAGGAAAAAACCAGACACCTAGAGAGCCAGATCAAGTTCATAATTAATAACAGTACATGTACACAAAATCAATAATTTTATACTCCTTACTTTTGTAAATATCATAACTATGTATTTTGTTACAACATTAATGATTAAAACAGAACCTTGATGAGTGGAAAATGTAGTTGCAAACCATACGGCCTAAGTAAACAACAAGAACAACAACAACTAATGACAATGATGACAACAGGAATGACATGAATTTTAACAAAAAGTTTATATGAGAAGCCTTTCACAAATATTAAATTATTTTTACTTATAAAATACTGCGACTGACAAAATTGTACCAGAACAAACAACACCAAATTTAAAATAACATAGTACAAAATAACAGTATAAATCATACTATCCTAACAACAACAACAACAACAACAACAACAACAACAACAACAACAACAACAAGTAGTAGCAGTACTAGTAGTAGTAGTCTTTCTCCTCCTCTTCCTCCCTTCTTTCCCCTCCTCCTCCTCTTCCTCCTCCATTTTCTTCTACTCCTCCTCAAGCAATATGGTCAAGTTGTGTATCTTGGTTCCCAGTGCAATCCTCCCCAATTCCTTCTGGTCTCTGGACTTGTATGCCAGTGTCTTATTCCCATTATTTTCTCATCCTCTTCAACTTCATCAGTCCATCTTTTCCGTGGTACTAGCAGGGCTATGTCATGTATGCCAAACTTCTTAATCTCCAGTCATTGTTCTAAACATCATCTGATTGGGATTTAGAGGGCACTGTTTCTAAACAAATTCCTTTTTATGGGAATGTCATGTCAACCCAACACCCAATCCCCAACCTGGAGGTTGAGGGTGTCTTTTTTTGTCCAGAACCTAACTCATTACCTGTCTGGCTATGCTACCAATGGCATAACTCTTAAAATCACGGGATCATACAGGTCCCACCATAACAGCAAGGTGGAAACACCATCAGGAGACACCAAACCTACTTGGAAAATATTACATATACTTCTTAAAAAAATTATTGTGAGGTATGAAATCTCCATACCATTTGAAAAAAACTAAAGACTGTAATGTAACGTTCCTCTATATGTTTTCTATTTTTGCAAGGATAGCCTGATGACGAGTCTATTAAAAGTTTTATTATAAGTTGGAACATGTACAGTTCATGTTTTTATGGAGACCACCTATAATGACATAAATCCAGGGAGCACTGAGTTAAGACCATACAAAAACTGTGTACAATCGCAGAAAACACAAAGTGCAGAAATGTTAAATCGAGGTTTTACAGTACACTGTAAAGAAACAGAAAACTGTTTTATCAATAAAAAAGATGTGTTGAAATGACTTACACCTGATTTTCATCTTGCATTGCAAACATGGCGTGTCATATATCAAAGACTTAAAAACCCCTATCCACACATAACAGTCCACATGGCATAACAATGCAGAAGACTTGAATTTCCAAGAACATGGCCATCAGAATCTCAAATCTCGCAAGCACAGCTACATTCAAGAACAAAATGAAGATTAAAAAAAGTCATGCTCTTTACTCCTAGAGCATCTAAAGATTCAAAATTTATACACTGTTTTTCTAATCAAGCTCTTTCACACACTGGTGCCTCACAGTTTATCACATACAGTTGGGGTTTTGCTCATACCTTCTGCATGACCCTGAGAGTGAGACAATGGTGCTTCTCAGTCAAGATAAACTCGTAGATATGTTCTTGACGTTTTATTTCTTTCTCTTTGAGTTTCTTGGTCACCTGAAAAAATAAGCAACTACACAATATGTTCTTCCATTGAGATCAAAACTCACGGAGCTGCAATGTGCAAATTCCATGGATTTTACTTACTTATGGTTCAATTAATAACAGTGCAAAATACCAGGACTATTACTGAATAATCAATTACAAAGGATGATAAATCAAGCAGTCATGGCCTGGTATGTGGCATAATGCCCACTTTTTGCCTGGAGGACTTGATACCAACTCCAAAATACCTGTCCAGATGGCTGTCCTCCAGAACCTCAAAATACAAAGTTTTGGTGCTACATATTAGGCCACACAGACAAGCTAAACAATATCTCATATCTAACATCACTGAAATTTGTAAAGAAAGGGAACTTGATCCAGGCTTGATAACAATGACATGCTACAGTAAGGGACTGTTTAAATAAATGTTAGCATGCTTGCAGAGTTGCATAACCAACCTCCTTTCCCACTGCTGGAGTCCATGAATCTGGCTCTTCAACATGCAGACCAAGGAAAGGATCTGTGTCCAAGTCATCTGCAGTTATGGGTTCTGAAAAACAGGTATGACATAAAAAGGGAACTCTTTGCTGAAGGACTGACATTCCACTAAACAGCAGTTACCACAGCAATAATGTCTGATGTGACATGGGGAATTACAACATAGCAAGTGACACAATAACAACCAGATCTGACATGGCTCAGCAAGTGACATAATATCAGTGAACTCTGAAGTAGCACAGCATGGAGTTACAATGTCAATGAATGCTCATATGGCATAAAAAGTGACAGATGCAATAACAATTAGTTCTTATATGGCAGAACACATAACAGTTACAGCAGCAATCAGCTATGATAGGTCACAGTGACAGACAGAATAGCATTAAGCTCTGATATGGCACAAGTCATAGTTACAATAGCAATGAGCTCTAATATGGGATAAAATGTTAGTCACAATGCAATGAGCTCTAATATGCACAAATAACAGATATAATACTTATGAGCTCTAACAAGGCATAACCAGTGACAGCTAAAATATCAATGAGCTCTAGTACAGCACCAGTGACATTACAGTATCAGTGGGTTCTGACATAGCACAGAAAAAGAAAAACGCTGCACCAGCATTATGCTCTGATACAACACAGCAAGTAAATGATAATACCAGTAAGCTCTCAAATGGCATAGGAAGTGACATCTAAAATACCAATCCGCTGTGATACAGCACAGCAAGTGATAGCTGCAGCAGCAGCAGTGAATTCTGACATGGCACAACTAGTGATGGTTTCAACAGCATTATGCTCTGATATGGCAGAGTAAACGGAAGTTACAATAACAATAACTTTATGACAGCAATTAGCAACAAGGTAGAACATAATATAGCAAGTGAAAACAAAAATAGCAATGAGCTGTGATGAGACTTGACACTTACAGTAACAATTAGTTCTGACATGATACAACAAGTGACAGACACAGCAGCAGTGAGATCAGATTATGGCAGAGCAAGCAAATGTCACACAGCAATTAACCCTGACATAGCACGGCAAGTAACAGTTATGGTATCAACAAGTTCTGATAATGTGTAACAAATCAGTCACAGCAGCAAAAGAGATGATTATGGCACAGCAAGAAAATGTCACTCATAGTAATGTGCTCTGATACAGTATAGCATGGGACACAGTATCGATGAGCTTTTTTTTTTACCTTTTTGGGTGTTTTTACCTTTTGTACATGTTGTATTCTAATTTGTTTCACGTGTATTGTTGCTAGTTTTAAGTTGTCTTGTAATTGTTGTTGGTTGGCCATGTGTATTGTTGTAGTTGTGTGTACTGCTGTCATCTTATGTGTATTTGTTGTACTATGTGTGTATGGCTGTTTTTTTTACTTTATATGCCGGACTGCTGGCTAGAAGTCAATATTTGAAAGGTCCTGTGACCAGCCACCTCAATACAGGTTTTTCTTGGTTTCCCTGTGCCTAAAAGCAAATGCTGAGATGGTTCCCAAGATTCCAAGTTGCCACTACATGCTTCTCATGTAGCCCTCCCAACTTAAATTTA
>Ga0209755_10009332_pt1 | contig 10371 bp, 4 predicted proteins | sample TergutCo191P1_FD_187301 | JGI IMG/M metagenome (GOLD analysis project Ga0209755, IMG submission 187301) | Cornitermes sp. P1 segment gut microbial communities from Petit-Saut dam, French Guiana - Co191P1 (SPAdes) (version 2) | ecosystem: Host-associated > Arthropoda: Insects > Digestive system >...
ACCAATGAAAAATTCCAGTAACACCATCAGGAACTGAACCTATGACCTTCCAACTTGTAACACAGTGCCTCAACCACCTGTGCCACCATGTACTTATTTTTACTAAGCTAATTTATGGAAACCAAGAGAACATAACTGAACTTCCAACTGGCTAGAGAACTTTTATGATGTCACTGTTATCATTTGCATATTAACAATCCCAGAATAATTATTCTCCCTTTTAATGGAGAATGAGTCCCCTTTCTATAAGTTTATTCGAGAAAAGCGTTTGTAGAAACATTAAATAAATAAGAGTTTAGACCACATCCTTTCCTAATCATCATTACTGGAGGGACACAATTTAATACTTCACTCTCTCCATGCTTCACACAAAATTTTATATACTTTCTGTATCAGCCTTGTATTAAGGAGACAATGTGGACCTAAGAAACAAAGTCACAGGAAGATGGGGAACATGACATAATGAATTGGTTCATAATTTGCATGGTATGAACTACACATGGGAAAGATAAAAAATGTATAAATTTTCATTATAAAATGTTAAAGAACCACTTGAAGAACAAGGCATAAATGCAGTGATAGACAAATATGATATGAGGGTGTGAAGTGTAGTCAACTGGGTCTGTATAAGCTCCATTTGTGAATATGGTAATGATAATTTGCATGTCTTAACCAACTGTGGATCTATTAAATAGTCAAGAAAGATGTGCACCATGGAATCATGCAATCACTTAATATACAAGACTCTGAAGTTTACTTGTAAGATATGAATTATCTGTGCAACTAACTTTACAGTGCTTGGCAAGAAATTTCATTTGCAGATGATAACCTGCATACCTGCTAACATTCTTTGTATATCTACGTCCATCATCTGTGCCTGCAAATTCAAGAGTTTTATCCAACACCCAGGCAACTTGACTCTCACGCTCCTTTCCATAACCTATACAGAAAGAAGTGATGGGGTCATTCACTTCAAAGTTTTATGCATTACAAGAGAAATGATACAAAAGATGATGACATACATATAAACCCACTGAACTTATATTAGAAATAATATGAAACTGTGCTACGCCCTGGTATATACTCTCTTGCACTGGGAAGGCCTCTAGTTTGATTCTTGTCTGAATCATCCCTCCTAGGTAACTCATTCATTTTCCTGCAGTGTTCAGGGAAATAATGAGATAGTATGTTATGAGAAAACCATCACTATCACGTTATACTCTTTTGGGTTCTAAAACCACAGAGTATTATAAATTGATACTGACAATTTTAAGGGCAATGAATCTCCTGAAGATGGAGGCAGCATGCTCCTCTGAAGCCCTAGTAACAACCTAAAACACTGCATAGTGCCAAAACCCAGAACATGATCTGAACAGATCCCACCATGATAACCAGAAAAATGTGACCATCATTTGACTCACATTTTCCATTTAACATAAAAAACAAAAACTTGTGTCTATTGCATTGGTTCAACCTTATACCCGCTCTAAGCTCTCAACTGGTAGATAGGCTCTTGGTATCAGTGTATCCAAGTAGTTCATCAGAGTCGCAGGAACATGTGTGTAAACGACTAACACAATGCCTAGCAATTTAGTCAAATGTCTCAATTAGTACTGTTTTTCTTGATTTATCACAGAAACTGACCAAAATGCTTATACAGTCATGCCTATAACTGATGGTTGTGGCATCAAATAATTTTGTCACTTCATGATTATTGTTTACTGGTCACTTCACTGGTGTATTACTATTAATCACACCCTATGCACATACTGATTAATAAAATATATCACTTTCAAAACCAATTTCACTTTCAAAGGCACTACTATCCTTTTCAAGTAGTACATTTGGATGTTTCTAATTATAAAATGTTAACTGTAACAGCCCAAATTGGAGTGACTCAAATTATGTCTTCACCTAGGCAAGTCTAAATGGCTTTTTTGTTGGCGTGAGTACAGAGTAGCTGGTAACCCAATCAAATTTCATCCCACTATGTCAAATTTTATCACAGTTCTCAATTGGCTGTCAATTTTGTTATTTTGCAAAAGGTTCGAAAATTAAAATTTTGAATCCTGTCTCGTCTTTGGCTACTAGTGACTTAATGTTGTCCCCCCCCCCCCCCCATGCTGTAACTTGTATGAACCCCATATATGCGTTCTACCAGTTTTTTTTTAATGTATAAGCATAACTGCCATATAATGAGGAGCTTAATGATCTGTACTCCTCGCCCAATATTGGTCGAGTGATAAAATTGAGAAGAATGAAATGGACGGGACATGTAGCGCATATGAGGAAGAGGAGAGGCACATACAGGGTTTTGGTGGGGAAATCTGAAGGAAAGAGCCCACTTGGTAGGTCCAGACATAGATGGGAGGATGATAGTAAGATGGATATTCAGGAAGTGGGATGGGGGTGTGGACTGGATCGAGCTGGCTCAGGATTGGGACAGGTGGCAGGCACTTGTGACAGCGGTAATGAACCTTCAGGTTCCATAAAATGTGGAGATTTTCTTGCTCGCTGAAAACCTGTTAGCTTCTCAAGAAGGACTGTGCTCCCTGAAGTAAGTAAGTAACAATAAGCATGACTAACACTGTATCCTCCCCACAAGGTTTAAGCGGTCTGAAAAAAGTGTAAAGTTTCACCTACTCCAGGATGTTTGAAAACCATTAATCTCGACACTGACAAACTGGAACAACTACCAAGTCCCTCTTGCTACCCGTTAGTCACCTAGTCTATCTCCTTCTAACTAGTCTAATCTTCCTTCATTTGATATTGCTGTAACACTGCTGTCTCATTGGCCAGATATCCTAATTATCCACCATTCATACACTTGCCCAGTATGTCAATTTGGTCATTCTCTCTCAACACATCTATCTAATAAAAAAAAAAATGTTGACAACAATACAAACAATTACTGTCTGTGCAACAGTTATAACCTATGTAAATATCTTCCATTTTAAAACTGTCATTATTCAAATTTTCAAACCAAATTGTGTCATATAGCACTTAGTGTGAAATAAAAATATTGTACTGTGTGCATACAGTAAAGTCAAATCTTGGTTGTGTTGCAATAGACATGCCTGCAGACATTTGACTGGGTGCATTAATTCACTTTTATCATTTAAATATACAGATTCTTTAATTCTACTTAAAATGTAATGTTAACTTCAGATTTTCTGACCAAATATCATATAAATTATGTAAATAATTAAGATACATAACGTATTCTTAAAATAAAAAACACTTACCTATAAATCCTTCACAGAAAAATCTTGCTGTTTCTCCTATGTGTGCATACTGGTAAGGTTCACTTACATAGGTGACAGAAGCAGGACCCATGTACTTCTTTTCAGCTAATTGATAAAATAAAACCAGATATAATTTGCTTGATTATTCCAATATAGAAACTGTCACATTACCAGTTTTCTGTGCTTAATCTTATACAGACTGTGGATGGAACTGTTCTAGCAAACATACAAAAACATACCAGTCAACAATGTTGAATACACCTGTCTGATATATGATTGTACCGTTGATTACTGACATATGACATCATTCAAGAACAAGTAAAGTCAAAACATACTTACGCACAACACTCAGTTGAATTTTACGCTGGATTTCATTAATGCCATCAGAAACTTTGCAGGTGTATGTACCATTATCTATCCAGTCAACACGAGTTGAAATCAGTGTCTGATTTTGTTCCCCTAGTTTGTTAAATGTACAATATTTGTTCCTACCTGAAATTAGAATATCATCTTTGTACCTGTAAAGTAGAATACATGAATCCATTAATAAGGCTAATAAAAATTAACATAATTATTCCTCAGTCATCATAATATTACTCTTTTAAACATCAATATGAATATAAAAAGAGTTAAGTATGCACAAATATAACATGTACAAATTAATTTGGTTTCTTCATTTCCTCACTTCCATTAATAGCTTTTCATAAACTCTCATTCTTAACTGTTGGTCTGAAAATACTCATCCTGCCTGTGCTGGTAATGAACTTTTTAACAGAATTTTTTATTGGTACAGTTCTTGTCCCTGGGCTCCTTCCTTAACAAAGATATGAAGTTTGCAGTACCCTAATTACCTGAACTGCTACAAAAATGAGAGTGTGAAGGTGTAAGATCCTGGTAGGATCAGTTAAGTTAAAAAGGTTGAAGGGGAGAAGCCAAACAAAAAGCAGTTCTTGGTCTACCAAGTTTCCGGTTCGGTTTAATGGCAGCAACCTCACCTTGAAAAACAACAGATTTTAGGAAACACAACAATGGACATCTTTATCGCTGCACCATGCATTTTGTGCTAATTAAATAACAATGGACAATCTAGGGTTACAAATAAGAAAAGTATAATTTTTAGGCAAGGCATCCCCATTGTGTTATTTTAATACACTAATAAAATGAAACAATAGTAATTATAGTCTACACACAACTTTTAATTAATCATCAGTTTAAATAATTATCAGCAACATGTTCCAGTTTTTAAAAAAACCATCTTCAGGCTGAATACAAATCAAGGTAGGAGATATAAGTTACAATGCAATGATTGAATGAAGTTTTGTTTTACATCAAATTGGAGTTATTATAAGTATTCCTTATTCAAAAAGTATAATAAAATCTCCGAAACAACAACTTTAAAATCTGTAAATCAACAACTTAAGAAATAACTTTAAAAAGATTTAAAAATTTTTATACAGAACAGTGGAGGACTTGTAGAGGTGTAGACTGGCAGAAAATATGTGGACAGCATGAATATGTTTCACCACAGAATTATTACGATGTAATATTTTTAATAAGTGTGTAAATGTATACTCTGATTGGTTACCCAATTGCTGGCATGTATTTTAAATAATTGTATTACACACATAATTCAGAGTATAATTTCATGTAATGTGCAATACTGGTCAAAAAATATGTGAAGGTTTATTTTACTGCTTCTTATAACCTGCAGTGTATTATGCGTATGAGCATTCAGCACTTACCAAACACACACAACAACATTGCACAAGAGTGAGCAGTGTTCACCCATATACACAATACACTGCTGGTTACAACAAGCAGTAAAATGAACCTTCACATGTATTTTAACCAACATCACATATTATGTGAAGTTATACTGTGAATTATATATATAATATAATTACCTAAGATACATACTAGGAATTGGAACACTGATCAGAATATACACCTACACACTTGTAAAAAACATTACGTTATAAAAATTTTGAGGAGAGACTTATTGTCTCCCAACCTACACCTTAACACCTCCACAAGTCCTCCACTGTTCTATATAAAAATTTTTGAAGTTTTAAATTTATTTTTCAAGTTGGTGCTTTACAGATTTTAAAGTTGTTTTTTCAGAGGTTTTATTAAACTTTTTTAATGTGGAATACTTATTACAGTAACTCCAATTTGATGTATCATTCAATCTTGGCATTGTAACTTCTTTGATTTGCACTCAGCCTGAAGATGGTTTTTTTTTAAAAACCGAAACATGTTGCTGATAATTATTTAAGCTGATGATTAATTACAAGTTGTGTATAAAGTAGAATTACTATTGTTTCATTTTACCAGTATAAGAAAAGTTTATATGGACAGCAAGTTGTATCTTACACTATGGAATGTGCTCAGTTTGATCAGGACAGTAGAAGTATGGCAAGATTAAAATCTGCCAAATAGTGTTTCTACAGTATCAGTTTAGAAAATTAGATGAAATCAAGAGGGAATAGAGGATACAGGTGCTTTAGCCATCTTATCATGAAAGAAGACACATATATATGCATACTGCTCAGGATCAGTGGGTAAGAAGAAACATAGCTTTCAGCATGTGAGTTGACCCACTAATGAAAGAGGAGGAGGAGGAAAAGGAAGAAAAGAAAGGAGATAGGAAAGTATGTTCCTTTGGAATCCAAAAAATAAACTGAACTATGAATGTGGTGTTCAGAAATACAATGCAAATATGGTTCATTGACTGCAATAGTGGCACAACCCAGAAATTGTCATTTGAAGTTAACATTATGATTGAGCTCAAAAATATAACAACTACATCTGACAATACTGGCACACTTGTTAGTTGAAACATACCCCACTAGACGCCATTATTGCATGATGTAGTTATATTTTTGAGCTTAGTCATAGTGTTAACTACAAATGGGCAAACGTGGATTGTGCCTCTATGGCATTCAGTGGGTGACACACACACAAACACACACACATATATACACATGGATATGTATGTATTCACTTCATATTATTGCATTTTACATTTGTGTAAAAATATTGATATATATTTCACACAACGGTTAGAATAATATGACTTCGGAAGTAATGCTTTAGATTTTTTTTATCTGGTAAGTAAACTTGTTTATAGTGCAGTAATTAAGAGTTACGTTACTTGCTGACATATGCAAACCAGCAGTTTAGTTTTCACCCTGAAATATCTTTGTTGGTAGTAACTTTGGCAAATTCTTAACCACCATAGCAACAAAACCCCTCACCTCTGATTAAATAACATTATATTTACACAATGCTTTTTCATCCGTTAGGCAGGGTGTGGGGTGGTACTCGCCAAGTGATACGGGCGACCATAACGATTTCCGCGCGTTATGAAATCTAGACTTGTCGAGTTAGCGAGATTCCGGTAATTCTGGAAACAATAATCTCACGTCTGCTGTAACTTTTACTGAAAATGTGAATAAAGAGGGCGTTGTTTTACCTCCGGTCTGGCAACCTGCCCTTTCGCTCAGTGCCGGCAATTGACGCGTGACCATGTCCTCAAAATATGCATATTGTATAACCGTCCTCAAGCTTACTTATTTCTAGGGCAAATAGTTACACAGTCCATCTTATATGTTATGAGGATTTTACGTTTACGCACAATACAATACAATTACATGAATTTCTAAGGGGGCATGTATCCTATTTAAGCCTTTACGGGAAATCAGTCACGCCCCTTGCCCTTGGGTTCGGCTATCAATGTCATATACTTTTTTTTTATCGTCAAACACTCCATAACCTCGGTACGCGGAATTTAACTTGGTACATTTCATGCTGCGTTGTACAAAACAGTCAATTCTAACGAACTATTTTACCATTTGATTATCTTGTAGCCTTTTGCACAGCAGTATAAACTTTTGTAGCGTTCTATTAGAACATAATCAACCTCGTTGACTTCTTTCGTAAATTCGAGCGACGTTTTATTTCTTTGGAATAAATTCTTTTCACAAAACCCTTCCTCGCTCTTTGCATTCTTCGCATAGTATATAAGCATTAAGGTAAGTAATTTAAAAAACACACTGGATAATTCTAAACCATTTCCACTCATGTTTCTTGTTTCTTCCCGTCACTAAGTAGCGTACAGAACTTTGCACGATCGTCACGCATCACAGCGAATTAAAACATCACAACTTGACCAGCAACAAATCGCAACTATTCATCTACGTCCGTTATAAGTTGCGATAAGGTTGAACTTGTGGTTTTCCTTGTAATGTTGTGTGTAGCGCTCTCGTGCGCATTTAAATGACTTCGTAGAACTCATCAGTCCTTAAAATAACGCTTGGCATGAATTGTCCTTCACATTTTTAATCTTCGTCGCTCTAATAAAGTTTAAATTATTCTGCCCACAAAAGACGCCTATGTAACTTCCAAAACATGCATGGGCGTGGAAGTATGAAATACGAAAAGGTATAAATGGAATCTGTCCCATAGAGAGACAAATTAACCTAAGGTGACATGGGAAACAGGCACGTTTAAGCCATTTGTATCAGCGGGCTATCGAATTCGATTCCCATTGACGGTAGATATGTGTCCCTTTGTTAGAGCGTCCAGTCCGGCTTTGGATTTCTTTACGAGGGGGCAAAGCAACGGGAGAATGAAGCTGACCACTCTCCATTATGAAGTGCCAAGGTTACGAATGTGTGGAGCTACACCTCCACTCCCCCATATGCCTTCATGGCGTCGATTGGTACTTAACCTTTTCAAAACAGCGTGCAGATAAAATTTTACTTCTTCTGTAACGTGGAAGAACCTTACATATGCAAATGTTTCTACCGCCAGGATAGGACATCCAAACCCAGCAGTCGCACTGTACTGAAAGTAAGACATGTAAAGTCTATTGTCACTTCAATTGGTGACGATGGAGGAATTTGGAATCCAAGACTACAACTGTACACTTCTTTGTATACAGCAGGAAGGAAAATATAAGCATACTTCTTGGTTTCTCAAAGTATTTTGCCATATCCAGTTGCGAACCTCAAACCACGTGGTGCCCAGGACGACTAATCACAATGGCCGCCTCAAACGAAAGCTATGAACTTAAACAAATCACGTTCACTGACTTCTCTTTTGGGGGCAAATAATTTAAAATTTCATGAACGCAGATAATCGATTTTTTCTTTAACATATTAATTTTTCCATCCAGTGTTGCTCCACCACTCAACCCTCCTTTCCTGGTAGCTACGGGTTAGCCTTATTTACGGGTCATGACTGACAAGATTACGAACTCAATAACTGTGGCCAACAAAATAGTGCCATTTATGCTTCATCCACGATACTAAAATGCCGATATCGGTGACATACTCGATCCCGAGGCCGCAAGTCGACGGTAGATCAGTCAGCAGAAGAGCCAGCTATTATGTTAACCTCTCGTGTTGTATTTACCAACATAATTTTTTGTCGTTTACTGACAGGCACGTTTCGATATTAACTACTGCATGATACATAAAACCGTGATAGGATAAGTAACAAATAAACAGAGGAATCTTACAGAAGTAAATTACCATGAAATTATACAGCGATACCTGTTAGATGTCATATGCAAATGCAACAAGAATCAGTGAGTACAAAAGTGAAACACGCGAAAATGAAAGAAAATAATACAACACCTGACACTGATGATGCAATAGTCAGCACATAAATATACAACACTTGACACTGATTATGCAATAGTCAGCACATAAATGTATGCATCAATGATTGGGACATAAATCATTGTCATGAATCAAAAATAAACAGGCATTACTTCCCTGTTGACTCACTTCCACCGCCAAGGAACTGCCACTCTGTTCGGATGGTGGCAAGTCTGTCGGCAAGGTGTGATCTCGGCATAGATATTTCTTATAAACAAATCCAGCACCCTCCATGGTGCTGGGGCAACCATTTTTGCCGACCCATAATTTAGCACTGTGAAAGGGAGAATGATTATACCACAGTCCCCAAAATGCATGTGCAATGCAAGTGTAATCAAGAATAATGAACACGTACCGTGTTTAAACCATATTTAATAAAAAAAGTTCTGATTTTGTCACATTCAAATAGTGAACAGTACAACAGATACTGCAACTGTTATTATAAGGCATGATATTACAGTCACTATCATCAATTTCTTCTTCATCAATGGCACTACAGTACAATGCAGACCTTTGCCTCTTTCACAGGCTTCTCCCAGCCAGCAGTCACCGATCATACAATGGTCAATTTGTTATAACAGTGTTTATGAATTCTGTATAGCATATAATTAGCAACTTTTGCATTAGTGTAACATAAGTGAATATGTATATCATAGGTTTACTGCAAGGAGTGCCCAAGTCAGAAAGTGGCAAATATGAGACACTATGAAGAAGTATAGTGAAAGTGAAATACTTTTTCCATGTTTCCTTGCATGATAGGGTATAAATGAGCATTGTAATATTTGTCACAAGTAAGCAAACAAAAATGATGTGCAGGTAACCAGTACTACATTTACTTGGTCAATTTTACATCACACTTCTGTTCTATCTTATGAATACACTGTACTAGATTTCTGAGAACCCGAAAAATTTACCTCCCCCTTTCTCGTGCCAACCTACTGATTTCAACCACTTGGTTTCTTTGCCATGAAAGGCACCTTATGGAATAAGATCTTCTATGGTAGCTTCCATTGTATACTAAAAAAAAAACGCAACAGTTCTTTATACATGTGCATATATGTAGGCACATAAAAAAATTATGTATAAAATTATATGTGTTAGCAAAGAAATGTGTGTTACATTCAACGCATATGGAATAAACTTAATTTCCACAACAGAATAAAAACTTATACAATGACACTGCCTCTTACCGTCACACAGAGCGGTCCGGTGCCCACGAACGGTGTGTGCTATAAAGCAAACACACACTCGCGGAGTCGCCACTTTCAGAACTGCATGCAAACACAACAGGTGGATATATACACACTATATATGAAATAAAATCCGTAAAAATAAGAGGCTGAAATTTACGTTAGACATACAGAAGAAAATGAGCTTCCAAAACAAAAACGAAACTTACCGCCAAACAACACTATACAGGAGAAACACACACGATATTATCACCAAAGAAATCAACCCAA
>Ga0209755_10009333_pt1 | contig 10371 bp, 10 predicted proteins | sample TergutCo191P1_FD_187301 | JGI IMG/M metagenome (GOLD analysis project Ga0209755, IMG submission 187301) | Cornitermes sp. P1 segment gut microbial communities from Petit-Saut dam, French Guiana - Co191P1 (SPAdes) (version 2) | ecosystem: Host-associated > Arthropoda: Insects > Digestive system...
CTGGATTGGGCTGGCCCAGGATAGAGACAGGTGGCGGACGCTTGTGAGTGCGGTAATGAACCTTCGGGTTCTGTGAAATGTGGGGAATTTCTTGACTAGCTGCAAACCAGTTAGCTTCTCAAGAAGGACTCTGCACCATGGAGTAAGTAAGTAAGTAAGTAAGTAAGTAAGTAAGTAAGTAAGTAAGTGTTAACTTACATGTGCATGCATATTGATAAATGATCCAACATTAACAGGTTTTAGGAAGCTGATGTCACTGACATGGAGCAGTTCAGGGCGATATTTACTGAAATTAAGAAAAACAAAAGCATGTAAAAACAAACTGTCCAAGATAATCAGGCGAGTCACTGAATGTTTTATATTTATGTTGTGGCTTGTTTAAAAATGTGGCAATGATAGTGAACAATGACAAATTGGAAGGAATAAGGAAATAAGTGACAGAGGTCTAATTTGAGATATTATTGTAACATTTACCTAAAGGAATGAGAATACAAAGCAGTTCTGCCCAGAAGACTACAGAAATAAACTTGACCCTTCAGTGCGGATATTGGTTTCACGTGAGTTGTAAACAGTCACTGTATGCTGCAAGTATGTTCAGTACTGCCACATTCCTGTAGGTCTGCCAGCAGGCTCATTCCTTCTGGACCACTGCAGCCTCCTTGGTGGCATTCTATCCTCATAATCCTTCAAAACCTATTTTCCAATATTATACCTCAAGTCACTCCTCCTGACACAGCCCTGTGCTAATCTCCATGTCCTGAGACATTTCTCAATATTCTTTCTTTCATCTAAATAACCCACTGCTGTTCTTAGCCCATCTCTAGTCTCTCTCTGTATGCTGTAACGTGTTGGATCATCTTCAGTGTCCAGTTCATGCATTGCTCCGGGAATGTTCACCTCCTTCCCCTCCACTTCAATACAAATATCTTCTGAAGAATGCAGCACATCTGTCTACCACTGGTCAACTGAACTCGGGATGGACATCACGTTCAATATTCATACCAAATACCTTTTACCTATGTGAAGCATCTTGTCTACAATGTCACACAATTGTAAGCTGTAGTTCCCTGAGATACTATTTTTGCCAGTACACAGCTTCACGTCTCAAAAGACAGCAACCTTAGCAATAAGACCACTCATCATACCTGTATAAATTACCAGCAATCCATGACAGCTCCAGTGCATTCCGCATCAAAAAGCCACCAAAGATTTTGTTGTGAAGATTTCGGTCCTAGTAAAAAACAACAAAGTTTATTTAATTGTGAATCTGATATTCACTTGTGCACCAGTTCTAGTGTCTTCATTGATAAGCACACAGTTCCACAGGTCATTGCATTTGTTCTGACATCAACACCTCAACTTAAACAAGATTCAAATTGCAGAATACATACCAAACTTCATACAATGTCACCATGTACACTTCACACTGTGGCTTTGCAGTCACGTTTGGATACATTAACATTTCATAAATCTCAAAAATTAGTTACTACCTGTGTTATTATTTTTATTGCCACTATTGTTTATATGGTTAATATCCCATTTCAGTAATGGTGGTTGTTACTGTCCCATCTCATAAGTTTGTGCACACATCATAATTCTATTACCTAGTGCACCAAATTAAAACCTAAATATTTGGAATGGTCTCCAATGGCATAAAATAAGAGACTTCATGACAATGAGTCCAATGATTCTCAAGCTCCAACATGTGGACAGACAGACATGAACATCCACACAAGCATTCTTTTCTGGAACACAGTTAAATTATTTATGAAACACACCACAGCTCAAGGCTACAGTCCTTGTACTCCCTAAAAGCACAAGATGTACATGTTGGTTGGCTGAAAGGTATTTATGTATAAACCATCTTGGGGGGGAGAAGAGTGGCTGATGGCCAAGGACGGAGCCACAAACAGCTTGTGATACTGGAAACTCACAACCAATTTGCACTGCAAAAAAACGACACTTTTGACAGCAAGCTTTGTGGTTTGTTTGTACAATAGGATGTATTGTCTGTGGTAAAGTTGCACTGTTGGTTGAGGTACTGTGCTATAAGCCGGAAGGTCACAGGTTCAATTCCCGATGGGGTCACTCGGATTTTTTATTGGTTTAATCCTTCCAGCCGCATTATGGCCCTGGCATCAACTCAGCCTCTACTTCTTCTTTCAGCTCTACAACTCTTTGTGAGTTTTGGCTTGCTCAATTATTTCTTTCCATTGCTTCCTCTCCTGCATCCTGTTTCCAATTGTTCACTTCCATCTTCCTCAAATCATTCCTCACATCGTCTTCCCATCTTGCTCTTGGCCAACTCAGCCTCTAACCAAAATGAATACCAGGGGTATCTCCTGGGGGGTAAAGGTGGTTGTGGCATAGGGCTAACAACCTTGCCACTTTCATATGCCTACTGTCTAGAAATTCTGTAAGCACCAATCTCTGAAGAGTAAGTAAAGCTTTTGGAAACACAAAATTTATGAAGCAATGAATACGAGGGCAGTTTTGAGTGTCATAGAATGTGATTTCAGACTAAAGGATACCAGTATAAAAGTCATGAAAGTATATCTTTCACTTGATTGATTACCTCAGGTTGTCCAAAGATTATACTGCTGTATGTCACTTCATCCATCCACATACCACCAGATGGCAAAATACGCTTGTGAATAGTAGGATCTCTTACATCTACAGTTTGTAGAAATGCGTTATGAATGACTTTTTGTTCTTCTGCATTGGGCACAACTTTCAGCAGCGACTGTTGCTGGAACTGTATTCGACGCTTCTTCCTACCTGTAAATTATTGCACACTTTACTTAGTAAATACTCAAAAAGCAAATTTTAAAACTAGTACTATTCTGTCTCATCTCTTCTCTCTCCCTCACATATATTCACATGCAAATGTATGTGCCATACACAAACACAAACAATCAAATATACTGTGATACACAAGACATCAGATTTTAGGTTCATATGGCAGTGAAATTAAGCTCATGTTCTGTGATGCCATGTCCTGCAGTCTGGTAGATAGATATGGGTATTTTGGAGGAATGTACTGCCTCCATCTTTACCGCAGAGGCAGCACAGCATTGGTATCCCATCTCTTTGACTAACGAGTGCTGCACCTCACAAGGCCAAGACATGAAACTCAAAAGGCTGCGGTTCTGTTTGGCTACCAGCATAACAACCCTTATTTCAACTCCAGGGGCTAAGATGAAACATTCACAATCATTTTTATGCTTCCTTATTTCCTCGAATATCACATGTAAGTTCTGAATCATGTTTCATAACAACTACTGGCTAAAATGTAATTATTAAAACTCATGGGCATACTTTGCAAAGAAAACCTACACAGCAAAGCTGATGGATCCTAAACCCCACAAAATATGCCAACTATGAGGAGATGCCACTTACAACCCAGCCTTTGGAAATAACAGACTCTTTCCTTAAAAGTCGTCCTCTCTCTCTCTCTTTCAGTGGTCATCACATTGCACTTTATAATGCCAATGAAAGATACAGCAGACATTAATCATTTTGCAGTGCACAATACACACATTAAATGTGAACATGACCTGGCAACTCAGCTTACACTATAAATACTGTAATATCCTTAATGAAGAATGGTGATTTCCAACCTGTAAAAATAAGCATAGTGTTCCAAGCCCTACCTTACATGGATTAAGTTACAGCTCATCACATCGACTGTGCTGAAAACATGATATAGAATACAAACAAAGTGTTACTCTCAAGCAACAATGTTATACTCTGACAACAGTCTGTGTCTCTCATGTTTCTTATTAATGTTGTACACACAAGCACAAAATTTATACAGGAGTGGAAAAGTGTAAGACATATTACACAATGAAGAATGGGGTAGAGAGCACACACAGTGCATATTCTCAGAACAGTGATACACACACCTCAATCCACTCTCCTCGACAAGAAGTAACGCAGAATTTGTAACCATCTGTACCCCTAATTTTGGGTCTCACAGCATGCATTATGGAAATATTAAGCACTATGATCAAGAAGAGCTCATAAAACCTAAATATATTTAACCCACTAAAAACCAAAATTTTTTCAAAAACTGTTGGCCACTTTCTTCAAACAACTGTACCACATCTACCAAACTGTCATTAGCAAATGGCAAATGTACTGTCTTCTGTGGTCATCCAACCAAACAATGCACTTCATTTACCAATACACACAACAGAACATCTAAAGTTAAGATACTTTCTATAATCAGACTGCAGCAATACTGACTTTCTTACACTTAAAAGCAGCTGGCAGGGCAGGCAGGGTGCCCCCTGAAGAAGACTTCATGCAGTTAATACTGAATATTATTCAGTGAGCAGAAAATTAAAAACAAAATCAATGAACAGTAGAATAAACTGAATATTAAACTCTCAAAATTTTTTGGAGATGTAAGTAAACTCATTTTAGAAGACTTCCGTAATATTAAATTCATATTCTTACTTTCTCCACCCAACAATATCTCTTTCTCCTTCTCATTTTCTGGAACCAGTGAATTAACAAAAGCTGGACCATCATTGGTAGAATTTCGAGAAGCCACCAAGAACAGAGCTTGTGTCATCTTCTCCCAGTGGCCATGGACAACCTGCTCCAACCACACAGTTATCTCCATTGATGAACTACCAACCCAGGACACATGTCCACTGAGACGGATATTAGCATCATGCTAGAATAAATATACAGTTATTACAACATCAAAAGAGAAAATACACAATCATTTTATAGCAAACACACTTATGGAGGACTGGCTCCTAAGTTATTTAACAATATTTGTCCAACTGCATAAGGGTTTGTAGGTTTGTAAGAATAATGTCTATATGAAGGCACTACTCCAGCCTTAACTTAGGCAGATTGAAGAAAATCATAACAAAACTGAGTCAGGATAGCCAGCAATCCAGCTGAGATTTGAACTGGACTGAGTGTAATGCAAAGAGAAAATACAATTACATGAAGGCAATCTTTAAAAGCAGCAGATGCCGGTCATTCAGCAGTCTATAACCTCAACAGTCTGCAGTGTTGTTAGACACTTCCATGGCTTTCTTTATCTAAACAAACTTTTTCTGTTATGATATTTGTGTAGTAAAATAAAATGTATATTAAAAATTACAAGTATTTAACTGTTGGGAGATGGGAAGACAAGTTTACTTCACTGGTCTAGTCAAATACTATGGTGAGTCTAGCATACCAGTTTGTAAATGAGACATTTCATTTCAGGTTTTCATGGCAGTGATTTTTCAGACTATAGTTTTTTGAATTGTGATACTATGCCATCTTGTACATAGATAGCAATGATTCAGAAAAACAGGATGCCACCATCTTCACTGTTAAAGTAAGGAGGTTCAGATGCCATGGTTTATTCAGACAGAATGCAAGAAAGGTAGCCATCACATCCATGAAAGTGGAGGAGGGGACAGAACATCATCTCAGCCACTAGGAACGATGAACAGGAACTGTGATAACCAAGATACAACATGGTCCAAGCCAGGACAAAAATAAATCTCTGAAAAGGTCTACACAGGCCAAACCAGCCTTTCCATTGATGACAGGGTTAATGAATCCCAGCGTCATACCTGCCTGAACCAACTGGAGCAGTCAGTTGTGGTGGTGGTGGTGGGTCACTGCATCCCACTCAACAACCATGGTTGAGAAATTCAGGCACAGGAACTCACTCAAAATTGCATGTTGCAAATGTACTTCTTTTTTTCATACTTTTGTAATAAATGTTCCTGATGATGGTTCTGACAAATCAATACAAGCAACACATTGGTTTATAACATTAAAGAGTTGGCTTACTTTTTTTGTATTTCAATACAGTTCAATAGAAGAGTATGAATCAGAATAAAAAAATTACTCATAAGACAAATTACAGAGACCAAGCACCAACACAACAGCGTGAACAGGGTGTATGGGACCCTGGAAGGTCAATCCGTGAAAGACAAGCAGACAGTCATCTCCACAACAAGATAATCACTTCATCATGTTGTGACAATTGTCGACTCCTGCAGCACTCACATAGGGTGGTATAGGGGTACCATGTCTTATACTCTGATAGGTAGGTACCAGCAGCACAACATATCTTATATACAGGTAACATGTCTTATAGTCTGACAGGTAGGTACCAGCAGCACAACATATCTTATATACAGCTACCATGCCACACAGTCTGAAACCTACCAATCTGTCCACATGGCATGACAACCAAGATGACTATAACCTCAATCAACATCACATACTGCATTAAAATATGTACAAAAATACCACAAAAGTATCTAATATCTGAAGCATACACACAAACATAATCCTCTAGAGCCATATACTTAACATGCATGGATCATGAATACAGAGACAAAAATAGCATACCTGTGCTTGATATGAAGTAAACGAAATTTTATCCACAAGAACAGTGACAATTACATACGGTGTACAGTCTTCAGGCTTCTGCTTTGGATTCTGTATATGTTTATGTGCCACCCAAACTGAAAATAAATGAAGATAAGGTTACTTTTGAACATCACCCAATCAACTGACTATGGCATGCACACATCTCCTGGCTTCTTGATAGATGTGTACCCAAAAGTGGTCACATAATTCAAAATTTTTGTTATTCCTTTCATTTTGCTGCCTTCAGGTTTCTGTGACAAATGCGTAAATAAATTACTTTTAATACCACTGATTTCATGTGTTCACAAATTGCACTTTATTTATTGTAGACAGAAACTTCCACTAACTGATTCTTCTGCAAAAACAAAACCAAGCAGCTGTTGCTGTAAAAGCAATGTACAATTACTGTGGTTAAAGTTTATGGATCCTCATATCCAATCCTCTGATTAATTACATGAGTAAATTTAAAATATTCATTTTAATTTGTGTCTTCTTTACAGTTTCAGCTACTATATTGTGACACTAACACGAAAAGCAACCATATCACAAGTAACAAACAGCTATTTCTGTCTGTGTCATAAAAATATGCATGTTGTAAGAGCACAGCTGCAGAAAATATGCAGCCGCTACTTAATTTCACACAGACATTGTGTAAGGTCCATAAAAGTTCTGACCACTGCAATACATTTACTAAATTTATATTACTTTACACCATTAGTAGCTGGGAGGTTGGCCACGATAGCTCAGTTGGTATGGTGACTCATTACGGGCTGGACGGTCCTGGGGACGAATCCCGGTGGGGGCGAGATTTTCCGCACCTGTCCAGACCGGCCCTGGGACCCAACCAGCCTTCTGTACAATGAGAACCGGGTCTTTCCTGAGGGTAAAGTGTCCGGGGCATGGCACTGACCACCCACCCCCATCTAGCACCAAGGTTAAAGAAACAGCAGAGCTATAACTCTACTCCCCCTCTGGGCCTACATGGCCTGTTCTAGGGTGAACTTTTACTAGTAGCTTGGACAGCACAGTTGGTAGAGTAATTATACCATGGACTGAGTGATCTGGAGTTCAAATCCCAGCAGAATAGCCAAACTGGCTCTGGATTCTACCCAGCCTCCAATTTAATGGTACAGGGGGCTATGTCCTCCCAGAAGGTAAAGCAGATAGTGCCGCACACTGAACACTCACCTCCAGCTAGTGCAGAGGTTAAGAATGAGTGGAGCAATACCTCCAATCCCCCTGTGCACCTTAATTTGTGTGTAGGAACAACTTTACCTTTACCTTTAATTGAAACTACAGGTAACTGGCATTTCTTCAGCTGAACACACATAACCATCTTATATTCACCTGCAAATATGTCCATATCTTCCAGCAACCTTCCCAACCGTACATAACCCTTGAAAGTAACATATTTCTCTTGAAGTGAAACATCATCTTTCAAAGGAATGATAGCACTCGCAAAGCTATCCTGTACAGACAGGAAACAAAGCATGTATTTGACACAAGCCACAAAAAATGTGTGATGTGAAGCTCTTGTGGTAACAATGAAGATTACTGTCTTCTGGGATGTTACACCACATACTTTATCAGACATACACCAGTGTTTCAAGGAAGAGTACCGTCTCCATTTCATTCTTCTACCCTGAGGGTGGATGAAGAAAGTTACTACAAAACACTGGTATGTACCTCCCACACCACATGGAATCAAATCCCATAACACAGTAATCTTCAAACTCCAAGTACTCTACACTATAAACAGGTATGTTAACACTAATACTGTATTTCTGAACCTTTTTCAGCAAACACACTCCATGGTATTGGAGCAAGACTTATGGTAACCCTTCCCTACGGTGACCTAATTTTTATCAGAAAGTATTAGTAATCATGTACTACAAAAACATGCATACAAACTTTAAATAATGTATGCACAGATATGCTGTACCCAAGGAAGCTCTCAATGATTCTGTTAGGTCTTTTGTGTGCCTCACAACAAACAAAATATGTCTCATCTGCCACCATATGATCCTCCACATATTCCCTGGGGAACCATGTAACCTCAATTTGAAACCAGCACAGTAAATTCTGAGAACACTCATGAGCTACTGAAAAGTGAATCTCAAATAACTGCTTAAACAGGAGTGGAAAATGTATTCAAATTTTCCAAAACCATCTTCGCAATTTTACATGTGAAGTAACATTTATTTACAGCAAAAACAAATTTATTATATCAGACATACATATATATTGTTCCAAAACTCATCATATTATTCAAAACACTGAACACCCACAAGTAATTTTTCCTGATGGCAAGGCCTACTTGCAGTGGGCCAATATACACCAAAATTAAATTCATCACACAATTTTTATTGCAGATTCTGAAATCCAAGTTTCATCAGTACCTGTTGCATGATGTTCCAAGATTAATTATGCAGGTAGATGAGCATGACCTCTCCATTATGCACCCATTTCATGTGTTTTATTCAAATAAATAAAATCCTCTACCTTAGAAAGGAAACTTCTATGATTGCTTATTCAGGAAGCTGGTTCAAATGGCTATGCGCCTGCCTCAAATCTCAGGCAGCACACCAAATATACTGAGTGGCTAATGGTGTACCTCAGTATCTACAGGAAAATGCCAAGATAATGCCTCAGAAGGGCCACAACCACTTCCTTCCACATTTCCCACTTAACCTATTTTGACACCATACACAATGCAACACTAACAGTGTCATTAAATAAAGCATAAATAAACCCATAACTACAGAACAATTATGCACTTAATATAAATTTAAATGACAAAGTATAAGTTAATATAGCATTACAGTAACTAATTTCTTGAGTCATTTGTCTTCTAGACTTACACTCATTTTACGAGGTGGCAGTTCTGCTTGGGAATTTGGCAACAATGACAACAGATGGCGCCTGGAGCTCTGAAGTGGCTTGTAGCCTCTGTCTACACCCATATGTTCAATCAGTTGTTGTTTCACTATGAAACAATACTGAAATGGTTAGAAAACACACAATGCTGTCCCCAAGAAAGACAACAGATGACTTCTGGAGCCCTGGACTGGCATGCAACCTCCAAGCCAATACTGGGCAACTTTATCAGCTCCTGACTCATTACAAAAAAATAATTAAACAATTCTCAAAATTTAATGATGGTGTTATATGACTACTAATGCTGTTGCTGTCCACTTACTCCAGCGTTTCAAGCGACTGGCTCTATCTGAAATGTCAAGTTTTTAGAATATTACATTTCAGTCACAGAAATATAATAACAATAATAATAGTGAAAAGGCCACATATTTAATCAGCTTTCATTTCACCATGGAATCAACAGTAAAATGGTTATGTAACTAATAATCAACTACCCTCATTTAAATTAAAGCAAGAGTTTCCAGTATGTAGCTTAGAAACCTTAGAAGTTTGTGAAAAAATACAATTAACCACCTGACAGTTATTTGTTACATGAAAAATCTGTTAAACAAAAATTAATCTCCCATCAATTTAAAGGCAGTATAGAGATGCACTAATCCACACACTATTCATGTAAATACAATAAAAAATATGACTTGGAAAAAAAACTTTTTATTTCAATTAAAATCTGTACACATAACATGACTATTAGGCATATTCACTCCCCTACACATCCTAGTAACAGAGATACAATCAACAACAGTTTCTAATATCAACTGTAGCACTGTAACTGGCAAATACAGAAAAACAAGCTGTGCAGCACACAAGGTCCAAAAGAGCTGTCAATGCACACAGCGCGGATACCACTGCTTTACGCATACAAAGAACAGATATGTAAATGTCCATGTGAATTTTAAGCTCATGGTTCCGTGCATCGTAATTCATTGTTAATAAAAATCCAACCACATGCAACAGTATGCAGATATTTATTTACTGCAAAGTCACTCTACATGTTTCGGGTGTCACAGCACCCATCATCAGGAGTACTAAAAACTG
>Ga0209755_10009334_pt1 | contig 10371 bp, 6 predicted proteins | sample TergutCo191P1_FD_187301 | JGI IMG/M metagenome (GOLD analysis project Ga0209755, IMG submission 187301) | Cornitermes sp. P1 segment gut microbial communities from Petit-Saut dam, French Guiana - Co191P1 (SPAdes) (version 2) | ecosystem: Host-associated > Arthropoda: Insects > Digestive system >...
GGGGGGGGGGGCAAAGAATTCCGGAAGCGAGCAACTGCAAATATTTAGGATTAATCTTACGCGGCGATATAGGCAGGGCTAATCAAGTTAATTACACAGTACAAAAAGCCTAGAAGGCACTTCATTTCGTAATGCGTATACTTAAAAAGGGGAATAGTTAAACGAAAAGTTTAGCCTATATGTCACTAGTGCGTCCGATTCTGGAATATGGGGTTTCGTGCTGGGACCTAAACAGGGACGGCCAGATAAACTTTTAGACCGTGTGTTCAGATAAATGCTTTAGAACGTGTGCAGAAAAAGGCGGCTAAATTTGCAAATCATACGAACGATTCGGGCCGGGAAACCTTGGCTCAGAGTAGGAAGATAGCTCGCATTTGCGCCCTGTTCAAAGCAAACACCGGAGAATAGGCATCGAAATCTATTGGGGACAGGTTGAAAGGATCATGTTGCATGAGCAGGGATGGTCACGATCGTAAAATTAGGGCCAGGAAACAAAGAACAGGCATCGGTAAATACTCATTTTTAAACAGAACAATCAAAACTGTGGAACCAACTGCCTGCAAAGGTACAGTACTATTGACTTTCTCCTGTAAATCACATATCTATAGAAAGAGGTTTAGGAAAGTAATTATAAGTTAGGAGAAGTGAAGGGATTTTGAAGCTTGGTGATGAAACGTCCAAAAGTGCAGGGACTTGATAAATTGGGAGTGAAGTGTAAGGAAGCACAGTGAAGTGAAATGAAGTGAAGTGAAGTAAAGATATTGGGTGAAATGTTTGTATTATCATTGATTTATATTTTATGTAGCTGTATGTAGGTTTTGTGAAGTATGTTGTCTCATTATTATTTGCTTCTATTCGTTTTTTTTCTGATTAATTGACTTTGTTTTTTAATATTCTTTGTATGTTTGTTTTCCTGTTTTGTATGTTTTCTATTTCATGTATTCTCTGTTTTTGTATTGTTTTGTGTATTGTTTCTCCTTATGTATACAGCTGTCTCTTTCCTATTTTTGTACAAGTTTACTGACCACTGCACTGAGTTGAAACCCAATTGCAGTAAATAAATATTGTATCATATCACATCATCGTAACTTTATTGCCCTGCCCCTGTACTCTGTAATAAGTTGGTGCTAAATACAAGGATAACTTCACCATTTATTCATTTAACATACTACACATTTCTAGCATATCATCTCTTTGGTGCCAGAGTGGTCCATGTTATGTTTCAAAGTATTATGGAATAACACAGATAATCACATGCTATAATGGGATTGGATGCATTCACTTTTTGAATGCCTGTTTACAGTAAAGGAAGCCCTGATTATCATTAAGAATGTGAATACATTTCTGTTAGTATTGATATTACAATATAATGGCATGCAATACAGAAATACATATGTGTGTTGTGGTAATAAACAGCCTGCATTATTGATTTTCCCTCATTCTATTTATTCACCTGACCTTGCTCTGGAGTTATAAACCTCAGTCAGTAATAAACTGTTCAGCTCACTAGTTGTGCATACAAATGAGGGCACTGAATTATTTATGTCTGATATGTTACATTTAAATACTTTCTTTTAGAGTTGTGAGAAGACAGTAACCACTTCACAACATAGTCCAGTACATGCAGAACATGGCAGAAACCATGAAATTGAAGAGAAACACAAATTTTGTGATAGTGTGCGGGAAAGAAAGAAAGATCTGTTAATTTCATACATCTCATCAGACGGTCCAGGCTTTGGGGGCCATAAGGAACATAAAGTAAGTACCTGTTTGCAGTATTATGTCTTATTGAAATTAGTGTGTATACTGCTTAATATCTTCCATGAACAGTGATATTCAAATCAGAACGAGTAGAAATATATGGATCATTTTAAGGCTTCTGTTACAGGAAGTCCCCCACTTCATCCATGAATCATTTATGTGAAGGGCAGGTATCAGTTTAATGGGTGGGATCTGAATAAAGCAACTGAGCTGGCCAGGGGTTGTTACAAAGTATAAGCTTTGTTTTTAGCACCTTCAGGTTCTTTTATTGTAGTTTTGTGTTACTAAGGGACTGTTGTAATTCATAATTGAATAATGCAGGTCAGTCAAGCACACTGCAGTGTACAGATTAAGTGCATAACTTGTATTCATTCATGTTTCACACTTCTAGAATTGTCTAGAAGCTTCAGCAGGTTCACTTAGAGTCAGACTCACATTCTTTGTTTTTCATTTTAGTATGGGTAAGAATATTCAAAATGGTCATTCTTTGCTATTAAGCATCTGTTTGCTTGCACCCTTACAAAACAATATTAGCTGTTTGTATAAGAAGCCCTTTTTACTGTCTACTAAAACTGAAACTCGTAAGTTTAAGAGTCTGTTTTGTTTAGCAAGCAGAACAGTGATTTTATGCAAAAGAAATAATTTGATATGAAAGTAAAATATGAAGAATTCAGAAGAAGAATTGCAGAGCATGAAATAGTTTAGCTGCCCTGATCATAGATAATGAAGAAGCACACTGATAATGATAAAAGTGTCCTTAAAGTTAAAAGAAATTCTTGAATGTTGTGTTTGTGATTGGTAACATCAGTCTGGTTCTGCTGTAAATGTCTGACTTCTAAGGGTAAATTTTATTTTTAATTGGAGAAGATACAGTCCTTTAGTACTAGTTAGCTTTAGAAACATACTTAGCAGTTATGCAAATAATAACTATAAAACTACATTTTGACCGGGGTTATAATTGCTCTAACAGTGTGAGTCTGAGAGAAATGTATGGCATTTTGCTTTAGGTAAGTTTTGGGACAAATATTACATACAGCCATTGTTTCTAACGTATGTAGATGTGATCCAAGCCCAGAACTTATAAAAGTTGGTGTTGTTTATATTTTTTAGTTCTACAAATCAGAGGAAAAGGATTTTGAATTTTATGCATGTACAAAATTATCTAGTTGTGTCTCAAGAAACAGTATTAAGCTCTTCTTTGTCCAATGGATTGCTGGTGGCAGGGGGTTGATGCACTGCATGACTTCATGGCTGTGTACATTGTAACATCAAAACATTTTATGAACTGTTTTGAAGTGGGGTATGTGGTGGTGCAGTTGGTTGAGGCACTGCGCTTCAAGTCAGAAGGTTGCAGGTTCGATTCCTGATGGTGTCATTGACATAATCCTTCTGGTCGCACTATGGTCCTGGGGTTGACTCAGCCTCTAATAGAAATGAGTACCAGGAATATTTCCTGGGGGGTAAAGGCGGCTGGTGCATAGGGCTGACAACCCTACCACCTTCATGTGCCGATTGTCTTGAAATCTGGGAGCCTCATCCTCCTGGAACACTTCTGGGACAGTCCAGGCCTATAATGGGATTGCTGTACCTTTTACCTTTACTGTTTTGAAGTACTATTTGTTAGGATTTGTAAGACCTTTTATTTGATATGCATTGCAGTAATTACAACAGCAGTTCTGACAAAATGTATGTAATTTTAACTTGTGGAAACTCTCTAATTTCTCATACACATCCCAAATTTGTAAAAGTTGTAGACTCATGGAACTCAAACTGGCATAATTTACTTTCTCTGTTGGTTTAAAGGCTTAGCCAAATATGAACAGAAGTTAATAATGCCTTTTTGCTGACAGTCTGAATTGAATACCTCAGTAGAAAGCAGAGCTTTTTGTAAAAGTATAGGAACGTTACTGTATGGTGAGACTGGGGAATATTTATTAGTTTTTGTGCCTAATTTTAAGACAAGAGAACGAAGTAGCTATTGTTTCTAGGATGATCATAACCCTACACACTACAGTTACTGCCTGGCTGTTCTAACTTGATATGCAAAATAATGCCACGTATTTTGTTGTGGTAAGGAAGATATTGGCACTGAGTGGAAGACGGTCATTGTTTCATTTGCTGTGTTGTATCTGTTTGTACAGTGAATGTAGTCATTTTTCTCTAAATTCAAAGAATAAATCCATATGTACCTCTCAGAATGAAGACTATGATATAAAAAGGTTATACAGTTGTACACTTTTTCATTCATTTTTATACTGTGAAGAAAGAGGCTCGAACATTAAAGAGTGTATTTTGGGGCTTGCGAAAAAAATAAGATTTCCTTGAGACAACAACTTCTTGAAGAAGATTTGTGTTAGATTTGAAAAGGGTCAATGTAAGAGGCCCTTCTGAGTATAAAGTAATGATACTGTGGCATAAGAAAAATGATGGATTTTGTTCAAAAAAGCTTGTCTGTTCGACAAAGCGTGGATTCACCCAACATGTACAGTGAGTAAGAGTTGATAAGACAGTAAGCAGGGCATGTTATGAAGAATGTCGGCCCCAGTCAGCAGTGCTTAAGTACTTTCTGGTTTGGAAAGGGGTTCCATTCCAAGAGAGTACCCAGTTTTTAAAACGAGGACAGAGAATGGCAACTACCCCAAGGAAATGAGCTTCAAAAACTTTTCAAAGTAGACTAGTATAATGATAATTTTCAATCTTCGACCAATCTGCCCGATAGTGTTAATAATATATGCCCCACATCATTTCATATAAGGTGATAAACTTGTGATTTTGTCATCATAAAAAGTTCAAATCTAATAGTTTCAGAGCAATAATTCTTTAGTAGGAACTAACAAAAAATTAACTACGTCAGCTTGTTTGGATTCAATTTCCATCACCAAAATATGTTACAGATACCATATTTCTAGAATAGATACTGAAACCATATGGTTGCCTTCACATCACTGTGGCCTCAAGGCAGGAGAGTTTATTTGGATTATTGATAAGCTGAAGTAGCTCATAAGAGTGTTGGTCAAAGTGCAGTTGATGTAAAGATCCTTATGAACCAAGTTAATTGAAAATGGAAGACTGAAGAACTGCTATTTCACATGTAAAAGAAATAAAATTTCAGTGTGCAAGGATAACATATTTGAGGCATAGAACAACTTTAAATCAGATTTGGTTGGCAAGTTTCTGAACTGACTGCAACAGTGATAGTGATTCATCCTTTTTTGGCTGAAAAGCATGTGATGATGCAGACTGTCTTTCTGGTGCAGAATAGTTACTGTTTGTGCTACAAAAGATTATTATAAAAGTAAGGGAATTTCAGGCAGTGTAGCATATGGTAATCACATTTTGTCAGTAAGTGTACCAGCCACTGCTAATAAGAATTCCCCCTCTCTTATAGCCAGAGTGAGATGTCAGCAGTGCATGGCACTTCTCGTCACTGGCCACATAGTTGACATAGAAAAGTTACTCCTCATACTGCTGAGTTTGCTTCATGTTCATTTCTTTAGTTGTCTTTAGTTCTCATTACTATATGAGCCAGGAAGCAACAAGTAGGATGTATGAAAGCCTCCCTTCACCATGATCTCATTTTCAAAAACATGGGTCTAGAAGGCATGTTGTGGTGGCATAATCAATACATCCATCTTTGATGACAGAAGTGCCACTACATAATTCAAAAAAATTAAATTAAATGACATGTGAGACCAACTGTATGCAACAAATTATGGTTTATTAATGATCCGTTAGCTAAACATGTTTCAGGCATCATTATGCTCATCTTCAGGAGTGCTAGACCATATGTTGCTGCATATGGTTTTCAGCACATAATACCCCCCTACTCACTGCCTGTAACCATTCTGAACATACATTAGTCCACACATAACTTGCAACCTCCAACCATGGCACACACATTTCTAACACAATAACACCTCCACAACATGCCCCCTCCCATGATAACACCTTAACCTGTCATAATAAGAACACAAACCACCTGATCCCACACAAAACACCCTACAGCGCATTTAATACAAGCTACCAACCACCACCTTACACAAAAAACAATCATTCACAATGCAAACACCTTATTCTGACTTATCTTTTACAGTGCTGAAAAACATATGCAGTAACATACGGTCTAGCACTCCTGAAGCTGGGCATAATGATGCCTGAAACATGCTGAGCTAGTGGATTATTAATAAACCATAATTTGTCGCATCTAGTTGGTCTCACACGTCATTTCATATTAATGATGCATGGTCACACGAACATCAAATTCAAAAAATTAAGTCTTGTGATGTAATTATTACACATGACATGAGGAATATATTATTACAAATAAATGGGTACTGTCAGTTTTGATTTCAATTGATTATTTTGCTTACAGAGATTAATAAACTCTGTAGCCATGTTGACCGTAAACTGAATAATGAAAGATGTGTGCCATATCAATTAATTTTGACAAATTACTTCATTTAATCTTCAGATTTGTTATCACTTGTCATGTTTTCATTAAATTCTGAACTGAGAAAATCCAGAGTTGGTCTTTGAACAAATGAAAGTGAGTCTGTAAATTACAAATCATTGTAGTACAATACCTACGTACAAAATGTATTTGAGTTTGTAACAGTGGGTGGCAGGACATTTTGGTGTGGTCCAACACTGAACAATTGATTGCACATGTAACTGATATGTGCATATACAAGTTCATGTTGTTGAATGTATTGCAGGAGTATACAATCACAGGTCAGCTTGCTATATTTTGTATTTTGTAGGCAAAAGGATATACAGCCAAAGGTATTCATGAAGACATGCTTTTTGTGTGTGACAAGAACTGTTTGTCATGAAAGGCTGTGTGTAGCTGGGTTGAGAAATTTTTACAAGAACATTGTTATGTGTTAAATTATAATTTTGTTTGTTTTGCAGGCCCAACCAATGGTGCGTTTTGGGGAATACTCTCCTCAAAATCCTGGTCTTTTATCACCTGGCAAAACTCTACTGGGATTGGGTGAATATGAAGAAAAGCGTCGGCAAATACTTGAGCGCAAGAAGCATGAGTACCTGGAGCAGATATTACATGCTCGGCAAGAGGTGAAAGATGCAGTGTCAGGGAGAATTGAAGAACTAAGCCAGCAGCAGGATTCATCTGAGTTGAGACTGAAACCTCACCTGAACACAAAACATACAATAGGCACACAGACATATACACAGGTATGTTTAACGTGTCATACATCTGTGCTGAGAGTGAATGAAGCCATTGTAATGTACAGGAGTTTATGTGTGGCTTGTATAGTAGCGGTGCTACATTCAAGTTTGGGAAGAGCCTCAGGAAAGAATGAAAAATTACACAGCGCTTTCTGAAAGTAATACCTCTGTCTGTGTATTTTGTGCCAGCAGTGTTACCTTGAAGTAATACTTATCCCAGCTTCTTCACTGTCCCTTGAGCTTGAATTTGCCGTGTGGTATGGATGGGGAAAGATAGTAGTGTGTGTTGTATTCCATTCAAAATGGATGACTCATTATCACTTGTGACAAACTGCGTCACAAAGGGAGCTGTCATTGAGTTTTTGACCCACGAAAATGAAACTTGTATGGAAATTCACCAGCAGTTATTGGCTTTGTATGGCAAAGATACTGTGGACATACATACTGTGCATTGCTGGGCGAGAAAATTGAGGGGTATTGGCAGAAATGTGGCCTGTTACTGCAAACGCACTATGTGAACAGACAAAAAGTCAAACTTACTAACAAAAATTGAGGAATTTCTCAGAGAACCATAGTTGTTTAGCCCATGTAATTGAGATTATTGCAGGTTTGGCTTACAAAATGTGCGTGCTTGATGGGCACTGCATCACCTTATGACAGAAAAGTAGATAGCAAGACTGGAAGTATGTCAGCAATTACTTTCTTACTATGAAAGTGGGAGTGATGATTTTCTGTAGAGCACTGTCACGGCAGACAAGAGTTGTGTGCATCACTATGACCTGGAATTGCAAAGCCATTCACTTTAATATCATCACCCTGCTTCTCCCAAAAAAAGAAAAATTGTAGTCTCAGCCTTCTGCTGGAGAATGCATGCTCACAGTTTTATGGGACTACAGATGTATTATTTACCAGGAGTCAAAGGTATGAGAATGAACACCAAGACATATGCGAAAACCTTGAAAAGAGGCTGAAAAAATTAATATACTGCATTTGTTGGGGGAAAAGAAATCTGATGCTTCTTCAACATGATAATGCCAAACCCCACACTAGTGTCATTTCAGTAGCAATAGAGTCTGTCAGTTTTGAGGTTGTTCCACAACCTCTCTACAGCCCAGATTTGGAACTGTCTGTCTTCTGTTTGTTTGGAGCTTTCAAGAAACACCTCAAAGCAGTTGTTTCACTTACAATGAAGAATTTCAAACTGCTACGGCCAAGAAGTTTCAACAACAGCCAGAAAAATTCTGCACTGACAGGTTCAACAGACTTGTTCAGTGCTGGTGGCATTGTATTGAATGAGAGGAGGACTAGGTGAAACAGAGATATAGAAACAAAGTACACAGTCTGAGCTGTATTTTATGCTTTCATATTGATACCTTGTCTGGGTGTAAAGATACAAATATGGGCACATTACTTTTGGAACAACCCTTGTATATTGTGTACAATGTATAACACATCTCAGTTGATCAGTACTGGAAAAGAATAAAATGATGTTGATGGTGATGATGACTGACATTTTTTACTGACAGGAAATTAAATATCTCTAATAACAACTGCATGTGTCCCAATTTTGGAACTGGTCTTTAGTGTTTTACTGGTATGTAACTCCCGTTCTCAGCAGTTCTGTGTGTGGTGAGAAGTGCATAATTCAAAGTTACTTCAGCATACACCAATTATTGTACCAGTAAGTGCACATACTTAATCAGTACAAACATAAAATGAGTTTCTCCAGCGTGTTTCAGTACGTGTTTACAATCTTCAGGGAGAACAAGTGCCATTTCTTAAAAACCAAATGCTGCTGCATAGCTGTAATTAATAGGTTCCTTGGTCTGTAGCAGCTTCATTGTTGACATTGACTTTATGTGCAATTGTACAACTACCTTTTATTTACAACACAATACTTTAATATAAGGTGAAAATGCAAGACACGTATATCCACCATATTGTTTTTCACTCTGTGGGATCCATGTTATTTTAAAATAAGTTAAAAACACAATACATATGTATTCAGCATACGGTTTTCATTCTCCATTGTGTTCAATGGCATATTCAGTGACTTGTTTATGAACATTCCACGGACACAACAGGATGTACTCTGTAAAATTATTATTTGTTGTTGTTTTATAAGAAATTTTGAAAAGAGAAGATTCAAGAGACTCAGGATCTTACAATGTGTTTACACAGTGCAATTTTCCCAGAAAGCTTGTATCTTCAGCAACACTGCTGCCAGAACCTCAAATGGTACATGTGTGAAGTTGCTCTACCATTTGTAATCACCCTATATTTATGCTACCTTTTCTTTTCTAGGTCACAGATTACGTGCTGGATGCTGAACCCTCTCCCTTGGCAGCATATGGCAGTGACATCTCACCAGTGGCTGCATCTACAAAAACTCCAAGTCAGGAAATTTCTGGGCTTCCTAATCTCTCGCTACATCCACAGATTACAACTGCTACTACTCAAACAGCTGATGGTTCTGTGAGGCTTCCCAATTATGCGAGTGTTCCTGCCAGTGATACCCCTGGAGCTTCAGGAATTATTGCACTTCCTCAACATGCATCATATGTGCCTCTTAGTCCCAGGGAACGGAAGATGGTAGAATTTAGAGAGAGTTACAGCCCGAGCTTCCTGCAGGGACATCCATTTCGTCGTGGAGGGTTTGATACGGTCAGTGTTCCCCTTACAATGCTGTGACAAGGGTAAGGCAAGCAAGGCAGTTTACTTGGGCAAAGACACAAAAGTGTTCACGTATTGCACATTCTTTAGTGACTGCATGAAACAAACTCGTGCAGGGAGTGCTGTGTCTCTCTTACCGATTTTTGTCTATGAACTGTTGTGTGGACTTTGGATGAAATTTGGTACCATATGTCTGTATTAAAAGTTGCTAGGAGCTGATTTATACATTTCCATGCAGTAGACTGCAGTACCTATGTTTTATTACCAACATATTGCACCAGTTAAAATATACAGGACTTTTACTCCAACACATTATTAACTATTAAGATTAGCACTCCTCATGGACTACAGTGTAGGTATTGAAACATATCATCATCATTGAGTAAATGGTAAATGGTACATATAATATACACCATTTACTGTTTACAATTTTAACACCTCTGCTTTGTGAAATGTACTCTGTGAGGGTGGCTAATCTCAATAGCCAAAACTTGTCAGAGTAACAATCCTATGTATTTTAAGTGGTGCAATTTGTTGTTAATAAACAAATGTACTATCATTAGAAGTATTTAATTTTAGTTTATATTGGTCTATTATAAAGGTACTTTATTTGATGCTAAAATTTCTCCTTATAATCTTTCTAATGGCAAAGCATAAAATTTGGATGCATGATATGAAATAAATGCAGATGCGTGTCTACTCATGGTGTCTTCAATTTATGCAGTTTTAGGCTTCATGAAGGCATTA
>Ga0209755_10009335_pt1 | contig 10370 bp, 6 predicted proteins | sample TergutCo191P1_FD_187301 | JGI IMG/M metagenome (GOLD analysis project Ga0209755, IMG submission 187301) | Cornitermes sp. P1 segment gut microbial communities from Petit-Saut dam, French Guiana - Co191P1 (SPAdes) (version 2) | ecosystem: Host-associated > Arthropoda: Insects > Digestive system >...
TCGCGATAGCCACGAACCCCGAGCTTCTCGATTCCGGGCCGTTCGGAACGGCGTTTCAGCTTTCCGGGATACAGGATCCCGACACGTTCATCAGGGTTTTCGGCATTGCCATAGCCGTGTTTTTCGTAGTCCGCGCCGTTTTCAGGCTGACGAACGCGTATTTTTCCGGCAGGGTCTCGGAGGTAATGGCGAGGTATTTCTCGACAAAGCTGTTCGCGATAACGCTTTCCCTGCCGTACACCGCCTACGCCAAAAAAAACCCGGGCGTGCTAATGGGAATAGTCAACGGCGAGGCGAGCGCCGTGAGCGGCGTGTTCATCGCCATCATGAATTTGTTTATCGATTCGCTTACGATAGTCATATTGTACGCGCTGCTGCTTGTCGTCAGTTGGCAAATGACTTTGGCGTTCACGCTGATCATTGCCGTCATCGCGCTCGCCTTTTTAAAAGTGCTTGTTCCGATAAACGCGGCTTTCGGCGCGAAAAGCGTCGAGGCCGGCAGGAAAACCTTTCGCATATTGCAGGAGGCGCTGCGCAATTTCAAATTCATCAGGCTGAAAGGGAACAAAGGCGAGCTTGTGGGCAATTACGGCAGGGAAAGCCTCAGGTCGGCAAGGATGGCGATAAAAGCCAGCGTCTTGAACTCGATACCCAAGGAGATGCTTGAGACCGTCGGCTTCTTGCTGCTTATTGTCGCGGTTCTTGTCATTCTGTCGGGCGGCGACGACGCGGCGATGGTAATACCGCTGATCTCGACGTTCGCGCTTTCCCTTTACCGCATACTTCCGGCGATAAACCGCGTGCTCGGCAAAATCAACGGTTTCGCGTTCATGCAGCATTCCCTTGACACGATCAAGGGGATGCTCCAGGAACCCACGGAAGGGGAGGGCGACGAGCCGGTCGATTTCGGCGAGGAAATAAGCCTACGCAACGTGTCGTTCGCCTACGCCACGGGCGGCGAGGTTATACATGACGTCTCGCTGACCATACGCAAGGGCGAAAGGGTCGCGTTCACGGGGGAAAGCGGCGGGGGCAAGACGACGCTCATCGATCTCGCGATAGGCGTGCTCAGGCCCGCATCCGGGGAGATCGCCGTGGACGGCAAGCCGCTTCGCGAGGGCAACATCCGCGCGTGGCGGCGGAAGATCGGCTACATCCCCCAGAGCATATACCTTTTCGACGCGACTATATGGGAAAACGTGGCCTACGGCTCCGAAAGGAACGACGAAAGGATAAAGCTGGTTCTTCAGAAGGCGAACATCTGGGATTTTCTCCAAACAAAGGAGGGGCTTAACACGATAGTCGGCGACGGCGGCGTGCAGCTTTCTGGCGGCCAGCAGCAGCGGGTCGGCATAGCCCGCGCCCTTTACAACGATCCGGAGGTCCTGGTACTGGACGAGGCGACCTCCGCGCTGGACAACGAGACCGAGGGGAAGATCATGGACGAGATATACGACGCAAGCCAGGGCAAGACTCTCATAGTGATCGCGCACAGGCTGAGCACGATTGAGAGATGCGACAGGGTGATCAGGATCGAGGGCGGCAGGATTGCGGGGGAAAATAGCCGAGTAACAAAGGAGGCAATATAAATATGCTTTATGATGACTTTCTGACCAATAATCAAAATCTTATTCATAAATGGGTTCATTACTTTCCTAATATATGAACGTCACTTCCAAAAGTATGTAAACCAGTCTTTTGTGTTTTGGGAAATTGGTGTTTCCAAGAGTGGCTCGCTCCAAATGTGGAAAGGATACTTTGGCCCATTTGTTAAAATTATCGGCATTGACATTGACCCCGCCTGCAAAGCATATGAAGAAGATCAAATACACATTTGCATCGGCGATCAGTCAGATACGGAATTTTTACAGGGTATCATTAACAAATATGGGCAGCCTGATGTTGTTCTGGATGACGGAAGCCATATAATGCAACATGTTTGTGCAACCTTCGATTTTTTATATGACAAGATTAGTGGGAATGGGTTGTATTTTATTGAAGATTTGCATACTGTATATTCGGAACAATATGGCGGTGGCCTCAACAGAGAAGGCACTTTTATCGAACAGTGCAAAGGGCTAATAGACAGCCTAAATATGCGTCATTGCAATCTTCCAGACAGCTTCGCAAACTCCACCTTTGCAATGAGTTTTTGACTCTGTTGTAGTATTTGAGAAGATGCGGTGGGGCTATTATGACACCCTGGAACCCCCAGTATAGCTTGAACATGGAGAGCAGGCTTCTTTACAATCTTGTGCAGAAAAGGGAATCTGAAATAAATGCCCTCAATGAAGAACTTAAAGACGCAAAGAAAAGCAGAATATATAATGTGATGCTTTTGTTACGTCGCATTGCCAAGAAGACTGGTTTACTGGCTTTGTTGCGTGTGATCTTCAAAAAAGGAGAATCGCGAAATTAAAGAAGATAGGAGGAGCCGTGTTATCTAAGTTACTTCGCTGGAAACGTATGATAGGGGATGCTGTGAAATTTGCCAAAAGGAACAATGAGCTTTTAAATAAACTGGTTCTTCCTTACGATGACGAGTTATATATGCCGAATGATGTTCCCATTTCTAATTTGTCTGCCCATGGGGGTTGGATAGAGTATCTTTCAACATATGGCAACAAGAAAGGAATGAAAATATTGGAAATTGGTTCTCGTGTGGTAACTGGGAGTTGCTTCAGGTCATATTTTTCCAAAGCAAATTATATTGGTTTTGATTTCTATCCAGGGGAAAATGTTGATGTGGTTGGCGATGCTCACAAAATTTCGTCATATTTTCCGAAAGGCGAAAAATTTGATGTCATATTTTCCTCCGCCGTGTTTGAGCATCTTGCCATGCCTTGGCTTGTTGCAGTGCAAATATCACAACTTTTAAAAGTTGGGGGAATTATATGTATCGAAACGCATTTCTCGTTTTCATCACATGAAAGGCCTTGGCATTTTTTTCAGTATAGCGACATGGGGTTAAAAGTATTGTTTTCGCCTGCATTGGGTTTTGACTGTATAGAAGCAGGGATGTGCAACCCAATAGTAGGGAGGTTTTCGCAATTTGCGGATGAATATTTAAGAAACAGGCCTGTTACTGGGCTGTTTTGCCATAGTAGCTATATTGGCATTAAAACACGAGAAGTTGAGAACTTTTTCTGGGAAAGAGTAGATATAAATGAGATTGTAGCTGGAACGAAATATCCCGAGAAAATTTCGGAGGGAAAGTAATGTTTTTGCATTGGGAAGCATTCATTAAACCTGCATTGGACTGCGTAGACAGTATTAAGCACATCGTGGAAATTGGTGCAGGTAAGGGCGATAAAACGCAGTTGCTTATCGAATATTGCAGAAAACGAAATGCTCGTCTTACTTCAATTGACCCTGCGCCGAGTAAAGAGGTTCTTGCTTTGCAGAAAGAACATTCAGATATGTTTACGTTACTAGATCTTCCATCCTTGGAAGCGCTCCTATCGCTATCAAAATATGACGCAATTCTGATAGACGGGGATCATAACTGGTATACTGTTTATCATGAGTTAAAACTTATCGAAAAAATGATGACCGGGGAATTCCCGCTTGTATTTTTGCATGATGTAGCATGGCCTTATGCCAGAAGAGATATGTATTACGCTCCTGATCGTATTCCAGCGGAATATCGTCTTGAATATAAGCGTTTAGCAATGATTCAGGGGCAATCTGAATTGGTCGAAGATTCATACCACGATCTTTGCAATGCGGTGGCGGAAGGTGGAGAACGTAACGGAGTACGAACCGCAGTTGAAGATTTTATCAATGAATTCCAGTCACAAATTTTCTTTTCATTAAACGATTCTCACTATGGGCTGGGTGTTTTGGCTTCTCTTGATATGATAAATCGATACCTCCCTCTGAAAGGTTATTTTTCTTTTTTGGATAGAATTTATTTTTTGGAAGATTCAAATAGAGAGCAATCTATAAATATTTATTCATTAAATAATGAACTTAAAAAAAAGAAAAAACAATTGAACTCAATATTGAACTCAAGAAGCTATAGGATCATGATCTTGTCAAAACGCATAACCAAAAGGACAGGTGTATTGGCTTTGGTGCATTGCTTTTTTGCGATGATTCGCGGTTCAAAAAAATTTATAAATATTTTTTTGCAATTGATAAAATTATGCGATCCAAGAAATCTTCCCAAGAAAGTAAATTTCTTAAAAAAATACGGATTGCGTGCCTTCCTGTATGCAGCCCGCAACAGGTTGTATGGAAAACCTGCCTTTGATCGCAACATCGCAAATGATATTGGTAATACCATTTTTGATAAACAGCAACAAGAGTCCGCTAGTCTGGATATGTTAGATTTGATAGAAAAATTCAAGCAAAAACCGTTAATTTCCATCATTATGCCAATGTATAACTCCCCTATTGAATATCTTGAAATGGCTGTAAAATCATTGCAGGCTCAATCATACACTGATTGGGAATTGTGCGCTGTAGATGATGGGTCTAAAGATAATGCGGTAAAACAATTGGTAGAACGTATGGCAAAACATGATAATCGAATACGATTGTCAGTTATGGAAAAAAACGAGGGCATATCTGCCGCATCGAATGTGGCGTTGGAAATGGCACATGGTGAGTACATAGCACTTATGGATCATGACGATGAACTGACAAACGATGCGTTGTTTTGGATAGCAAATGAAATCAACAAGTATCCTGATGTTGATTTCATATATAGCGATGAATGCACAATCAATTATAAAACTCGTGAGAAATACAATTTCTTTTGCAAGCCATCATGGTCTCCATCTTTACTGCTAAATGGGATGTATACTAGTCATTTGGTCGCGTACAGGGCTTCTCTAGTGCGTCAGATCGGCGGTTTCAGGAGCGAGTATGATTTTTCTCAGGATTACGATCTGGCTTTGCGAATGGGTGATGCAACAAAAAACATCAGGCATATTGAACGAATTCTTTACTTGTGGAAGGATATTCCTGGTTCTGCCGCTTCTGGCGGTAAAACATTTGCAAGGCAAACCAATATGGCGGCTCTTCAGGATTGGTATCGTCGAAATGGCATGAATGCTGTTATTTCTGATTATAATATTTTAAACGATCCAAAACCAAGTCTGCCCAACAATCTGAAGGTGAGCATAATAATTCCAAGTGATAATATTGACAACATGCTTAAAGGTATAAGAGGCATACTTGGAAATACTTCTTATCACAATTACGAAATAATTGTAGTGACAAACTCAACTACGGCAAGGCAGCTTCTGTCAGAATTTCCAACATTGCGAAATTTGAGAATATGTCAATATAACAAGGATTTTAATTTCTCAGATAAATGCAACGCAGGTGCAGGTATTGCTTCTGGCAATGTGTTTTGTTTTTATAATGACGATGTCGTTCCTATCAGCAAAGATTGGATTGAGCGTATGCTAGGAATTTTGATTTTACCAGGCGCTGGTGGTGTTACACCGCTTCAGGTGAATGATGATAATACCATCTTATGTGCTGCTAGTGTTTTAGGGACACCTGGATTTCAAACTTTTGCCTATGGTGGAATAGACTACGAATCATCAAGATGGTTGGCTATAGGCCCCCATAAAATACGGGATGTCTCAGTTATGTCAGGAGCTTGTATTATTCTGAAAAAAGATGTCTTTGAAGCAATTGGAGGATTTGATGCTGACAACACTCCGAATTCATTTTCCGATACCGATTTGAGCCTCAGGCTTATGGAAAATGGATATCGTTGTGTATGTACACCGTATGCACTTATGCACCATGATAACAATACCTCATGGTATACGACGAAAAAACAAGATAAAGCCTTTATGTATATGATTGTACGGTGGGGGAAATATCTATCTCAAGATGTTTTTTTTACCAATAGCATGAAAAAATTATACGGCATAACATCCTCTGATGAATATGAATATTTTACACCTCCGCATCCAGTTGTTAGAAAACAAGGGAGTCGTGATATCTTATTTGTCAGTCATGAGCTTACTCGTACGGGTGCACCAATTGCGTTGATGGAAATGGTACGTGCTGCATCGGCAAATGGAGATTGGCCTGTTGTAATGAGTATGTGTGATGGATATTTAAGACAACAATATCTTGACATGGGCATCACAGTTATTATTGACAAATCGTTAAGTTCGAATAAACTATTTGTCTTCGAATATGTTGCCAGAAATTTTGATTTGGTGGTAGTCAATACGCTTGCTCTTGCTCGAGTGGTTTTACAATTAATTAATTCGTTGCCGCCTGTCCTTTGGTGGGTGCATGAGGCAACGACAAAATCAATACATGATAAGAATATTCTATCGTTTGAACTTGGACAAAAAATAAGGTTATATACCCCTTCGACTTATTGCGATAAATCGCTGAAGAATAGCGGCTTGCTGTGGAATCTTTACAGGCTTGCTAGCGGTGTTTTCGATCATGCGTCAGGAATGATTCGCAAAACATCGGAAGATTCAATTTTATTTTTGACTATTGGTCCCATATCGTTGATAAAAGGCCAAGATATATTGTTTAAAGCGATAAAAATGCTTGACACTAAACATTCCCTTAAAGCACATTTTGTTTTTGTTGGTAATTTTTATGATGTTTCAGAAAAAAAATGGCAAATGCAAAGGCAACAGATGGCTAAATATGCCAATATTGATTGGTATGATAATATGCCGCAAGAAAAATTATTGGAAATCTACAAGAAAGCTGATTGCCTGATTGTCCCATCAAGAGAGGACACTTTGTCATTGGTTACACTTGAAGCAATGATGTTTTCCATACCAGTCATATGCTCGGATCATGTAGGAGCGGCAGGCTATATAACACATAATGAAAATGGTATTGTTTTTCCAAGCGAGGATCATAAAACGCTGGCACATCATATTGCCTTTGTCATTGATAACAGGGATAAAATGGAAGAGATGGGGCACAAAGGAAGAAGAGAAATTTACGAAAAATATTTTACAATGGAAAAATTCTCGGTGAATGTACTAAACGCAATAAATGAAACAATACTAATCTCAAAAGATAGTAAAAGATGAATAGAATTTTACTTTTTGTCCACTACGATAAACATAGCAATGTGCTCGGTAATGTTTATTACCTGCTGCGGGGCGTCAGGCACATTTACGGCAAAATAGTGATCGTCTCGAACAGCCCCATTCCTGACGGCAAGCTAATGAAGCTGGAAAGTTACTGCAACACTATCAGCATTCGCGAAAACAAGGGCTTTGACTTTGGTGCGTGGAAGGAGGCGATTTTAAAAGAGGGATGGGAAGCATTATCGCAATATGACAGTGTTACGCTAATGAACGATAGTTGCATTGGGCCCACTTTTGATCTGCGTGTTGTATGCGAGGAAATGGAACAGGCCGACTTTGATTTTTGGGGGCTGACCTTATGGCGGGAGACTAAGGATGGTATGCCAGGAACTAATGGAGTCATTCCGGAGCATATTCAAAGCTATTTTCTGAGTTTCAGCAAAAGGGTCGTTCAGGCAAGTGTTTTCAGAAAATTTTGGGAAAATGTGGAAGATAAAAAAGATGTTATTGAGGTAATTCAATGTTATGAAACGCAGCTTACGATGTTGCTTTCAAATCATGGGTTTAAATATGATTCGTTGTATGCCCCAGGTGAAAATGAGCATAGCCAAGATGCGGCACTGTACAGGCCTGATTTAATACTGAAAAATAAAGTTCCCTTGTTAAAGAAAAAATCGCTGGCGGCCTTTCCCTATCCAGAGCACATCATTGACTTGGTGAAAAGCGAAACCGATTACCCGGTGAACTTGATCCACGAATGGGCGAATGAAACGCTCAATCCGAATCTGTCGCTGCGAATATGCGACAAGCTGGTTCCCGCAGTGCCGCATGGGTCTGCCGCGCGTGGTACCTTAAGCATCGCGATTCATCTGCATGTTTTTTATCTCGACGTCTTTGAATCCATTTTAAGGCATTTCGAAGCTGTTGATATCAAATTCGATCTGTATATAACGACCGATACCATTGACAAGAAAGATAAAATGCGCGACTATTGCCGCGGCAGAAAGATAAGCGATTGCTTGAGGGATATATTCGTTTTTGAAAATAGGGGAAGAGACATTTTGCCGTGGCTCAGCATTTCCGACACCTTGGGCAGATATGACATTGTAGGCAAGTTTCATGCGAAAAAAGCAATTCTAAACGAAGAGTGGGAGGGGACGACATGGCTGCAAGATTCTCTGGAGCTTTTATTGGCTCCGGCCAGCAGGATCGTCGACGAATTCGCAAATAATCCTAAGCTGGGCGTTGTAATCCCGGAATTGCCGATGTGGATGCGTGTCAAATCTGGGGTGATAATGGGAATCGATTGCAAAGACGCTTGCAAAGTTAACGATCTTTGGAAGCGAATGGGTTGCCGCAAGGAAGTGGATTTCCAAAATCTTGACATGATAATTGCGCCATATGGAAGCATGTTTTGGTATCGCCCTGCGGCTTTGCAGTCTCTTTTGAAGCTGGCTCTCGGCACAAGCGATTTCCCCAAGGAGCCTATTGGCAATGACTTTACGATGGCTCATGCCGTAGAACATATCCCTGTTTATTGCGCATGGAATGACGGTTTTGATTATAGGATTATGGTGTTCTCGCCTCCAAAGGTGAGCAACTTTGTTGACCACATAAGGCTGGCAAGGGAAGTTGGTCCATTCAAAAAAAATTCAAGGGCTTATCGAATGATGCTCCTTATGCATAGCATTGCCGGGAAGACGGGCATGCTGTCTTTGCTGCGTGCGCTTCTTGTCATTAGGCGTAAGTTGCTAGGGAAAAGAAGGGTGAAATGAATGGAAATAAGGCTTTGGATCAAAAAGAGAAAGTTATATATTCTTGAAAGTTGTAAAAAAAGACGGGTTTCCGCAGGTTTTGTAAGATTCTTGAGATGCCGTTAATGCGACGGTATTGCATGATTGATATCTAAAAAATTAAGTGCGTGGCATGAGCAAAAAACAAAATCTTTTATTTGAAGCTTCAATACTTGGGAATATTTGCAGTAAAAATCCCGGTCGTTCTGGAATATTTTTCGTTGCTTATAATATATTGAGGGAAATGGATAGGTTGAATGCATTTAATATAACGTTGGATTTGGGTTGTACGCATGTCAGTATTGGCAAATTGTTTAGAACGGATACGTACTTAAAGCGTTTTAGTCACATCAATATTGACAAGAAGCAGTTTTACTTGTCTATGATAGATAAATATAAGAAACAAATACCAGTGTTACTAGCCAATATAACCATAATTAACCTGTTAAAAAGTATAAAAAGATGCCTCTTGATTACGAAATGGAAGATAGAGCAATTATTTGTACGTGATGAAAGTGCCTGTAATAATACGGTTGCGAATACGCAGGTATATTTTTCGCCTATGGGAATAATTCCAGACAAAATAAAAAAGAGTAAACATATAAAATGTTTTATATGTTTACATGATCTCATTCCTGTTTTGTTTCCTGAGTACTTTCCTATCCTTCATCATGGTGAGGATGTATTGAAGGAATACGCAGACGGAGTAAATTTGAACAAGGAATATTATTATTTTTGTGTTTCCGAATATACCAAAAATGATTTTCTTCGTTTTTACAGTCAAATTCTGAATAAAGATAATTTGTTCGTAACGCATATAGCATCGGCACAAAAATTCATGCCTTTGAATGACACGGCGAAATTGGCACAGGTTCTTGACAAATACAGTGTGCGCAAAAAAACAAAGTATGTTTTTTCCTTATGCACATTAGCGCCGCGAAAAAACCTCTTGTTTACGATAAAATGTTTTTTTAAATTTATCATTAAGCATGATATTCAGGATTTTTATTTTTACCTAGGCGGCGGTCAATGGAATGATTTTAACCCACAACTGAAAAAGCAAATTAATGAGTATGAAGAATATCGTGACAAAATTATCAGGCTTGGCTATGTGGATGATGAGGATGTGAATATCCTGTTAAGCCACTCGTTGTTTTTTACGTATATTTCCCAATACGAGGGGTTTGGCATGCCGCCTCTTGAAGCAATGCAGGCCGGCACGCCGGTTATTACTTCCAATAATTCCTCCTTGCCGGAAGTGGTTGGGGACGCCGCAATAATGATAGACTGCGATAGCGAGGAACAGTGCATCAAGGCATTTGAGGACTTGTATTTCAACTCGGAATTACGTGAGTCCTATATTCAAAAGGGGATTGAGAGAGCGAAGCTTTTTTCTTTTGAAAAAACGGCCAATAATATGGCTAATGTAATATTAAATGTTTTGGGAAATGATTTTGGAGTGCGGGAAAAATAAATGGCGAATGTACCCATTGTGGGTTTTATACGCTATTCATGCCGTGCGTCTTTTGCGCGCAGC
>Ga0209755_10009336_pt1 | contig 10370 bp, 4 predicted proteins | sample TergutCo191P1_FD_187301 | JGI IMG/M metagenome (GOLD analysis project Ga0209755, IMG submission 187301) | Cornitermes sp. P1 segment gut microbial communities from Petit-Saut dam, French Guiana - Co191P1 (SPAdes) (version 2) | ecosystem: Host-associated > Arthropoda: Insects > Digestive system >...
CATTACTCACTCCTCCAGCCTTAATCGTGTATTATTTTCTGCTCTGTACTGATCGACAGTAAAGATTTAGAATTCGTCGCGTGTGAGAGTGGAATTACGTTAGAACAAGGAAAAAAATATTTCGGTGCTGTGGCTGGGTTAGGTACAATGGGTGACATAATACTGTGGCGCGTGCGCGGGGCGTCGTATGGGCAACCATATCTCCTCTGCTGTCTCTGGCTCAGCCCTGCTCCAAGGGGTTAGTTGGTTGCCAGTGGGCGCCATGTTTTGCAGTGAATGTGTGATTCAAGCAATGAGAAATATCAGTTAAAAAAAGACAATCCGGAAAAGGAGTTGAGACATCTTTTTGCTTGTGCGTTTCATAATTTACAATGAAATAAACGTAGAAGATCAGTATGAAACATGTCATATAGTAACCTAAAATCGAGTGCGTTTTGAAAAGGGGGCAGTGCTTTCTTGTTTCATTCTCTGTAGTAGTATTTTATGATTCCATGATGCAGCCGCCAGTTGTGTATAGTGTTAAAGGCATTCGCTCCAAGCAGGCAAATTCTTGCGGTTGCTGCGCCAAGGAAGAAGTGGCTTTTTTTTATTCGTCTTTTCCTATGTTGGGGGTTGATGTCAGTGTTACAGACACTCCTAATTTAATCCCCACTCTTCCACTATCAGGCCTACCTTACCTTGCTTAAAATGTTACTGATGTTACGATGTAAAGCATTTGGTAATCATGAAGCTACACACTCACCAGCAACGACAACATAAATCGCCTAAAAACATTTACTACATTCTATACGCGTTAATTATTATGCCCTATAGAAACAATGTAATCAATATGGGTTATATACATTAGTTCATTTTTTACCTATTAACATAGTAGATGTTTTGAATATAATTTAGTAAGATTTAGGCCTACGTACTGGACACTGATGCGTTATGTCTGTGTTACTGGATGTAAAGTAGGCCTACAGTGTTTTTGCAAGTGAAGTGCCGGTGCTACAGTGGTGCGACAGTCAACATCGATTTATCTTTGGATATACATTTGTGTACTTTACAAAGGATCTTGCTCTGCAGACCCAGCCATGGCCGTCATATCATCCACTGAATCCCACAACCTGTTTCTGCAGCAGTCCTCTTCAACTGTCAGCTGCTCTGTTGCCGGGAAAACAACTGCCTTCATGGGACACAGGGAAGGTAGGCTTCTTCAACCGGTCAAAAATTGTCACACAATGTTTCGATTTACAGCGCATGATTTCCATTACTTTGTTTGTGAATAATTTATCGTCGGGTTGGTATTTCTTGTAGCTATAAGGCATACCGCTTATCCAGTAGCAGCAGTTGTTTGGGGACCTGTATATGTGAGATATTTATTGATATAAATATTACAAATTTTCTTCGTAGAACCCAAGTAACCTGTGTCGTTTTGTTACGCTTGAACAAAACTGAACATCACAATAAAATTAAATTGTTATCTGTGCCTTTAATTTTGGGGGTGGAAAGTAAATGCCCGGAATCAAACTACCACAAAAGCCGTGATGTGCGAGCTTTATATTAAAGACTTTTCGGTGAGCATTTGACTATTCAGTGTATGTTAATTCTTTATTTTGTTGTTCTGTGCATCCAATAACGCACATTAAACTGTTCGTCTTCAGATCCAGTGACGTGTTTTGTATTAGTGTATCATGATGACCACGTGTCATGATTGCCGTTTTATTTCTGGTGTGAACCGAATAATACAGGTGCATAATTGTTTGCATTCAATGAAGATCTATTCGTAGGTCGTTTCGGTATAAATTCAAAGTCAAGTAGTCCAAAGTTGGCAAGAAGAGGCAGGAATTGCTTAAATCACTTATCATGTTTTTGGTAACATTTAATTGAAGAGACCCCAGACGGCAGCCGCAGCAGTATTTAACCCTTTGGAATGTGGATAATGAGGGCATGATGTGTAAACATTCATTTTATACCTTACAGTAAATATAAAGTGTCTACATTCCTATGACCCCTCACTGTTCTTTGTTGTGAGAATCACGTGAAGAGGAATTTATTGTGTGGTCAAGAAGCAATATTTTCAGGATCTTAAAGCAGTTGGTACTTGTAGTGGCCACTGTGTTTTAAATTTTAAGGAACGTAAGCCAACTAATTGCGCTATATGGAGATTTTTCAGGAAAATTCTTATTAGTCACTGACAGTTGATTTTTTAATTTTTTTTACGGGGCCAGTATGTTGAAATTTTTAGCATAATACATTACAGGAAACAAACTGACTGAAAACATTACATTTTGTGAATTGGCCATCAAAATAAATTTTCATGGACGAGCAACACGGAAACAGATGACATATCACACTAATTTCATTATTTTTCCATTCTACCTCAGCAGAACAGAATCTTTCAGAAGGTGAAATTCAGCTGGTTAAAATATTCCATTTTTACGAACCCAAAGGTTGAGTATTGTATTCACATTAACTAACCACAGAATCATAGGCAGGCGAATCCATTCTACTCACTTATTGCCTGTCCTGGAAAGAATAATTTCAACATTACCCTGCAGCGTTTCCTTTTGTGTCTCAGGCAAACTTATCTGTTCGTCTTTGAACTAAAGTACTGTAGGCATATATGAACTTCCCCTTGCTAAATGCACCTTCGCCCCTCTCATCTTCCATGATTTTATCACTCTGATAGTATTGAGTGGAAATTACAAATTATGAAACTCATTATTGCATAAATTTCTCCGTCTCTCATTACTTCATTTTACTCTCAAACATGCTTCTTGGCACTCTGTACGCAAACGTCTTAATCTCTCTCCTTTTATTACATGAAGACACGAAGTTTCAGTTACACATACACAGAAGATGTAATTAGGCTCATTATTTTAATTGTAGATGCTTATGTCACTTGTACCGACGTGTAACAAGCACTCTCGAATATACATTTTTATTGAGTAATTTGTGAATATATTTCTTTAGAATATTTCATTGTAAATATTTCATTTATTTTTTTCTTCATCAGATACGACTAAAAAACTTCTACACGGCCGATATATTTCGGCTGTTCACATATCTTCAGGGTCGTCATAATACTCAAAATCGAACTGTTGGATTTGGAGGAGAACATAATATGTTTTAGATGTACTAAGTGGGAGAGAATATTGACATTAATTTGAAAGTAATACAACGGAAAGTCTCTTTGTTTCAAAACATATTACCCGTTTCTTATTGTTAAGATGACTTTTGCCTTTCATAATTAATTTATCGATAAATATTTTAAGGCGAATTTGGGCGCGTGACTTGAGATTATTTACGAATGGGTAGGGATTCTGGGCTATTTCTGAAATATTATCCTATTAGGACAACATTTTTTTTTTGTTTATTTAGCTTTGGAAGGAAATAGTAGAAGAAATGTAAAATATAAGGCAACAAACACTCTGATGCCGAGAAGGCCTTTCCAGTTTCCATGTATACGTGGCACATCGACAGCAGATGGTACACGTGGGGCCTTGACTTACTCGTGACTGACGCTTCAGCATTTGTCGTTCTGTGACACCATTTTTGTATCTCAGTCTGGAAGAAATCGGTTTCAATAGTCTATGACCAGGAGGTGACAGCTGGTTTTACGTTGGCGTGTGTTGTAAACCGCTTGCCATCCAGGTCCTTCGTAAGGAATACCAAGACCTGGAAAACGCTGGACCCTTTACTGCCAACCGGACTGGTTCCGACGCTGTGGTAGGAGGTTAGGGACTATCCTGCCTACAGTGCCAATCTTGTGGTCAGTGATTTCCATATCTTTGCATCCCTTACGAAGCACCTGGCTGGGAAGCGATTTACAGCAGAAACCGACATGAAACAGTCTCTCATTTCCTGATTAGAAACACTTGAGACTAGTTTATTTGAGGCCGGAGTACATTCTTTGGTGCCACGGTGGGACAGACACATAAATGTCAATTGCGACTACTTTGCTGACTACTTGGAGTTCTGATGTGTACCATGTGCTGCCCACGTGCCATGTGCACACCCAGGTCAGAATAAAAGTTCTTGGCATCAGAGTGTTTGTTACCTTATTTTTGATATTACGGCTTTTTCACAGCGACAGTTATAAATGTGGATTAAACCTTCAGTAAATTGACTTGCACAATGATAGACAAGTGAATTTCAGTTCGTTATTGCACTGTTAATGACGCTCTGTTGTCTGTTGGAAACACAATGACCGTTAAAAGATGAGCTGTTTAACAAGAAGGAAGTTGAAAGAAGCAATAGTTGCCTGTTCTAAGTGACGCTATTGTGTTTCAACTCTAAAAGCGGGAGTATTACGAAGATTACAGCATAACTGGTCGTGTTTGAACAGTGCAAGAAAACTGGACATTACACCAGTGCTGTTGGAATATAACTCTGGGATTTTTGGAGCTGTTTGCACAAAGTGTTTGATATGTCCTTTTAACTGTAATATTATGTGTTATCGGAAGGGTACCCCTTGGCTTCTCTGCTTTTCTGATAGGTTTTCGGGGTTTATTCTCTCTCTCTCTCTCTCTCTCTCTTAGGTGAATTCAGGGATGATGTAAGAGACTGGCAATTAGCCAACCTAAAATGGACGAGGAACGACTGGGTAATTGTTAAGGTCTTATAATGAAGAAGACGGGGAGTAAATATAAATCAGTTGTGTAACGGAAATTTTTGTTGAAATACAAATAAAATGTTGTGAGGCATCGAATAAAAATAGATCACAAACGACAACACAATGTAACATAGTGTAAATTTATAAAAGAGGATATTTTATGTGGAAAAAGTAATGGGTCTTTGTTACTGAGCCTCCTGTGCTTTTTTTCTGGCTAGGTCACCCAGCGCCTGAAGAGAAGTTCGTCTGTAGAGGTCACTTCCTTCCTTGTTCAGCATATGTTACTGCGATCTCTGTAGCCTTCAGTTCCCCACTGTACTCAATTTATCAACTGTCTGTCATCTTTCATTATCGTCTTACAAATGGTAATCGCCAGCATGTCTTCTAATGTCTAGTAGGCTGTTAGCTGCTGTTCTTGCTCTTGATGTCGACATTACTCACATTTTCACGGCCTTGAGTAAGATATAATAAAGGAAAATATTTTCGCAGTTTTCTTTCGCTTTTTATGTTTATTCTTATTTGAGTAAATTCCTCCATGATAGCGCCGTTTTTTTTGCTTGATATTCTCCCAAGCTTGGACTGTCTATTAAATAGCGTCTATTGTGCTTATTCCTTTCAAAATTTCTAACAGCACCGCGTCTTCTTGCCTAACGCTTGCAAGGGACAGGCAGTCTACGCAGTTTTTTTTCAATGTTTCAGTGCATTTTGGTCCATAGGTTGAAACCCTGAAGTGACATTTCAGTCTTATATGTCCTTGGGATGAGAAGGCTCATAATCAGCGACAAACATTTATTGCTTTTAATGTTTCTTATAGAGAAGCTTCTATTGAAGGGACGAACTGAGAAAAAACAATCTTCGAAAAGTTTCTAAGTCTATCCACGTATTCTTTTAGCACTTACAGCGAATTGGAAATACTGTTGAAGCTGTATTTTTGAAGGGAGGAATTTGCTTTGATTTTCCAATCAAAACAAATTTTAGTTTATAATTATCCGAGGCCTTAAATCAGATAGGAACCATTAATTTATAGCCAGGAATTAATTCATCGTCAGGGGAAGACAGAGTTAGTTTTGTGGAATAATTTTGGATTTGAAGCTGATTTTATTACATTTGTCAAGCTGGTCATGTGAGAATTACTCTTCATACGAGAATAAAGTTGTATTCTGAATCTGACAAACTGTTCTGAATCTGCCTACAACAATGTTATTTATGCTCAGATGTTGAATTGCCTGACGCCGTTACGGTTTCTCCAGCAATCTGTCCCATCTATACTAGATCTTACCCCAGATGTTTCTTTTTGAAATCCTTGTAAAAATTCGGAGCTTTCTCTTGTAAAGGAAGTCAAGTGATAGGGGTGTCTTTCTTTTTATGTTGTGCGAATCACCAACATAAAATTTCACGTACCTCTTCACATTTATATTAATCATTGCTTTTGGTTTCTTTGTGTCTTTCAGACCGTCCTTTGAAGCTCTGGCAGAATATCACTTTCCAAGTTTGTTTCTTTCCCCATCCCGTTGCCCAAGAGTAACCAGGCCAAAAATATATGGCCCATGAAACGGAAAATGTTCTTAACCCACATAATTAGTCAAACCGAAATACCGCGTTACTAGACAGCTGGGTTACAAACAGAATGCTCGCTCTGGTTCGAACATAAGTAAAATGAACAATTTGTTCCGTATAAAACAGACAACCAAGAATCTACGTAATTTGTCAACAGTGAATTACATGACATATACTCGCTGTAAAAATTCAATTGCAATTCGAACCACCTGCAATATTATTTAAATTTATCACTTGAGTAAATAATTATAGTTACCTTGTGTAACACTTCTGTGTCTGAAATATCTTCTAGCAGACACAAGTAAATTGCCTCTTGCAAACTTTCTATTTTACCATCAACACTGTTGGTTTAATAGTTAATAAATAATAATAACTCTTATTAATTACCCGAAATTCTGAAATACAAATGTTCCTTCTGAATTACACAGCACACACTCTTGTAGTGAAGCTAAATTCCTTAAGTAACACAGTTGTAATAACATGTCTGTTCTTGAAGTCTTACATCTAATTTCAAAGCCACAATTAACTCTGAATAAACATCACAAGTTACAATAAAGGTAGTTCCCTATGAACTACAAATATCTTCTGCCTTATGCAGTAAGACATGACGTACGAGAAAATTACATTTATCATATTCACAAAGTTGTTCCCTATGAACACAAATATTGTAAAATTGCAGACCGCATGGTAATGCGTCTTGTTGGGTCAAACCCAAGCGTTAGTCTGAGTTGGAGTGCGTAGTGACGTGCTCATGAACAAAGGAACAAAGAAGTCCAGAACTTTCTATGACGTTAGTGACGTCATCTACCTCGTGATAGTAAAGCAGGAAAACTAAGTGTTATGCAGTGTGATGCAACAAAAAACTATAGTTAACAAATAAAAAAACACAATAAAATGTTAAGCAAAATTTCTGTCCCTGCGTAAACACAGAACTTCTGTCAAAATTTCGTGTCCACAAAAAATTGTTTGTTCTTATATTCTCTTGAAAATCTAACATGCTGAAGTTTTGGTCTATAGAGGCCCGGTCAATTTTTTTCTGTCTTCTATACAATTGTGTATTGGTGGGTTACGACAAATTGCTCTTTCTTGGGCGATATTGTTCTTCCAAATTTGCGTGGGTTTGTCTTTATATTATGTTTTGTAATGGTACAAGCTTTTCTTGTTTGGAAACGACTTTCTTTATCTTTCATATTCATATTCATGATAATATCACTACTTAACCAAATCAATAACTTTCACCAAAAAATTGAAATACAACTGCACTCGTGTAATCGAAACTAGTATAGTAGCATACTAAAGAAACAATGATGAGTATTACAGTGTAGGCAATAAAAAGTGTAAACATATAAACGTAGACATTTAAAATATGCAGGTACAAACGTGGTGTACTGTAATTTATTCACACGCTGGATTTGTTATTGATAAAATATGATAGTTGTAAAATGGCCTTTTGGTAAGTACAAAACGTCTTTCTGACAATGCAGCACAGCGGACACAAAGCAATGTTGGATAATCGAATGTTGAATTATCGAGACTCTATTGTAGTTCGAAACTTTAAACAAGCCACTGCCATCACCTACCTAGTCACCATACATGGTCATGATTATTCGTATATCTTTTCCAATGCGCTGTGTTCTCTTCAGTTGAAAAAGCTTCTTTAATTAAAAATGTATTATTATTATTATAATTATTACTAACTGCAATGGAGTTGCCACTAGGTGGCAATAGTGCTTACACTAGTACAAACAAAACAGATAAAAATATACATAAAGGAAACAATACAAAAAACACAGTAACAACAATACAAAATACAGTAAATACAGGTACACATATTACGAAAACAGTCACACATTACAAAACCCACACATACACACACCCATTCATTATAAAACAAGTTAAACAACCACAGTACAAGCTAAAATACAGTACAAGATATTCTCAAATGAAATAATCACAATACAATCAAGTACACTTAGTATAAGTCACCCTAAGATACATGACACTTTTATCTCCAAGAACTTCACCGTAACTCACTTCACTTCAAAATAAAATCACTTCACTTAACTCACATCAGTTCAATCCACATAACTAAACTTCACTTATTTACACTCAATCTCCACTTCAATTCCCCTGCTTGTAACTATACTCTTAACTTTCTTTTTAAATGTGTTAATTTTACAGGGGAAAGACGCTAGTAAGCTTGCAGGTAATTGGTTCCAGCTTTTAATGATCCTAATTACGAAAGTACATTTACCAAAATCTGTTCTTTGTTTCCTAGTCAGGAACGAAGAAATTGTTACAATTCATGTCTTCTTGCGACAGAGTGTCTTATTGTTGCAATTCGTATGTGCGCTTTATATTTAAGGATCGTATGCTCAGTCAATATGAGAAGTAAAATAGGCTTAGTTATTTTTAGGTTTCGCAGTATTTACACTTTTTTTTGAAATTATTGTACTTACAGTGCACAAATTTAAAATTATAATTAATAAAACAGTCGCAGTACCTTAGAGGATTGACGTAATCCTCTCTTGATTTATTTACAGATTTACTCGATGATGGTCTAGCACAGACCGAAACAGTTCGTAAGTAACGTTTAAATGAATAAGTAGGGTTTAGTAATAGGCGTAGTTTTCTGAGATGGTGTCTTATTATCAATAAAAGCTTTCGTTTACGTGTCGAAATACGACAGCTTCAGGCCAAATACTGCGCAATTATGAAACAGTACTTACAAATAGAAATTAGTAGCACGTAATAAATTACTAAATGCGAATGTTAAGTTTCCCGCATTGAAATGAAAGCTGACTGTATCGAAATGCATGTGATTGTTTCAATCCAAGTATATTAAGCCCAAGCCACTCTGATAAAACAGAGCAGTGTACATTCAGAACTTTTCCCCGGTCCATTATCTTATCTTCATGAGCGTTATAACAAAATAATGTGATTTAACACCATAGGAACAAGCAGGAAGAATATCTGGATTAATACTGATATAACGATCTGTACAGATGTTATCAGCTTAAAGAAAGGTGAAGCACATTGGTGTGGATTTCAGCACTGCTTTGTTGAATTCCATGTTACGTGAACAGTACACATTGTAGCGCCAAATATTGTATTTGTTTTCAAGTCTGCAGAATTCTGAAGACCGTTACTGTAACAGACAAGCATTATGTTTTGGTCATTATCTGTCGTATAAAGCTGAAAAAACCCAAAATATTTGTAGAGTGGTTGTGCAGGTAGGAAGGGAGAGGTAGAACTTGCTTCCAAAGCCTTCTTTCTGTTGTAAGCACATATATGAATTTCTACACACCAAAATGAATTCATGAAACTGCGTGATGCAGACGAAACAGTTTTTGATAGTATGCAGGCTGGTAGGAGGAACTTGCTGCTTCTGTCGCCAGGGAAGATGAAAGTAATGGGTCATATGTTCGTCGGAAACGTTAGTGTCAACCTTCTTGAACACACAGTGTCATAACTCTTAGGATTAGAACATTAAACCTGAAAATCTGAAAACGTTTATGAAGATTATAGAACAACAACAGCAGCAACAACAACAAATAAGTGTGTTGTAACAAAGCATAATATTCATCATCATCATCATCATCATCATCATCATCATCAACAACAAAAACAACAACAAAAAAACAAACTTAACAACTAAAAAGCACACGGTAAAAAAGCCTCATAACTCAACATTAGCAACCACAACAACAAAAATGGACATGGCAACAAAGCGTTATAACGAAACAACAACAGCAGTCACAACTAAAAAGAACATGTTAACAATGCTTCATATCTCGAAGACATCAGCAACCACGGCAACAAAAAACATGGTAACATAACGACATATCCCAACAACATCGACAACCAAATCAGCTAAAAATAACATGGTAACAAAGCGTCATGTCTAAACAACAACTGCAACCACACAAACAATTAGTAACATGGTAACAAAGCGTCATATCTCAACAACATCAGCAACCACCACAACAACTAGTAATAACATTATAATACAGCGGCATGTCTTAACAACAGCAACAACAACAAACCGAAGAACTATTAATAACATGGTAACAAAGCGTCATGTCTCATGGATTTGTTTTGGGCCTTGTTCCATAAGTGTGTGTGTGTGTGTGTGTGTGTGTGTCGCATTTCGTGATCCACCTTTAAACTGTAACCTGTTGGTGACATATATGTTCTTCCATCTGAACCTTTG
>Ga0209755_10009337_pt1 | contig 10370 bp, 2 predicted proteins | sample TergutCo191P1_FD_187301 | JGI IMG/M metagenome (GOLD analysis project Ga0209755, IMG submission 187301) | Cornitermes sp. P1 segment gut microbial communities from Petit-Saut dam, French Guiana - Co191P1 (SPAdes) (version 2) | ecosystem: Host-associated > Arthropoda: Insects > Digestive system >...
GTTTTTAGCGGGGCCCACACCCTCTGTCGGCGGCCCTGGGTATATATGTGGTACACATCTAAACTGTAGTTTATAACAGAATGAATTTTGTACCATCCCACTTGCTTTGATCCAAGTTACAGCTGTACAGCTCGCAACCTGTTTGACGGAAGTGCAGCTCAAGGATCAATATTAGGTCCATTACTTTTTCTACTTTGTATTAATGACTTACCCCAAATAACAAATGAAAATTTGGAATTGTATTATTTGTAGATCATTATTAACCCTAATCCTTCAGATTTAAAAAAAAAGTGTTAATCATTCAGGATATAAATTAATGGTTTCATACTAACTTATTCCATTTCATACAATTTGTGACTAAGAACAGTTCTTCAAGTGATTTTAATATTATGTGTGAAAATAAGAAAATACACATTGTTTACAGCACAAAATTTCTTGGGCTGATGTTAGATAACACTTTCCTGGAAAAATCATATAGATACCATTTTACCTAAATTAAGTTAGCTAGCTTTGCATTGAGAGTAGTTAAACCATTCTTGTCCCAGGATTCACTGAAAATTGTATATTATTCATATTTTCATTCTATAGTGACTTACAGATTAATATTCTGGGGGAATTCCCATCATAGTAATATTTTCAGACTACAAAAAAGAATTATTAGAATCATTGTAGGGATAAGAGGTAGAGATTATTGTAGAGAACATTTTAAGAAGTTAAGAATACTACCATTACAATCTCAATATATATTATCACATTTGCTTTTTGTGATCAATAATGGGAATTATTTTAAGGTGAACTTTGAGATACGCAACATCAATACTAGGAATAAATCGAATCTACATCTCCCAATATCCCACTTGTCAGTGTATCAGAGGGGAACATGTTATACTGGTATTAAGGTTTTCAATTGTCTACCTTCTCAAATAAAGGACCTGTCCCATAATATAAATCAATTTAAATGTGCCTGGAAAAATTTCTTGTATTTTAATTCATTTTACACCTTGGATGAATATTTTAGCTATAATAAGATTTAAAACATTTCTTATTGTATAGCTATTTATTTATGTTTTTAAGCTTCATCTTGAGAATTGTTGACCTATTAATTAATTCTAAATAGGGACACATTATAAAAATTATATAACTGAAATGTATGTTAGAATTAGTAAATATTTGTCAATTTTTTTGACTACCGCTGGTTTTACAGTGGCTGTATTGTATTTAATCTTACTCTAGGCCGCTTGTATCTGTTATAATGTATTGTAATGCATATTGATGGAGTTAAATGGAATTGGTATGTTCTATGACCTGTGGGCCACAGCCCCCTTTTAGATAGGACATACAAAAATAAATTGAATTGAAAAAAAAAAGTTACAAAAGTCTAGGTTAGTTTAATTTTGTATTTGGTATGTTGAATACGTTGACATTCATGACAAAAGTTTAAATCAATTAATGATATGTTTTCTTATTTATAGTTACTGAAGGAGAGTGTACTTTAAATGTGTGTTTGATATGTTTAAGACAGTTTTAAACCAATTAGTGACATGTTTTCTTCTTTGGTGTGTGCATATGTGCATGGTGATACTCTTTTGAATATTGCTCATTATTCTTGCCTTATTATTCACGTACTAGACAAAGGTCCCCCCCATCCCTTATGCCTTGATGTGGTGGGGTGGCTTGCCTTTTCCAATGACTGTAAGAGCTATACCAGTGGCAGTATAGCTGCTGGCAGTGTCTTCCTTGCCAGGCATGTTGAAGCAGAGGAACCAGAGTAACTTAAGTGTTATGTGATGGACCAGCAACCCATTTTAAAAAAATACTGAAAGTGCTGAATGAGGAAAATTTTAGAGAACTGTTAAGCAGGCTGAAACTCACAAAGAGTTGTAGTGCTACAAGAAGAAGAAAATAAAAGTTACAAATTTTGCTTTTCCAGAGTTCTCTTCAATGTGACTTAAATAAGTACATTACTGTGCAGCAGTGTATGACAGAAAGCCTTACTAATGGAATTTAATTTTCTTTTTTGCAGTATGTTGAAAGTGATGTTGATGAGGAACTGATTTTTAATATACCGTAAGTTTAAGATTCACTTTGACTCTCCCCTCCCACTTCTGCAGTTGCTCAAAATATGTTCATGTGATAAATAGATAATAAAATGCCAGATGAGGTTTCATGGTTGCAATGGGGGGAAAGAAAACTAGTAATAGTACCTACTTTGTTGAAAAAGTTGTTGTCCATCTTTTACTCCAACAGAAAAATGATTGCAGGCCTTGTAGTTTACTCATTCAATAAAAATCTGTTGTTTTATGTGTTGCGTATTGCTACGTGATATGCAGAGATTATCTGTACCAGTTTTTGACCCAGGTTGCTCAATAAATGTGGATATTATGGTTAGAACATGAAAGAACAAATCCTGGGTCCCAGGTCACCCAGTAACTAAATTTTGTACAATGGCACCTGATGTTTCTAGGTGCTTAGAATGGCACTTGCCTCATGTCATTCTTGTGGCTTGTAGAATTCTGAGTTGGCTGCAAGATTTTTAAAAAGTCTGTGGTGTCCAACTGTGGAAATTCATTTATGCTCTGAACAAAGTTATGACTGTAACTGCCTCAATTTTTGTTACACACACACTTTTGTGAACTTTTTTTATAGATGTACACAACATTTCATGAAAATTTGACACTTTAGTTGCAGATACTATGTCACGGACAAATAGACGTGGTCACCATATAAGGCATTATTCTTTTATTCTGTGAAGAAAAACTGAAAACCAACTTATCCATTTATCACGTTACTTGAATTCCCATCAAGTCTAGTTCACTGGTTCTGACAGTAAATCTTAATTTTCTGACTTTAAAATTGAGAAGCAGAATGTTGGAATAGAATATGAGGAAGCAAACTAGCCTAAATTGATGGTTGGTTATTTAAAACTGGTATTTTATTGTTAGAAGATTTGAACCTAAGGGTGTAACTTTACTAGAGTGTTTGTTAGTTGCCAGGCTGAACATTTTATACTAAGGAATCCATTTACTAGCCTCCATATGTGCCTGTGCATATAATTGGGTGTCTCCTCTTAGATGTTGGTGTTTTGTTCTTTAAAGATCCGGATACAGGGAAGATTTACTTTCTTTTATCACAAGTATTATACCACAGGGTTTTGCCTACTGTCTTGTAAGTTCCCTCACGCTGATAAACTTCAAAACGAAATACAGCTGTGGTTAATGCCCCTTTGTTTGTGATGTTTTCAGATTCACAGGCAATGTGAAGTTGAAAGGTGTTGTTGTCATTGGTGGAGAAATGGATTCACATCCATCAAAAATGAAGTTGTAAGTGTCTAATTCTAGTGGCCACACAGTGTTTGACAACCACATTCTTAAGCTATTTGTGCACAGGGATCATAGGTTGAAATTCTGATATATCCTGTACAGCCTGCAAAGTAAATGACAGTCATCAATGTGATAGTAAGAACCTGAAGCTACCATCAGACTCACTTGTTAGGGAGGGTGATGCTATTAGAACTTCACAGTTTTCTATTACATTTTAATGTATCAATACAACTTAATATTTTATGTTTTAAAATCATTCTTATTTTTGATTCCTTTGTGGTTCTCATAGTACTCTTCAGTTGTAAACTCATCTATGATAAACACTTGAAGATGTAAGAAAAACGGATGGAACATGATCAAGTGAAAAGTTAGTGAAGCAACATTTTAGAATAATAAGTTATATTTAACGGTAATATAAATCCAGTGGATGTGGGGTACTGTCTTTTGTGAAGCAGAACATAATGCACCACAGATTTATTCCTGGGGGCTATGCAGTCACTGGGGTGGTTAAGGGAGTACAACTGCCTAGAATGTAGCTAGTGACATTTTCTTTAATGATATGTACCTGTGTGCACACCACTTAAGGGTGAAAAGATTAAACAATTCTACTCATGTACAGATCACAGCTCATGAAAAGATCCTTGCTGGGAGGTGGGCGTATCTGGCAGGATGCAGGGGACAGCTGGCTATAGAGGGGACTACTGGACTGCCATTGGTACAAGTGACAAGCTGTTCTACTGCACACGGACCAAAAAAGTCGGATGTTTTGAGTAGTGTGTGCATGAGGGAACTGTATACATTCAGTAGTCGAGGAATGAAAACTTTCAGGATGAATATTTGCCACGAAATCTTGCACGTGCACATCCATCGCGTTTCTGGCAGGGATCTTCTCCTGAGCTGAAATCAGTAAGTAGGACCAAAGACAGACGCTAGTAAGTGTAATGTATACTTTTTTCTGAAGCTAGATTGCATCCGATCATTTTATTACTATTTTATTTATTTTGAGTTTTATTGAAAGGTTTTGTGTAAAATATTAATAGAATGCTCTGCAGGTTTGGTAGAGTGACAACCATATGATACAATCCACTGTATGACACTCATATGCATTGCAGGCTAGTAGTAGTCTGTGTGTGACATGAATCTCATGTACAGCATCCTGAAACATATACATACAAAAAGACTAGATGCTTGTGTATGATACTGTGGTGGCACATTGATCATTGTTCATGTAGCAGCAGCAGCTCATACTTGAGTACACACTGTAATACTTTTCCCACCCACCATACTCTCCTGATCTTACTGCAGGCAGTTTTTACCTCTTTCCATAGATGGAGGACTGACTGAAAAGCTGCCATTTCCAGGAAAACTGAAGTGGCTTTAGGCACTGTGTTGCAGGAGGTTGCACATTCTGGTTTCCATTGTCAGATGGGAGGAATGTTGACTTTTTCAACTGAATACATACTTGCAAAGGGTCTTATTAAATAAAGAGGACATACTACCAAGATTGTGTGACACTAGTTCCATAAATGTCTGTGGTTAGAATTATTGAAAATCTCTAATATGTCCTTGTGTATTGTGAATCTGTGCTGGATTGACCAGAAAGTGGAGCCAATTTTATTCCGGTTGCAGATTATTCAAATGTTTTGTGATCTGTTGTCATTTGGAGTTGGTGTTTGATAAAATTGGTTTAACTTTATTAACGCTTTTTTCTTGTCAACAAATTTACAGGTATAAGAATCGACCACACATGACATTTGATGATGTTGCTGCACCAGCAGAACAGGAGTTTGACCTTCATCCCGATAATACAGGAACTTTGGAATATTCCACAAAGTTAGTATTGTCGTGTATGTTTAGCTACGAATGTAACTTAGAAGGTAATAAATATTAAGGGAATTAACACAAATAAGTGAAGTGGGTAATGTTTGTCAGAACTTTGAAGTGTTCATCATGTTTTAAAAATAATTTCAGTGCATGAGTTTCAGAGTTGCCTTCATTGGTGTCTTATTTTGAGACACATAGTTTCCTTCAAAGCAGAGGGATTTCTAATCTAATGACTTTACTGTTCTTTTAAGTATTTGTTTGATAATAACCATTCTAATTGTATTTGCTTAGTTATGTATAAATGTGTTGCAGGGTGGTGAAGTTTTCTTCAGTCTATCATCTAACACTGTATTTTCCAAGAAATTTTGGCAGTGAGACAACCAAAGTGTATTATATTGGCTTAAGAGGAGAATTTTCTGAAGCCCACCGTCATGGTGTTACGATCTGTACCTACGAAGCTAGACCTATGATTTCTGACCACAAGACAGATGCATTTGATTCTGTGAGTCATGAGATCCATTGATACATGTATTATTGTGATGCTTTTGCAAGCAGAAGGAGTATGTATGTTTACAGTAAAAGCACATTTTCATTATCTGCCTTTTATTGTTGTCTGTTTACAGTTTGGTAGTATGTTTAAAGGTACATAGATTTTTGAGTTTGTTAACATGTTCCCATATATCCTGTCATGTTATGTCCACTGATAATTTGGCATCGAGAGGAATGACAAATCACGATGTAAAAATGAGTTAATAAGTACTTCAGTTTCTACACTACAATAGACAGAAATGTGTAAAAACACCTTGTTGCATTCTTAACTAATTGCTAGTTCAGATGCCATGGCAGTGCAGTTATGGAGGAGTAGAGCCAGAGCTAGGATCTGCTCTTGCAGTAGGCCCTTGGCCTTTGTCTTTCAGCAACACTGGGCATAAGAAGTAGGACATTACTGTCTGTTACACAAAAACATGGTAGATCAATCAAATCAACTCTCAGAAACACATAAGTCGATTAAGTATTGGCCAAGATAGAGTGTCCAAGTCTGTAGAGCCAGAGATCATATTGTGCCTCTTCAGTGCCTCACTTTTGTCAAGCAGGTGGTAACACTGTATCATAGACAGGGAATGATTGTGTTGAGAAAGAATGATAGGCAGAATGACTGTGGGATAATTAGTAGGACATATTGAGACAAGAACAGAGTAAGTTACTATAGTTGGTTTGTATAGACATTGGAACTTCAGGGATCCATGTATTAATTCTGTGCATAGTACCATAAAGTTATATTCAGAATGTTGTCTTCTGGGTCATGACACTTCGTAATCTGGTGTGTGGTTATCAGTGTTTCAAAGGGACTTCCCTCACCTTTGGGATTAAGGAGAGGCTCATAAACATAAAGCTATCCCCGTGCATGCCATGAAGGTGTACAGGAGAAGGAGAGGTATAACTACACTCATTCTTGAACTTGGCACTTGGCAGAGATGAGTGGTTAACTTATTGCTCAGCCGCTGTACCTCTGGGGAAGGTGCCCACAGTGCCCATTTAACAGGAGGCTGGGTGGGTCACAGAGCTGGTCTTGTCATATTGGGAAGAAAAATATTTTTCCCTGCTGGGAATACAACCCCAGATCATCCAGCTTGTAGCCTAGTCACTATACTGACTGTGCTTCTCCAGTGACAGGAAGGGGGAGGCACTGCACTCTTTTACTTGTTCTCTGAAGACTGAGAGAGTGGGTTCCTCTGGAATGTTGCTAACCACCTACCAGAATGTGTGGAGTCATTCACCTGTAGATCACAATTTAAATCTTGTAAACCTAAAATTCATAAAACTTGAACCCTTATAATTGTGAATTGTATATTATTTTTATGAGTAACTATCACTACCTTTCAAGCAGCCTGCAAATTGGTATATGATTTTTTTGGTGATTCTTTTTAATTCCAACCAGCTGTATTCAATGGGTTGTTTTATGTGCATGTATAACTTTTATGTTTCTTACTGTGTTCACAAGAGCCCACAACTGGCGCCTACCCTAAGCCAGATCAATCTAGTCTACACTTTCATGGCGTATTTATTTAAGGTCCATTTTAAGATTATCATTCTATCTAAGCCAAGGTGTCCCATGAGTTCTTTTTATTGTGTTGTCAAACAGAAGTTTTTATGCTTGAGAGTAAAACCTGGAAATTTTGAGAAACTCTAAGACTAGAAATTTGAAAATTATGCAAATTTTTGAATAACAGAAATCCTCATGTCCTGGTAATATTTACTGTGACCATAAATAATATTTTCCCTTCAAAATAAACAATATTTTTACTTATCAAAGCATAATAGTTATTAAAGAGTAGGAAGCTTCCTTTTATGGATGTTGAATATTTGATTTACTCCAAGGCAGTGACTGGATCCTAGTGGTAATAACAAATGTTGCTGTAGATTATGGCTGCTTTGTAGTGTTTTTAAACTCATGCCAACAGCGTATATGTTGTCCAATTTGTTTCCACTACAGAAGAAGTTGTTGGAAGATGGTTGCTTAATTCTGTGCTTTATGTCTGGTAGAACTGCAACAGACACAGGACTCCAATTGACAGATGGGGTATATATATGTGGAGTTGCAGACCTTTGGTTGTGCTGTGTTACAGAGTTCATGTTATCTTCAGTAGTCATGTTAAGATCATGATGCTGTACTTCTGTCATTTCTTTCCTCTGTGACAGTGTATGTTGTGGTACTGTATTAATGACTTGTCTTCTGATATTGCACATAAACAACTCTCGTTCAGGTCGTGTCTGTGATAACTTCTTGATGATATCACTTATAGTGGGCTTATATGCAGCCTCACCTTCCCAGGTAATTCCTTTATCGGTAGAATAATAGTTGGGTTTATTGATCACATTCTCATTATCTCTAACCATTTTAAGCTTAGCTAAAATATCCTCACAGCTTGCTTTAGTGCGATCTAATTTTTGTTTCCAGTCATTAAAAAATTCCTTTGATTTCTCCACATCATTACTTTTTTTCCACCCAGATGAATAATGTTTCTTTCCTTTCAGTATGACCTCTTCTACAGTTGGATAAATTGCCTCAGTAAAGTGTGAAACATGTGGGCTGTCGTTTGGGTATGGCCATGATGTACCTACTGGTTTTGTTGCCCTACCATCAGTTTTTCTTTGCATGACTGCAGTTCCATTCTTAGCAGTGCCTTCAGTTTTTTGTGCATCCATAACATTTCTTCCTTGCCTTTCATATTTCATTTCATCTTCTGAGATCAGCATATTAGTTTCTCTGTCCACACATGCTTCGCCATGGACCACTTTGCTGGATCCAGGTGAAGACTTGATGCTAGGATTTGTTTTCATATGTTCTTCTGTTGCACAGATAACGGTTCCATCTCTTTTCCTTTCCGATTTATGTGTTTCGTTCATATCATTTGTTAAATCTTCAGTCAGACTTGTAATAGTGGATCCAATACACTTTGCTGTTCTCTTTATTTTTTTTTGCAATTTAGAAAAGTTGCTAATTTCTTCATTCTCTGTAGATTTGTTTCCTGATTGCTCTGTTCTGCTGCACCATTTTTCTGCCTCTGATCTATCTCTTGATTTTCTTTCACAAGAATTCTTTCTATTTTGTAAAGGGCTTTCAGACTCATGTCTGTGTCCTTGGCCGTCATAATTCTCTCTTGAATGTTTAGTTATGGAATCATTCTTGCAAGCTTTGTTTTCGGATCCAGTACTGGCTAGTTCTTGTTCCTGAGAACTGTCATACATGTTTATTTCAGAACTTGTTTCCTTTTGTGCAGCATGTTCTGTGTCACCATCAAACAATTGTTGTTCCTCAGATCTGTCACTTGTTATGCTTATTGTAGCACTTCTTTTTCTCCCCCTTTTGTACTCTGAGCAGTTGGTTGTCAATTCTTGTTTTTCTGAATTTTTCATCTCAGTATTTTCCTTCTTCGAAGAAGTATCTCCAGATATACTGTTCACTGCTTGTTCTTCATATGGGCTGCCTTTCATTTTTTTTACATTGCCAGTGTTATTCTTTTGCATTGTAAGTTCAAAACCCCTCCCTGCTGACTTCTCCACAAATTTCTTTAACCTGAAATTCCTCCTCACAGTTTTCTGCAAGCCATTTTTGACTGCTTCCTGCTTCTTTGAGGTGGTTAGTGGCTTCTTTATTGCAGTAGTATCAGAACCACTAGTAACTGTCCCATATACTTGATATCCAATCTCAGAATTATTTACCCGTATGTTTCGCCTTTCTGGTGTATTCAGTTCAGGCCCACTACTGGCTGATTCTCCTTTATCATAACTGTATTTTGATTCGTTTATTCTGGTTTGCTTTTTTTTTGGCATATTTTCTTGCTTGCTGTTAAGGAACTGGTGACTGTCTGAAACCTGTAAGGTAACAGGCTGAATCACATAGTCATGTGCACTGATGGGTGCCTCTCGTTCTTCAGAATTTGAATTTGACTTGTTTAACTCATTTTCAATTTTCTCCTTTTGTTCATTGTCACAGCTGTCAGAAAGACAGTTTTTACCATTTGTACTGTGAATGTTAGGATTCTTTTCCACTAGCGTTTCATATTTGGTGTTGAAGAATTCTAGCTCTTCAGAGCTGTGATTTCTGTGTACTTTGTCTTGAGGTTCATTGTTAAGGGATTCCAAGTCTTTTTGCTGAGAGGTGTTTGTGCTAGAATTAGTCTCCACAGTATGCTCAGAATCACTCCGGGCTAAGTCTTGTTCAGCAGAGCTGTCCTTTGAAGAGATTTCCATATTCTCCTGTGGTATACATTGTTCATATTGCTGCATGGGCAATTCTTCACCCTCAAAATTTATTTCTGATTTATTCATTGTAATTATGGACTCTATATAATCTTCACACCTACTGTCCCCCAAACTGCCATTTGAATCTTTCATTTCTTGCTCCTTACTAAATGAGCTTTGTACCCTGGCACTCCTTCTCTTTTTATTGCTCTCAGAACCACTATTGTATGGTCCCTGCTGTTCGCAGCTGTCCTTATGTTTCTTTGCTTTATTGGCACTCCTGGTTCGAGGTACTGGCTGCTGAACTTTAGTTCCTCGTACAGATAAATTCATTCCAAGGTATGGAGGTACTAGGGGCATATGCTGCCTGTAGATTAGTTCAAACATTCCTGTACTTGCATTTCTGTCCAGACGCTTGTCAATCACCACTGAAAAATAAATGTTAATCATGTTAGTTATTGTGTTGTTGAAATCATTTTT
>Ga0209755_10009339_pt1 | contig 10369 bp, 10 predicted proteins | sample TergutCo191P1_FD_187301 | JGI IMG/M metagenome (GOLD analysis project Ga0209755, IMG submission 187301) | Cornitermes sp. P1 segment gut microbial communities from Petit-Saut dam, French Guiana - Co191P1 (SPAdes) (version 2) | ecosystem: Host-associated > Arthropoda: Insects > Digestive system...
GTATTGAACTCCACGCCGTGTATAATGCAACATACGATTTTTCAGCAGGAAGGCGTAGTGAACAATCCGAAGTCTCTAACAAGGTTGGAAATCCTAATTTAATGAGAGAATTATATAATAGTGCCTACGAAAGATTAATGAGCGAAAGGGCTTAAAAAAGGAGATTATCTATATGAGAGTAACTTTGAATTCAATGGATCCATCGCTTATGCTTTTGCTTGAAGAGCTTCGGAAAAATAAATCAAAGAAAAACAAGGGCGAAGCCCTAGACGACATTCTTAAGCCAAACATACCCAAAAATGCGCAACTCCAACCAGACTGGAACCGCATTCCGAGCAAAAATGTCAAAATGACGGAAGAAGAATTTGAAGAAGCCATACGAGCTTTGGCATTTGCAGACGCAGACAGAGGAATGAAAATGGGCGATGCAGGAAAAGGAATTCATGCAGGAGCAATGGAAGTTGCAAAATTACGATTTGAATATATATCTGTTGTATCGCCAGATCGCAAAGCCGCTTATGAAAATTTCAACGGAAGAGGAGATACCATTAAAGGAGATTTTAACCAAACATTAATGACACGCAACAGTGACGGAGTTTGGGTCAGCGAATACCTCACAAAAGCAGAAATGGAAAGGTCTTCAAAGTTTGGAGTGATCTATTTAAATGCTATGAAAGAATATGAAGCTGAACATGGGCAAATACCATATACGGAAACCGTAAAATCAGCCCCCCACTGGTATTCGCAATGGGCAGCGTATAACCCAAGTGCATATCCTAGTATGTATAATGTGTTAGCGTAAACATGAATGGGATAAACATATTAAAACGAGGTTATTATGGATAAGATAAGCGGTTATGTTATCGCAAACGCTCAAGGCGGTTATGATGTTGTTAAAAAAACATCGCAAAATGCCATTCCTTTTGTAATCCCCACCCTTGACAAAGATATACCAAAAGCAGACAAAAGCAGAGATTTCACCTTTACAGATTATGACCCATTCAAAGATATAAAGGAAACAGGCAATGTGAACTGTCCGGGATATATACATACAAAAACCACGCCTACAAGAAGTGACGCAGAAATTTTAAAAGATATAGAAGAGCTTGCAAAGGAACACGCAAGAACAGGAGAATCAAGTAATTATAATGAGAAGTTCAATAAATTAATGGACGAATACATATCATCCGTTTCACCAGACAGAGCAGGCATCTTAAAAAAATCAGTTCAGGAAATAAGCAGCATAATTGGAGCAATCTCACAAGATTATAGAATGAGCGGCACATTTCAGCAAATAGACTCTCAGAGATCGCATAAAGAGGAAGAAGAAGAAAAAGAGACGGAGTTGTTGGACTACTTGCTAGACGGGCTTGAAAACGAAGGAAAAGGTAACAATGCTATAAATGAAGGCGCAAATGGAACGCAAAATGGAGAGTTAAAAAGCGATATGTATTGGGGAAAAATTGAAGGTGGCAAAGTACAATATATGCATTTTTTTGACCCCGACAGCAAATCAGTAGGAAGCGAAATCAAATTTGAGAACTCAATAATGATGTATACCCCTAGTGGAACATTATCTCAACAGCTTACAAAAGAAGAAACGGTACGTGCAATGGAACTCAATGCTGTGTATAATGCAGCATACGATATTTCTTTAGGAAAGCGTAATGAACCCGAAGTTTTCAATGCCAGTTATAGTCTTGTAAATCCTAATTTAAGAAAAGAATTATATAATAGTGCCTACGAAAGATTAATGAGCGAAACGGCTTAACACAGCCCCCCACGTAACAATTAAAATTTTCCCCTAAACTTTCTTCCAAAAATGCCGATATACAAAATAGCATAGGAGCATTTTATGAATATCAATGAAATTGTGAAGATACAAGAGGGCGTGAAAAGAATAAGCCAGGATAATAAAGTAGGCAAAAAGATAGTTGAAAATGCAGAATACAATGTTATTAATGAGTTAATGGGGAAAATCAAAGGCAAGAAAGGGAAAAAGGGACAAAGCCAAGCCGAAAAAGCGCTTTTAAGCTCTACGCAAACAAACCCTGCTTATAATCTTTCTTTAAGTGGCAACCCTCCACCTCCAAACTGGGATAACGGATTTTGGACAAAAAGAACGCCTACAATGACAGACGAAGAAATGGAAGAAAAAATGGCTGAATTGGGGCGTGAATTTGCCGAAAGATCGGTGGAAATAGGCAACTCTGGAAAGTCTTCTTCTATGATTAATAGACAGCTTAAAAACTTGAGAGACGAGTTTGAATTCAGAAAGGCTGATGTAATTAGTATGTATATATCAGTAGTTTCTCCAGATAGAAAAGCGGCTTATGCAAGCGCCAACCTTAAAGAAAGCTACACTATCTATGGAACAGAAAAGAATGTTTTAGGCGGAAATGAGCTTATGCGGTGGAACCCAAGTGACAATTCTTGGTCACCTTGGATGACAGAAGCAGAAGGAGCAAGGCTGAAAAAAATGTACAATATTTTTTCAGATACAATTTTAGCATACGAAGCCGAGCATAAATTAAAAATTCCGCACACTACGATTTCAAATAGTTGGGTTGTATAAATTATATGTAACTCCATAAATTCCAGCTACTTATCCATACAAAAAACGCCATTTCCAAGCAAATTTCGCCGAAAAAGGCACGATTTTTGCATATATAATATTAAACACCTAAAACGAGGTCTTTATGGATAAGATAAGCGGTTATGTTATCGCAAACGCACAAGGCGGTTATGATGTTGTCACAAAAACATCGAAAAATACCACACCTTTTGTAATTCCCAACATAGATGAGGATATACCAAAAGCAAGCAACACATCAAACGCAAATAAAAGCGAAAGCTCTACTGGTTATGACCCATTCAAAGATATGGCGGAAACAGGAAACGTTAAATTGCCAAGCTGGATGGACACAAAAAGAGAAGCTACAAGAAGCGACGAGGAAATTCTAAAAGAAATAGAAGCGCTCGCAAAAGAACACGCAAAGACGGGGAAAGTATCTTTGTATGATGATGAAAGATATATGGCGTTGAGGAAAGAATATGTTTCCGTTGTTTCGCCAGATAGAGCCAGCATTTTAGACAAATCGGTTCAAGAAATAAATGGAATAGTAAATGGAATATATGGAGCAGATTCGCAATATAGCATGAACGACATATATCGGCTAATAGATGAGCAGAGAGCAATCAAAGAAGAAATAGAAGAAGATAAAAAGAAGAATGAATTGCTGGATTTTTTAATGGAAGCACTTAAAAATAAAGGAAAGTATAGTCATGTTTCCATAAATATAGATATAACAGAATTCGCAAAAAACACAACAATTCAATGTGATATGTATAATTGCTGGATTAGCGACGGTGCAGTAACCCATACGGATTTCTTTGATCCAAACGCACAATCAAAAGGCAATAAAGGCAGGTTTGGCGATTCAATAATGAGCTATAGCGGTGGAAAATTATCTCAAGCATTGCTAGGACCAGAAATGATACGCAATAATGAAATTTTTGCTACATACCAAGCTGCGTATGATTTTGCTTGCGGAACATATACAGAGCCAGAAAAATCTAAATCTTCTGGAGGTTTGAGCCTTCTATCGGCAGATGAGAGCAAAGTAACTGAAGCGTATAACAAAGCTTATGCAAGCACTTACGAAAGACTAAAACAAGAAGCTCTCAATAGTGTAGCGTAGAGTCCAAGTGCGTACCCTAGCATGTATAATGTGTTAGCGTAAACATAGTGTTACTTCTCTATGCGTTAATATAGAAATTTTCCCCTAAACTTTCCCCAAAAAGTGCCGATATAAAAATAAAAGGAGTATTTTCATGACCATTCTCGGTTGTCCCGGCCGTATATTTGATTATGTAAAAACCACGCAGCTTGAGGCAAAGTGGCAGCAACGCAAATTGGATTTTATTACACCGGAGACGAAAAACGATAAAATTAATGGAAACAGTTTTTTTAAGCAAAATGACGAACTAATGAAAGCAACAACTTTGGATCGCATAACAGGAAAAATGAAATTGGGGAAAAGATTGTCTCATGATGAAAAGGAATACTTAAGAAAGCACGCACCGGGCTTGTACGCAAAAGCAATTAAAATTGAAGAGGAGCGTGAGGAACATCGCCGTGCATTAAAAAATTGCAAAACAAAAGAGGAAGCTAGAAGAGTCCAAGCAACAAAATGCCACCTGCTTCAGGCAGAAGCTAAAGCTGTACCCGATAACAAAAACGGCTCAAGCCCTATAGACTTGGAATTTATCAGCATGAGAATGATGGCTATGTTTGACGAGTTTACCGAATTTGTAAAATCCAGCGAATACAATGATATGCCAAACGAACACGAGCTAAACAATGAGGAAGAAAGTGAACATCAACATAAACGCAAATTCAAAAGGAATAAATTTTTGCAGAATTACGAAATGCAAAACCGTGAAATAAAAGATGCATATTTGCATTTGTTCAATACATCTCAGACGGCTTCAAATTCCCAAAACAATAACTATTCGGAAATGCCATCGCTCTCCAAAAGCAAAGAAAATAGAGTTTATGGCTAAAGAGGAGCGTTGCGGTGGAGTATCCCAGGAAACTATATCTTTTTCTATATTACAACGTATGAACATATCTCCGTCAGTTTCCGCAATGCAGGCCAGTTCGCTTAGAATATCCATTAGCGCGCATGACGTTGCTAATATAAACACGCCCGGCTTTTCGCAAAGCCGTCCGGTGCAAACTTCGCAGAACCCCGGAACCGCTATCACGGCTATCCAAAAAATAGAGCCTCCATCTGAGGATTACTCCGCTACGGACCTGGCAGAAGAGACTGTGGAGCAGATAAGAAGCGAAAAAGAACTCGCCGCAAATGCAGCCGTTGTCAAAACTCAAGACAAAATGCTGGGCGACTTGCTGAACGTGCTTGCATAAAAATCCGGGGCTATCTCACGTAACGGCTTCAAAACGAATTCTCTTTGGGCAATGTATGGATGCGGAAGTGTCAATTCCTCGCTTTCCACGACCTCGTTGCCGCAATACAGCAAATCCAAATCTATCTCACGCTCCTTCCACTTACCTCTTTTTTGCCTACCCAGCTTTTGCTCAATAGCCTTGCAAAGAGAAAGCAACTGCTGCGGAGTCTTTTCCGAACTAAAACTCACAACCTGATTCAAAAATTTTGCCTGAGCAGGCTCACCCCATGGCTCTGTTTCGTAAATCTTGCTCTCCACCCAATTCAACGACTCCTCGGATTTCAGCAAACTTCTAGCCTCTGCCAATAGCTTTCCTCTCGGCTCTATATTTGAACCAAGAGAAATGAAAATTTGCCTAAAAAGCGAAATTTCACGATCGGTTTCGCCTGTTATATCAATTTTAATGCGATATGTTATATTCAACGGAAAATCATCGGCCATTTGCGGCCATTCTATAAGCGTGATCCCCTTTGAAAAAGTGTAAAGCTCAATGCCTATATCGTATAAATCTGCTGGGGTTTTAAGGCGGTAAAGGTCCAGATGGTAGATAGGCGGGTTGTGCGGATATTCATGGACTATTGCATAACTGGGGGAATTTACTGTGCCTTCAAAGCCTAAACCTTTGCAAATAGCTGCGCAAATTGCGGTTTTTCCTGCGCCCAAATCGCCTTCAAGGGTAACTACATCGCCGGGTTTCAGGCTTTTGGCGAATGTCTGAGCCCAAGACTCGGTTTGAAGATGGGTACGGGAGTGGAACATGGATTTTTATATGAAAATAGAAATATCTATATTTCTCAGAATAAAACTTCTTGGAGGGGGAAATGAATGCTATGTTAGCTTCATGGGGAAGCTTGTTCAAAAAAATAGCCAGAATAAGCCAGACGTATGCACAAGTTGTACTCGTCTTTTTGGCATTCACCATAATGGTAGTTCTCAGTTGCATATTTATGATCAATATGGAAGTTCAGCATTTAAGAAAAGAGGCAAAGCTAACTCTCTTTAATGCGCAAACCAATGTTGCGTCAAGTTTGCAGAAATCTGAAAATGCTTTGGATAATATTGCAGAAATTGTGCGCGCTATGATTGCATCCAATGAACCGCCAGAAATGATGAAAAAGTATATAAAAGATGTGTTTGATGCGGATTTCTACATGGGCAACGAAGCAAAAGATAAAATAATAGAAGATCTATTGCGCTATGAAAAAACGCTTGGCTCTGCGATAAATACTTATGTTCGCCGCATTTTAGATAGCTCCGGTAACCAACTCGGCATTGTTTGCCTGAATGTAAACATAGACGATGTTCTAAAAAAATATGTTGTAGATATGCAGATTTCAGATGGCGGATACGGAATGTTATTGAATAAAAATTTGAGAATAATTGCTCACCCTAATCGTGAATTTTTGGGTGTATTGCTGTCTAAGATTCCTTTGTCAATATTTGAAGATGAACTAAAGCACGGGATGGATATTTTTGAGCGAAAGATAGTTAATTATGAAGGCAAAAAAATGGTTGTGTTTTTTAAGCGGATGGAAAACGGCTGGTATATAGGAGCTTCCGCGCCGGAAGATAAATATTATAAAAGCGTAAAAAAAATAGCGCAAATACTCTGTGTGATAGCCTTTGCTCTGGCTTCGCTTCTCGGCATAATTCTTATTAGAATCATCAGAATGAGGGATAGTGCGGAAACTAATGCAAAAAACGCAAACAAGGCCAAGTCCGTATTTTTGGCGAGAATGAGCCACGAAATTCGCACGCCTATGAATGCTATTATGGGCGTAACGGAAATTGAGCTGCAAAAAAATACTATGAAATCTCACACAAAAGAAGCTTTTACCATGATTTACAATTCTAGTAATTTGCTTTTGGGCATTATCAACAATATACTTGATTTGTCTAAAATAGAATCTGGAAAGATGGAAATTATTTCCGTAAAATACGAGTTCGCAAGCTTGATCAGCGATGTTGTTCAACTGAATGTGATGCGAAACAGCAAGCAGATAGAATTTGAAGTTTATGTGGATGAGAATTTGCCGGTGCAGCTATTAGGTGATGAGATTCGCATTAAGCAAATTTTAAACAATATGCTTTCCAATGCCTTTAAATATACCAGTAAAGGCCGGATCAGTTTTTCGGTTTCTTATGAAAACGGACCGGAAGATTTGGATGCTACCATTGTTTTTGGCGTGAGCGATACGGGAGACGGCATGACAAAAGAGCAGGTAGAATGGCTGTTTACTCCGTACTATCGTTTTAATTTGGAAACGAATCGCTATATACAGGGGTCCGGGCTGGGCATGAACATTACTCAGCATTTATTGCAGATGATGAATGGCAGCATTTCCATAGAAAGCGAACTTGGCAAAGGTTCGACTTTTGTAGTGCATTTGCCGCAGAAAAGCATAGGTTTTGCCCGTATTGGCAAAGACATGGCGAATGATTTGATGAATTTGCATTTGCCGGGCACTGCAAAAATCAGGTCTGCTCAATTTACATACGAATCCATGTCTTACGGCAAGGTGCTGATTGTGGATGATGTGGAATCTAATTTGTATGTGGCCAAGGGGCTTATGACACCTTATGGTTTATCCATAGATACTTGCGCAGACGGGTTTAAGACTATAGAAAAGATTAAAGACGGCAATGTTTATGATGTTATATTTATGGATCAGATGATGCCGGAAATAGATGGCATTGAAACTACAAAGATAATACGTGGAATGGGCTATATGCGACCCATAGTTGCATTGACAGCCGATGTTTTGGTTGGCCAGACAAAACGTTTTTTTGAAAACGGCTTTGATGATTTTGTTTCTAAACCTATTGATGTGCGTCAATTGAATGCTGTGCTTAACAGATTTGTGCGTAAGAATAGTATGCGTACACCTGCAAATACGGAAATAAATCCGGAGTTGCTTTTTATGTCTATAACGGATATAAAAAATATTTTGCCTATTTTGGAATTTACGCTGGAAAATATAGAGACTGTTTCAGAGAAGGAGTTGCATTTGTTTATCATAAAAGTTCATGCTTTAAAAAGTGTCTTTGCCAATATAGGTGAAAAGGCACTTTCGCAAACGGCTTATGAGCTTGAGATGGCCGGCCAATCGCAGGATAAAGACATAATTAAGCAAAAAGCACCGGAGCTAATAGATGCGGTTAAAGAGTTTATGGATAAAAGTGAAGCAAAGATAGAGGAAGCCCATGTTGACAAAGAAGATGATGATGACACATATTTACGCAAGCAGTTGAAGATACTGAGCGAGTCTTGCGAGAGTTACGATATAAGGTCTGTCAATGCTGTAATGGCGAAATTAACAAAAAAGTCCTGGCCAAAGGAAACCGAGTCGCTTTTGGAAGATATATCTTTGCACCTTTTGAGCAGCGATTTTGATGAGGTAGCAGCGGTGGTAAATAAATTTAGAGGCAAAAGTGATATAATTTTATAATCTATATTTACACAATAACAAGGAGATTATGTCTTTCGTAAAAAGAAATAAAAGCAAAGATGGTCCGAGCATAGATATTGCGCCTATGCTTGACATGGTGTTTATTTTGCTGATATTTTTTATAGTCACAAGCTCTTTTGTGCGGGAAACCGGCATAGATGTGAACAAGCCCAAAGCGAGTTCCGCACAGGAGCTTGCAAGGGAAAGCATTTTAATAGGCATAAGCAGAGAAGGCACAATTCACATAAACGAAAATCAGGTTGATCTGCGGGCATTGCGCACAATTTTGCTACGCATGGTAGCAGAAAAGCCCGACCGTACCGCAGTCATCGTTGCAGACAGAGAAGCACCCAGCGGCAAAATAGTAGATGTCTTGGACGAATGCAACAACGCAAGAATAAAAAAGGTTTCAATCGCAGCGAACAAGGAAGAATAATTACATATCTTCCAATTCCTTTCCTTTTGTTTCCCTTACCTTATGCAGCACAAAGAAGATGCTCACAAACGCAAAGAAACAATAAATGCCGTAAGCACCACCTAAACCTATCTTTGCAAGCAGAATCGGGAATGTGCTTGATATGGCAAAATTGGAAACCCATTGCGACAAACCGCCCAAAGCAAGTGCTGCGCCACGAATTCTGTTGTTGAACATTTCACCAAGCAAAATCCAGCACACCGGGCCCCAGGAAAACGCAAAGCATATCACATAAAGATTTGCGGATACAACCGCTGTGTATGCCGTTATGCCGTGAATTTCAGGATTGCCGTGTGCATCTAAACCTGCGCTGCCAAAGATAAATGCCAAAGTGCCCAGAGTTACAAACATGCCCAAGGAACCGAATAAAAGCAACGGCTTGCGACCGAGCTTATCAACCAAAAGTATCGCTATAATTGTACCGCCAATATTCACCGCAGAAGTTATAACGCTGGTGATCATGGCATCTTCCTGAGAAAAACCAACTGATTGCCAAAGAATAGCACCGTAATAAAAAATAACATTTATTCCAACAAACTGCTGAAGCGCAGCAATGCCAATGCCAACCCAAACTATCGGGGTTAAACGGGTTTTGCCGGCAACTTTTTCAAGCAAATCGCTGAACTTGGGAGCTACCTCGCTGCGCAAGCTGTTTTTAATATCCTGTATTTTTTGTGCAACAATGCTCGGCGAAAGAATTTTGCTCAAAATCTCTCCCGCTTTTTCCGGCTGCTTGCGAGCTACCAGATAACGAGGGCTTTCTGGAATAAACATAACAAGCACACCGTAAAGAGCCGCAGGAATACACTCAATCCAGAACATCCACTGCCAGGTTTCAAAATAGCCTATCTTTGTTACGCCAATAACCTCACGCGCATCATTTATAACCGCAGCACCGCCGCCCGCAATAGAACCCAACATATAATTAGAGAGCAATGCCGCAAAGATGCCTATGACTATGGCAAACTGCTGCATGCTCGCAAGCCTGCCCCGCAAGGGTGCAGGCGCAATTTCTGCAATGTATGCAGGAACAATAATGCTCGCTGCGCCAATGCCAACACCGCCGAACACACGCCAAAAAATAAATTCAATCATGTGCTTTTCCGGAATGCCAAAGGCCGCTAAAAAATACGGCCAGCCTGCACCCACAGAGCTTATGAAAAAGATAAAGCCTGCAGTCATCATCACTTTGCGACGCCCGAATTTATCCGCTAATGTTCCGGCAAAAAAGGCTCCAACTGCCGCACCCAAAACCGCTATTGCAGCCGCAAGGCCAAGCTGCGCATCATTTGCGCCGAGCTTAAACCGCAAGGCATCCAAAGTGCCGTTTATAACGGAAGTGTCAAAACCAAACAAGAACCCGCCGATAGCTGCGGTGCAAGCTATAAACAACGCATAGCCTACGGAGTATTCTTTTTGAGCCATAATTTACCTCTAGTGTAAAAATTTATTATATTCAATTTAGAAAACA
>Ga0209755_10009340_pt1 | contig 10367 bp, 11 predicted proteins | sample TergutCo191P1_FD_187301 | JGI IMG/M metagenome (GOLD analysis project Ga0209755, IMG submission 187301) | Cornitermes sp. P1 segment gut microbial communities from Petit-Saut dam, French Guiana - Co191P1 (SPAdes) (version 2) | ecosystem: Host-associated > Arthropoda: Insects > Digestive system...
TTTTCGTAGCTCTTCTACTAATGGAAAATTTTCCCACGGAAGATTGCTTTGAAAAACTGCAATCCCATTTTCAATATCAATCACACCAGGGACACCAATGCCGAAAGAAACTTCCTTTTCATGGATCTGATTTGTTTCTAAGATTTTTTTAATCCCTTTTTCTACAACGTCATACATTAACTTGCGATCAGTTGGAACACTTGGTAATTCTAGTTGAGAAATAAGATTTTGTTCTTCATCTAACAACCCAAACGCAACCTTAGTTCCACCGATATCTATGCCTATTGCTTTCTTCATTTTACATCGAGTAGACGAACTCGACTTTCACCTCACTACTTTTTTATTAACTGCTAAACTCGGGATTTTCAATTACTCCAATTGTTAATGATGTCCATTAACATCTCCTTAGCCTTCTTATCAACACCTTCAGTCAAACGACCAGCAGCGATGATTGGTAACCATGCTAAAATATCTTCTTGAACAAATCCTGATTTCATACAGAATATTTTTAAATAAGCCTCCGTGAGTTCTGGGGCAAATTGCATGAGAATTAAATACGAGCGACACACATCAGCCAACGGATTTCCTACGGTTGCATCAACCCAGTCGATAATCCAGTATTTATTGCCATCGTTGAGAATGTTAAGTGGATGAAAATCACCATGACATAACGATGTCGCATCACCTGTTAATTCTTCTAATAACTGTTGTAACTGCTTTTTTACTTTTTTCTTGACAAACCGATTTCGATCAATTTTTATTTTAATCTGCTCTGCTTGAATTGGAAAACCAGTTCCATCTTGGCTATGGATATGGCATTGTAATTCGACCAATGTTGCAAGTGCCTGCGGGAATTCTTCTTCAGCCATATTTGGATGCATAATTGGAACGCCTTCGACACATTGCATGATAATACCAGTTGAACCATTATCAAATTCTTTTATTTCATAAACCTCAGGTACAGGCAAGCCTAATTCATGGGCAAGTTTTTGTCGCATGACTTCAGCTTTAATATGTTCCATAGATGCCTTTTTCGGGTAAAGCTTAATGGCCTTATCGCCATCCTTATAAACCGTTGTCGTTGCACCTTCGCCTACGATCTTTAAATCCATTTTTTCTTTCATTATCAACACATCCTTTTAAATTTTAATTTTGCTACCCCCAATCGCTCTGTAACTTCACTTTTGTCTTTTAACTCTGTCTAATTTAGAGGTTTGGATTAAAAATATCCTCTTATAACATCCTTTTGGACTTTTTTTGATGAAAAGGTTGTTGGAATGGTTTAGCTAGTTAATTTATCCTCCCTCGTTAAGCTTTTAATGTTTTTTTAGCTAAAAGATTAACTAAACAGCCGATCTTTCCAATTATATTTCTCTTTTTATCTGCTTTTCATCTCTTTTTTCGGCAAAAAAGGTTAGCGAGCAATCTGATTGATAAAATTCATCTCTTTTTGTTAATCTTTCGAATTTTTTTCAACCAAAAGATTAACTAGGTATCTTGATTTATCAAATCTCTGCCTCGGCTATCCTAATCATATCAACATTTCTAAACAGAAAATTGCATCAAAATCTTTTTGAATTCCTGCCCATTCTCGTGAGCCGTTGTTTCTTCAATCACAACTTCAGTACCTACTTCAGCAATTAATTTTTGCCAAAATGATTTAGCTCTAACATTTGCATCAATGACTTCAAGAGAATATCGGCCAGAATGTTGTTCAAAAAGCATTTGACACACATCACTAGCAATCCCTTTTTTGCGATAGCTACCAATGATGAAAAACTCATTAATACAATAATCACAATCGGCTTTTAACACATACGGTGCTTTCGTTAGTAAGCAAAATCCTGCAATATTATCATCGACAGTCATTAAATACATCAATAATTTTTCTTGATCTTTAAAACGATAGAACTCATCCACGGTTTCATAATCATAAAAACCTTTTGTATCAACCCTTGGGAATAAGAAATCTGCCATTATCGATAAGTCGTGTTGGTATAAGTTAAAAAGGTTGCGAAAAAGTTCTTTGTCATCCTCGGTTATTATTTTTAGTTTAATATTTTTCAATTAAATCGCTCCTTTTATACCATTTTGGCACAATCAGCGTCATATTGTCGTAATCTTTTAAAGTTCTCTGTGCCTGTTTTAGCGAAAAATTAACCTCTTCTTCGCCGAAATCTAGTGCCCACGCAATGCCGCCGAGTGTATTACTCGAAATGTAAAAAGCTAGCAATTGCCAAAATTTATCGGGTACATCTCCGTCAAAGTAACCATCTACCCGGCCACTCGCAAAAGCTGGACTTATATCCTTACAGAAGAGAATTCGATTAAATTCCTCCCATGGATCACCAGTATCCAATCGATTAAAGTCAATCGGAATCACTTTATTCTCCGCTGTTAAAATCATATTCCCAATATGGTAATCGCCATGTTGAAAAGTTTGAGGTCTTCCCTTAAGCAAATGCCGATTTTGCTCGATATAGGCAATGAACGCATCGGCACCTGGAATTTTAATCTCACATTCATCATATATTTTCAATCTTTTATCTGTTTTTTTATTGAAATGAACATCCCAGTCAGTAAGTGGTTCAGGGATTTCAACAGCATGGATTTTCTGTAAAATCTTTCCTGCTTTTATTCCAAATTTATACTGATCACCCACAGAAAAATTTTGAATCTGCGTCTCTAAATCCTCACCTTCAACCCACGAAAGCGTCATCCAAACATGCTTATTCTCATCATCAATACCAAACTCAATCGGTCTAGAAGTCGGAACGTTCACCTGTTTGAGCTTTTGAAACATTTCAAACTCATATTTCTTCTTCTCATACTGGCTAATATCTGTCAATCGTAGTAGCAATTTTTCTTTTCCTGTTTCAAGCAGATACTTTTCATCATTTGACCAACCTTTTTCAATTTTTGTTACTTTGTAGTCAGTAAGTTTTTTAACCTTTAACATCAAATCATCCCTTTCTTGAAATGAAAATCTTATTAAATATTGTTGATTTTTTACGTTTTTATATTTTTCGAAAAATAACAGAATGTGATTTGTCATTCCTACCATATCTGGACGTTCACAAACTACAAAATGGTATGGTAATCGTTCTTTCATTCTATCATATTCTTAAGTGAAAAGCGAGCGATTTTTAAATTAACATTTACGCCTTCACTCCATATAACAGATACTGCCGGCATTAAAAAAGATTAAACCTTTCCTTGCCCATCTCTTCTTAAGCACCAATTCGTCGACAATTGATTCAAATGTTTACACTAATAAAGAGAAATGACCATGCGAAAAGGTCTATCTATGCTTATAATATAGTGATGCTAACAAACTATCAGCATTTACTTTTACCATGTAGAAAAGGGGACGAAAATATGAGAATAATAGACAGAACCAATGTGGCACTAGGTCGCAGTATCGCAAGAACAAGAAACATAACTGACATTCGTCGCATTGCCATCCATCACAGCGCAACAGCAACAGGAACAACAGCCATTTTCGAAAATTGGTGGCGAACACAAGCGAGCATGGGCGCACCCAATGCAGTAGGAGGTTATCATGAAGTCATCTTATTAAATGGCGACTTAGAACTCAACTATCTACCCACAAGAGTTTCCTTTGGTGTAGCAAGCCAAAATATGGATACCTATCACATTTGTGTCGTTGGTGATTTTACTCGCTCACAATTAACAGGTATCCAACTTCAAAACTTACTAGAACGAATCAGGTTCAACGTAAATAGATTTCCAAATGTAACATTTGATCGTGTGTTAGGTCACAGAGAATTCCCTAGTCAATCCACAAATTGCCCTGCTATTAACATGACGAATATCCGAAATCAAGCTAACCAACCCGTTTCACCGCCAACAACCGACACCAGAGAAACATTCGTCGTTACTCGAACGACCAATGGATTTAGCACTGCTATTGATGCAGCAAACAATCGAAACCCACGCTCAACAGTCCTACCCGGTACTTACCATGTTTTCAATAGATCACAAGGCATGATCAATGTAACTAGAACCAACGGTGTCCCAGGAAGTTGGATTAATCCAGCAGGTCAAGCTACCGCCTCAACCCACACTGTTCGATCAGGAGAAACCTTATCTGGCATTGCGCAACTTTACCGAACAACAGTCGCCGAATTACAACGATTAAATAATATTACCAATCCCAACGTAATTCGCGTCGGTCAAATTTTACAACTTCCAACACAATCAAATGGTACAACCACTACTACTAATACCATCCGCGTTGGTTCACGCGTTCGTGTTAATCAAACTGCCACAACTTGGGCAACAGGTCAAACCATCCCTTCATGGGTCAGAGGACAGATCTACACCGTACAGCAATTAAGAAATAATAATCGTGAGGCTTTACTCGGAAGTGTTATGTCTTGGATTAGAGTAACAGATATCACAGTTTTATAAAAAAACTTTTGTAATCGTGGAGAAATACAAATAAAACGCCAGAAATTCAAGTGCAAATGCATTTAGAATTTCGGCATTTTTATTTTTTATAGATGATTGATTTTATTTTAGTTGTCGTCCAATTCCCACAACCCGATACCTCTGTTGTTAAAATGCCAATAACCGTGCTCATCATAGATTCGATGATATAAATCTTCATGCCAATTGGCTACACATTGTTCTAAGTATTCAGAGTCAATTTCCTCATTTTCATTAACAATGCACAACAAATTTTCTTGCCACTGATCATTTATCAATATGCTTTCCGTATATGTAAGGAATCTAGCGTACCCTCTCCTTGACAATCTTGCTACCATTACAAATTCACCGTCAATAAAGCGATGAGATTCCCTTCCATGAGACGCTGCACCACTACGCCAATGAGCTGAAATTGATTGATTTTCATAATTAATCATCGGATTCATAATATTATTTGCAAAACTAGGAGTATGAACAAATTCATCATCTCGTTGTAAAAAAGCATCATACATGCTTGCACCTTGATTTCCAAAAGCACCTAGCCAGATTAATAAGTCAGAATGACCATCAAAATCAACATCCACTTCCATGATGCTAAGCTCATACGGGTTGATAAAAAAACTGGTACTTGTTATTCGTGGATAATGACGAATTACATCGCGAAAAATCTCATCCTGCAAAATAATAATTTCCCAATATCCATTTTCTTCTTGATGAAATAAATCACCACTACTTTCCAACGGAATCATTCGATACATCGTCAAATCAAAAGATTCCGTTGATGTTTCAAAAGTTCTTTCTATACTAAATCCTTCATCAATTGTTAGGTAGGTCGAAAAAGGCGAAGTTTCCAAAATACGCAAATGTCTTTCCCATTGCAAATCCAACGCTAACGCATCAAGCCGTTGGGTAAAATCAGCATTTAACGACAGAAGTTCAGCTTGGACAGTAGCAAGTTCCTGTTGATAATCAGCAATCAGCTGTGCTTGATTTTCTATTAGATTTCCTAATTCAACGATCCGTTCATCTTGATCTTGAATAATCGTGTATAACCCACTAACACGTTCTTGCGTTCGTATTTGATTCATTAAATCAACAGAGCTTTGATAACAAAGTACCAACCCATAAAAACCACACACAACAACAAAAATCATGATAAACGGTGGGATAATATAATTCGAATATAACTTTAACTTCCCTTTTTTAGCCCTTTTTTTATCAACCAGAATAATCGGGCTAAGCAGTAATAAGAACAATAATAAAAGACCAGCAAAACTCAAAAGACCTTCTAATTTCCAATCCTGTGCTTGTATAAGATGTAAAAAAATCACTGAAAACAAAAACAATCCAATCGCAACTTTAATAATTTTCCAAAGCAAGACAACTCGTGATTCATCATCGAGCTTTTTTCTCATTACAACCGGAACAATAATAATCGCATTAAACATTAACGGAATTTGAACCCAGCCAAAAGCAGATCTATGCACCCCAGTTTGGTGGAGCCATTCATTTATGAAAAAGGCAAACCCGATAATCACAATTGAGCCTATAATAAATATTTTCGCTTTGTTCATTTGCATCTTCGACAGCTCCATTTAAAATAGCATTTCTTGCTCAAATTGTATAGCTTGGCGTATCCCAAAAATGCCAACTTTTCTATATCAGCCGTGCTGGCACAATCCAGATATCTTCCATAAGCGGCAAGCGGTCTTTGGCTAAGCAAACAATGGCACCAGTTCCTCGTTTTTTATTTGGAATTTTATCCAACACTTCAAATGCTTTTGCCATATTTTTCTTAGGGTCGCTACTCGTTTTAATTTCAACCGGATATAAAATATCTCCTTGTTCGATCAGCAAATCAATTTCGCGTTTTTCTTTATCGCGGTAATAGTAAAGCGGAGGCTTAACAATGCCATCGTTGTAATAACTTTTCAAAATTTCAGCAAAAACAAATGTTTCGAAAATATGTCCCCACATCGCACCATTTACCATTTGCTCTGGTGTGTTCCAACCGAGCAACCAACAAATTAACCCTGTATCAAGAAAATATAATTTCGGCGTTTTAACCAGTCGTTTATTTAAATTGTTATAATAAGGCTCGAGTAAATAAACTAATCCGCTCGACTCTAGTACTGAAAGCCACGACTTTACTGTGTTTATATCTTTGCCGCACAGCTCAGCTAGGGTCGTCAAATTCAACATTTCCCCTGTTAGAGATGCAACACCTTTAACGAATTTAATAAAAGCTGATTCATCTTGGATATTTAACACATCTCTGATATCTTTTTCTAAATAAGTCTGAAAATAAGAGCTATAGTAATCTGCCCAATCGTATGCATCGCTAGGAGTTTCATGTAATTCAGGGAAAAAACCTTTATGGATATGGTTGATAAGCTGTTCATAATCAAGGTTAAATTTTTCTTGTTCAACAGCTTGATAATGAAGGGCGGTTGGTAAAAAAGGTAATCGGTATGATTGGCCGACTAATTCGCGCATAGAAAGTCCGAGAAGTTTAATAATTCCTGCACGACCTGCCAAGCTATCACTTACATTTTTCATTAAAATTTGACTTTGAGAGCCTGTTAAATAAAATTGACCTTTCTTTTTTTCTTCATCGGCGATATCTTTAATATAATCAAACAACTCAGGCGTCTTTTGAATTTCATCAACGATAACGGGTGGTTTATTGATTTCAAAAAACAAGGATGGATTATCTTTTGCGCTTTCTCGCACTAAAGGTCGGTTCATACTCACATAATTCAAATTCTTGTAAACTTCTTTAAACATTGTAGATTTCCCCACCTGGCGGGCACCTGTTAAAACAAGTACAGCTTTGCGTTTTGCAATCCGATGGACGACTGTTTCAATATGTCTTGGAATATACATAGCAAACACCTCTCGACTAATTTTAGTTCTTATTCTATTATAGTCGGAATTGGTTTTTTAGTCAAGAAAAAATGGTATTTTTTCGAAAATACCATAAAATCGCAAAGGCTTATCGCTAAGATCAATAAATTCAACGCGTTCGATATCAAAAATACCCATTTCCATCAACTCCAGCTACTATTTCTTTTTCAACAATTTTTACAATCTATCCCTATCAATCCAAATTTCAAGAGTACGTGGATTTTCTATATAGTTATTTCCAATTTCAGCATTGATTTCGATATACTCATCGGTAATTGTTAGCGTACCATAAAAATCAGTATGCTCCATCAAATAAAGCGCAATATCATGTTCATCTAGCAGTTCTTCATTAATTACAACTGATTTATCAATTGGTAAATCAACCGCCCAGAAATAAATATGTGGTGGATATAATATCCAATCCCATGGGTGTGGATCATCTTCATTTATTCCATCCTTTATCTTATCATAGGCCTTCTCACTTCCCCAGATGTCCAAATTCTGCAATCGCCCATTTTCGGAAAGTTCAAATCTTACTTTACCAATACCAAATTCAGTCCCATTAATTTTAAAAGTACTCACCCCATCAGGAATAAACGTATCTTGTGAACCCATTTCTACTTCTCCAACCTCTGGCTTATCATCTGCTGACATTAACTCCATGAACTTATCATCAACATCATCAAATCGTGTCCAATTACTTTTCTTCTTAAACTTATCAAAAATACCCATTTCCACCAGCTCCTAATAAATCCACAAATAATCAATCTCAAACTCAATAAAATCACCATTAAAAATATCATCTGGAATAACATCTTCCTCAATTGCGATTTGATACGCTCCAACTTGAACAATACGTTGAGTGACATCAATTATTTTTGCATTAAAAAATTGCTTTTTTCCAACTTGATATTGACCTACAGAAAAGTCACGAATATCTGAACGATAAATATTTTCTACGCCATTTGCATAAATATCCCATCGTTCACTATCAAAATCACTCCCACAATGATAAAGCCTTTCGTGAGTATTGCATACCAGTTCAAAGGCGCCATCACTAAGGGTCACAACTTCCACGTGATAGCTTTCAGTTACAATTGATTTAACCTTAATCATCTATCCATCAGCTCCTCATGAATTCTTCTTTGCTTAATAAGCCGAAATCATGGCTTACCTTTACGATTAATTTTTCCGCAAAAGAGGATCATCTAAACCATGAAAAATCAACTTCTCCTCGTGGGATTACAGTCGCATTTTCATCAGTTGAATAAAGGATGAATGACAGTGGAGCAGTCATCCAACCACCAATAAAGAAACCCGCATCTTCTATTGCATTGCCACGATTTTGCTGAAAATCTGAGCTTATATTCATATTAAATGTTCCAAATGATAAGTGCGCTGTGGCATTTCGATCAAACCAACCCCATGATGGATCAGCAAAATGCCAATTTCCATCTGCATAAAATTCTACCCAACCATGTGCGCCGCCTTGATGTCCCCAATCACTTGCACTTCCTAAAGGAATTTGCAAAGCAAGTCCTGAGATCCTTCGTGTCGGAATACCTTCTGCTCTTAACAATGCGGTCATTAAGTTAGCAAAGTCACCACAGACACCAACAGGATATTCTAAGAGTTCAGAAGCGTAAAGTTGATCGATGTTGATTTGCGGACCTGATGGCCAACTTATCAATGCATAAACATAATCATGAATATTTTGTGCAGTTTGAAAATCATTGTCACCACGAAGTTGTATCGCAAGTGCACGGATCGCTTCATTATCAGAGTCGATAAATTGCTGTGGCAACGTGTATTCGTCATAAACAAGACCACTCCAAGTAGAAACATTTCTAAATAATCTAGCAGTATACGATAAGCTTACAGTTACTTCATAACCAGTTGTTGGCACACTAACGATCAGTTCTCGCCAACCATCAAAATATTCAATCCTGTAACTTTCTGCTCCTTCAATTGATAAATCTTCAATTTCTTGATAACCAACACTCATCGGTAATGTCACCCGCAAAAATGTTTCCGAACCGTATTCAGCTGTGATTCTATATGTTTCAGTTATTGTAAAAGTTCTTTGCGGGTTGAAAAAGAAAACAAATAATACTGCCACAAAGCAGATCACTAATACAGCACATAATCCTATTGTCATCGCCCATTGTTTTTTGGTAACTTTCATTTTTTGGACACCTACCTTTATCTTAAAAAGATTATACAACATTTGCTCAAAAAAGTCATACCTTAAAATGCAAAGTTTAATTTTTTATTCCAAATCTAAACATGACAGCCTGTTGTCATATTTCATGTGATAAAATTAAGATTGACATTTATGAGGAAAGGGTTTGGAATTCATGTCATCAGGAATTGAGTTTGTAGAATATGTTTGTGGTCAACTTTTTGACGTAGGTGAGATTACTTATCGCAAGATGTTTGGTTCATATGGTATCTATATGGATGGTAAATTTATGGCTTTGATTTGTGATGACCAGTTTTTCTTAAAACCAACTGTCGTAGGAAAAGCGATTCTGGGAACACCGATCGAAGAACCGCCATTTCCAGGGGCTAGGGATTGGTATTTGATTGAAGATTTAGATGATAGTGAATTTTTGATGCGATTGTTGGTTGCTACATGGGAAGAATTACCGTTTTTGAAGCCGAAAAAGAGAAAAAATAGCTCACCTACACTTCCTTCTTTTTGACTTTATTAGACATAAGAAACAGATATGTGATATAATACCTTTAAACCAAAAAACGAGGGAGCACAATGCCAAACATTACAGAAATCAGATGCAAGCAAGCGCTAAATAAAATTAATCGTCAAGGATTACCGCAAGAGTGGGACTTGAATCTTTATCGTGGTTGCCAGCATGGGTGCGTTTATTGTTTTGCGATGTATTCCCATGAATATCTGAATCCCGATGGCAATTATTTTGCCGATCTTTATGTCAAGGTTAATATTGTCGAGCAGTTAGAAAAACAATTACGAAGCCCGAACTGGCAGC
>Ga0209755_10009341_pt1 | contig 10366 bp, 13 predicted proteins | sample TergutCo191P1_FD_187301 | JGI IMG/M metagenome (GOLD analysis project Ga0209755, IMG submission 187301) | Cornitermes sp. P1 segment gut microbial communities from Petit-Saut dam, French Guiana - Co191P1 (SPAdes) (version 2) | ecosystem: Host-associated > Arthropoda: Insects > Digestive system...
GGCAGAGCGAGGATAAAATCATGCGGCAAGCCTATCAGCGTAGGAAAGATGACGTATATTTCCACAACTTGGAATTGGCTAAAGCGGAGGAGGCAACACGCAGGGCGGAGGAGGCGACACGCAGGGCGGAGCAAGACAGACAGCGAGCGGAGGAGATGCAAATCGAAATAGAAGAATTGCGCCGCGAGATTGAGGAGCTGCGAGCGGCGAAAACGCTGTAAAAATCTGCCCTAGTTGCGGAATGATTTTAGTTTTGCGATTAGCTCTTGTAGTTTTGCCTCGCGGCCTTGGGTGGTAGGGTGGTAGTAGGTTTTGGTGGATAGATTGTCGGGGAGGCATTGCATTTTGGCTGTTTTGGCTTCCAGATTGTGGGCGTATTGGTAGTTTTTGCCATAGTCTAGGTCTTGCATTAGTTTGGTTGGGGCATTGCGGATGATTAGGGGGACGGGCTCGTTTGGCAGCTTTTGGGCGTCGGCCATGGCAGCGTCGTAGGCCAGATAGGTGGCGTTTGATTTTGGCGCAAGCGCGCAGTAAATCGCCGCCTGAGCCAGATGCACCCCGCATTCGGGCATTCCCAAATAATGGCTGGCCTGATATGCCGCGTTTGCCAAAAGCAGCGCGTTAGAGTCCGCCAGCCCGATATCCTCGCTGGCAAAGCGGATTATTCGCCGGGCGATATATAGCGGGTCTTCGCCGCCGTCTAGCATCCGCGCCAGCCAATAAACCGCCGCATCCGAGTCGCTATTGCGCATGGATTTATGCAGGGCGGAAATCAAATTATAATGCTCCTCGCCCGATTTATCATAATGGGCGATTTTTTTCGTTAAACATTGGGCAATCAGCTCTTGGGTGATAATGGCTGCGCCATCGGCTATTTCGGCGGAATTTAGCACCATCTCGATTGTGTTTAGAGCCACCCGGGCATCGCCATTGGCAAATTCTGCCAAAATATCCAGTAGCTCGTCCGCAATATTGACAATAATATCGCCAGCCCCCGCAAAGCGGGCAATGGCTCGGGTTAGCAGGGATTTGATATCATCCGGCAAAAGGCCATAAAGCAAAAAAACTTTGCAGCGGCTCAATAGAGCCGAATTTACCTCAAACGACGGATTTTCGGTGGTCGCGCCAATCAAAATAACGCTGCCATCCTCCACATATGGCAAAAAAGCGTCCTGCTGGCCTTTGTTAAACCGATGGATTTCATCAACAAAAACAATGGTGCGATTGCCCCAGGCCTGCATTTGCGCGGCGCGGCGCATCACATCGCGCACCTCTTTTATCCCGCTAGTCACCGCCGAAAAATTCACAAACTCCGCCTGGGTCATATTGGCGATAATCCGCGCCAGACTGGTTTTGCCAACCCCCGGCGGCCCCCAAAAAATCATGCTGGGCACATTATCGCTTTCGACCAGCCGCCGAAAAAGCTTGCCCTGCCCCACCAAATGCCCCTGCCCCACAAATTCATCCAAATTTGCCGGGCGCAGCTGGCCCGCCATGGGCATATGAATATTCCATTTGTTATCCATTTAACAAAACTCCCTGTAAAAATTTTCCAAATACTCCATACGGTCGCGAGTGCGGGCAAAAATCGCGTTTATTAGCACCAGCGCGCTCATGGCCTCGATTACCGGGCAGGCGCGGGGGGCGATAATGGGGTCGTGTCGCCCGGCAATGGCGATTTCGGCGGGGCGGCCGCTGGTATCGATTGTTTGCTGGGGGCGAGCGATGGATGAAGGGGGCTTGAATGTAGTGGTGAAGCGGATTTCGCCGCCATGGCTGATGCCGCCGAGCATCCCGCCGCTATTGGTCGCCGCTGTCGCCATTGCTAGGTCATTGAAATCCGAGCCGCGCATATCCGCCGACGCCGCCCCCGCGCCAAATTCGATGGCCATCGCCCCGCCAATGCTCATAATCGCCGCCGCCAGCTCAGCCCTTAGACCGCCAAAAACCGGATTTCCAAATCCGGCCTTTATCCCGCGAATCACGCATTCCGCGCGGCTTCCAATGCTATCGCCCTGCTTTTTAATCTCATCCAGATTTTCATTTATTTGAATAACTTGTGCGTCTATATGAATATCTAATTTTGCCAAAATTTTTATAGCAATAGCCCCCGCCGCCACCCGCGCCGCCGTTTCCCGGCCGGAAGCCCGGCCGCCGCCGCGATAATCCCGATGGCCATATTTTTTATGATAGGTAAAATCCGCATGGCCGGGGCGAAAAATATTTGCCAAAGCGGCATAATCGCCGGGGCGCATATCAGTATTGCTGATAATCAGGGAAATGGGCGCGCCTGTGGTTTTGCCATCAAAAACGCCGGAGAGAATCCGCACCAAATCAGGCTCGGCGCGGCTTGTAGCATTTTTTGACAAGCCGGGGCGGCGGCGATTTAGCATGGGCTGAATATCCCCCTCGCAAAGCAAAAGCCCCGCCGGACAACCGTCGATAACCGCGCCAATAGCCTCTCCATGGGATTCCCCCCAGGTAGCCACCACAAAATAATCCCCAAAAACCGAACCCATGGTTTTCCTCCGTTAATATAAGGTAATTTTATATATACGTGTCAATTCCTCTTTGCCCTCATATTTATTATAAATTTTTTCTATTAAAGTGCCGCCGTTTTTTTCGATAACCCGGGCAGAGGCGGCGTTATGCTCAAAGCAGGTGATAATCGGGGATGGGATTTTTAGCTTTTTGCACTCATTTAGCAGCAGATTTAGCTGGATTGTGCCCAAACCCGCTCCCCAGGCGGCGGGGCGAATGGAATAGCCGATATTTCCCCCTAGGCGGCGCAGAGAGTCTGTTAAATAATGCCGGATATTGCCAGTTCCCAGATATTGGGATTTATCCACCAGCCAAAATGTGGAGCTAGGCACATAGCTCTCGGGAATATCGCGCCCTAGGCGGCTATCCTTTATCCGGCGCAAAAAAGCCCTGATTTCCCGCCGGGTTTTAACCGCCGGATACTGGAAATCGCTGACATTTTTGGCCTTATATTCCCAAATAGATTCCCGAAAACTATCCATATATTCGGTGCATGGCTCGATTAGTTTAATGCTATTAAAATCAACAGAAACACCCAAATAAATCACACCCTTTTATTATAAATATGGAGCATCCCCTGCGGCAAAAAGCCCAAAGCCCGGTATAGCGCGGCGGCGGGCTGGTTTTTGCTATTGACATAAAGGGCGGGGATTTGATTGCTACTGCGGGCATTTGCGCAAAGGGCGGAAATTAGGGCGGCGGCATAGCCACGGCGGCGATGGCCGGGCAGGGTATATACATAATTGATACGTGCAATCCCGCGCTGTGAGCAGGAACTAGCTCCTATGGCGGCTATTTCTTTATTGTTCCAAACAAAAAAATCACAATCAGGCAAATCGGGGGTAATTTCCAAATTATGGATTTCGGCATAATAGGCGGCGAGGATTTTGGTGATGGCGGCGGTGTCGCTTTGGCGAGCGGGGCGCATAAAACCGTCGGTTTTGGGGGCTGGCAAAAGGGGCTGCTCCGCCGCAAAGGCCAGGCTGGTTTCGTCATGGACAAAGCCGGTGCGCTCCGCCAAAATCTCGCCAAAATCCGGCTCTGCAACAAACCCGCGAACATCATGCTCGCGCATTATTTCACAAATACCATCAAAACAATCCGCCCCCTCCTCCGCCATAATCCAAAGGGTTTTGTTTGAATTCAGCAATCCAATAACGCTAAAATCCGCCGCCGCAAAAACCCGGTGGCTTTTCGCGGCAATCTCCGCAAAGGCATTAAAGAGCAGCCGCTTTCGCAAATACAGCCCCTGCCCCCAAATCGCCTCTCCGCAGGAAATCTCATTTATCAAAAAATCCCTCCGACCATTAGCTGGCATCAAGATTATCAATGCGCTTAATCCGCGACGACATAGAGTGCGGCACAAACCCTTGGCGATATTCGGCAATGGCCTCGCCCAATGAATACAGTAATTTCCAATCAAAACATTCAAGAATATTTTGACCCAGCAGATAATTCATATTTACACTAAGCGACGTTGCGACCTCGAAATTTATAAATTTTTTACCTAATACGTGAATTTCGGGGATGCGCAAAATGTATGCATTAGGCACGCGCTTTCCGTCGGCGGTGATAATGCTTATTTTATGGGCGCGTTTTATTTCATTTGCCGGCATGCCATTGTCAATTAGCAAACTGCGGGGGATTGTTGTTATCCCGGCACCTGTGTCGATTTTAAATTTCAACCCATCAATCGGCCTGTCATTATGCCGCAAAATTATTTTTGCTACAACATTCCAAAATAAGCCATCATCAATTTTGCTAACCCTCAATATAAAAACCCCCAATCGAGCTATCTATATTTTTGCCATAGGTTATTAGATAGGGGCTATATTCCGGTTTGGGGTTGGTTTTTTCCAATAGGTAATCGGCGTAATCGGTTAGAAAAAACTCGTTGGCGGTGCTTAAACCCGCGATATATCCGCGGTTGTCGTCCACGCCATATATTAGTATAAAATTGTCGGGGTAAAGCTGCTCAATCTCATCAAAGCTGCGGATTGTTTTGTCTTCAAATTGAATAAGCATATGCATCAACTCCTCGCCTTTCATTATACCACATCTCGCGTGGCAAAACAATCCCCCCTTGAAATCAAATCCAAATTATGGTATACTGTTTTCAAAGGGGTGCTTTATGGATAGGATTAGGGAATTTTTTGGGAAAATTGGGAATGGGGGCGAGGGGGTGCTGCGGTGGGCGTCTTTGCTTTTTAGCGGATATTTGACCGCCGCCTTTTTTGTGCTGATTGCCGCTGACGATTATGGCGAGGCTAGCTATTATGAATCTGGGTTTTGGATGATTATTGGCATTGGCATTATGTTTTTTGCTGTGTTTGCGATGGTTTATTGGCTGGGGCTTGTTAAATTTGCGCCGCATTCGCATAAATATATTTTGCTGGCTATTGCGGCGGCATATGCGGTTTTGCTGGCGCATAATAATTTGAATGAATTTTATTTTGCTGTGGCGTTGGTTATTGTTATGATAATAATTATACAATACACCATGAGCCATATCGATGGCGACAAAACCCCGCTGGATATGATGACTGGGCGCAATTTTAATATTTTGCTGGGGGTTTTGGTGGGGATTGGTGTTTTGCAATATACTTTGTTTTTTGGGCGATATACGGTTTTGCGGATGAATATGTTTTCCGCCGCCAATTTTGATTTGGGGATTTTTGCCCAGATGTTTGAGAGCATGGCAAATACCGGGCTGCCCTATACTACCGTCGAGCGGAATCGGCATTTGAGCCATTTTGCCATACATTTTTCGCCGATTTTTTATTTGCTTTTGCCGGCATATATGATTTTTCGCTCGCCTGCGTTTTTGCTATATGCTCAGGCGTTTATTGTGGCGGCGGGGGTTGTTCCTGTTGTTTTGATTGCGAAAAAGCTGGATTTTGCGCGGGTTTATATTATTTTGGCCGGGCTGATTTATCTGCTTTATCCCGCCTTTGCCACCGGGATATTTTTTGATTTTCATGAAAACCGCTTTTTGCCTGTTATTATTTTGTGGATGTTTTATTTTGCTATTTGCAAAAAATATATCGCCGCATATATCGCCGCGATTTTTTTGCTGATGGTCAAGGAGGACGCGGCTCTTTATGCTTTTTGTTTTGCCTTTTGGCTGTTTTTGATGGAGGATAAAAAGCGATGGGGGCTGATTGTTTTTGGTACGGCTCTGGCTTGGTTTTTGGCCGTTACCCATTATATCAACACGGTTGGCGAAGGGATTATGATAAATCGGTTTTCGCTGTTTTTGCAGCCTGGGCAGGAATCGCTTTTGGATGTTTTGCGAAATATTGCCAAAGACCCGGCTTTGCTTTTGCGCGCGCTATTGTCCGAGGGCAAGCTGGTTTTTATTATCGCAATGAGCCTGCCTCTGGCCTTTTTGCCCTTTATGAATAAATTTATACGCGCGGCCTTGTTTTTTATTCCTATTGTTGTTATAAATTTAGCGCACACCTGGTCGTTTCAATATGATATTAGATTTCAATATGTTTATGGCACGGGGGCTATGCTGATATTTCTTTTTCTAATAAATTTTCGGGATTTGGCGCAAAAATATAAGCCCCGCGTGGCGGCTACCGCCCTAATCGCGACGCTTATATTATTCACAAATCTGAATTATCGCCCCGAGCAGCTGCGGGAATTTTATGCCCGCTGGGGGAATGTTGCCGCGGAAACACATGCCGTTTTGGCTATTGTGCCGCGGGATGCCAGCGTTACCGCCCATACGTTTTTTACTGTGCATTTGGCGGATATTCCCCATCTTTATGCCATCCACGGCAATGCGCTGGAGCAGGGGAATATTTTGCAATTTGAAACCCAATATATGGTGCTGGATATACGCGGGAATTATGATCCCATTCATATCGATAGGCTATATCGGCAATTTGAGCTGGTTCGCGCCGGGGGGTTTGCTCGGGTTTATCGGCGGCGGTAAAAGATTGTTAAACCACTGATAAACACCGATATGCACGGATAAGAGCAGGAGCTAGATTTTCACCTTTGCGACCTCTTTTTCAACATAGGCCACATCCTCCGCCTCCATTACCGCGCGGGCATTGCTAATCAATCGGTCTAGCTCTTGGGCGGTGCCGGCCCCCTGATGCTCATATGCTTTTTGCACAAGCAATAGGCCATATAATTTGTCTTTTTGGGCAACTCTGGTTTCAATCGCCATTTATTTCACCTCCTACAAAAGCGTGTTAATATCGGTATGCTCCATATCAAAGGCCTCGGCCACCTCGGCGTAGGTTAGCGCGCCTTTGTAGCAATTTATGCCCGGGATTAGGTGGGGGTCGATTTTGCAGGCTTCCTCTAGCCCCATGCTGGCTATCATCAGGCCATGGCGCAGGGTGGCGTTTGTTAGGGCGATTGTGGATGTTTGGCTGACGCAGCCCGGCATATTTGCCACGCAATAATGAATCACGCCGTCAACAACATAGGTAGGGTCGTCATGATATGTCATGCGGGTAGTTTCGGTGCAGCCGCCCTGGTCCACCGCCACATCGACGATAACCGAGCCCGGCTTCATATTCGCCAAATAGCTGCGCTTTATCAGCTTTGGCGCAGCAGCCCCGGGAATCAAAACCGCGCCAATAACCAAATCCGCATCCATGCAGGCTTTTTCGATAGCATAATCCGTAGAATACATTGTCTGGATTTGTTGGCCATAAATATCATCCAAATAGGAAAGGCGATTTAGGTTTGTATCCAAAATAGTAACGGCAGCACCCATGCCCAAAGCGATTTTCATAGCGGAAATACCCACAACGCCCGCGCCGATAATAACAACGCTAGAGCGCTTTACGCCCGGCACGCCGCCAAGCAAAACCCCCCGGCCGCCCTGGGGCTTTTCCAGACATTTCGCGCCCTCTTGCACAGAGAGCTTTCCTGCCACCTCGCTCATTGGCTTTAGCAGGGGCAGGCCGCCATTATCATCTGTGATGGTTTCATATGCCACGGCCTTGGTTTTGCGGCGCATCAAAGCCTCGGTCAGCGCGCGGTCTGCGGCCAAATGCAAATACGTATAAATTATCTGATTTTCCTGCATCAATTCATACTCATCCACCAAAGGCTCTTTTACCTTGACAATCATTTCACAAATCTTCCAAACATCCGCCGCCGTCGCTAAAACCTTTGCCCCGGCGGCCAGATAGTCATCATCCGTAAAGCTAGAGCCTATCCCCGCCCCGCTTTGAATAAAAACCTCATGCCCCCGTGCCGCATATTCCCGCACATTATCCGGCGTCAGCCCTACTCGATACTCATGCTTTTTAATTTCCTTGACAGAACCTACTTTCATGCATATACCTCCATTTTAAATTAGTTTTAATGAACAAGCGGCGTTTCGGTTTCAACAAAAACACTAGCAATATCCTCATGCCTGATATCGTCAATAGTAACTGAAAAATCCCCACTTTGCCGCACAATTTCGGCAATATAAGCAACCCCTGATTCCAAAATCTCAACAACATGGGCAATCTCGCCGCTTTTTAGTCTAACTTTTGCAAACTCTCTAATCATTTTTGCCTCCTAATCAACATGAATTGTTGTTAATCGCATTTCGCCGGTTGCGATATCGTCAATCCAGCCAGTCAAAACCTTTGCCGGTTTGCCATTTGGCCCCCGGATATCCATTATCACCTCGTATTTTATACCATATTCATTTTCGCCCTTTTTTGTTGCGGGAAAATTCCAAATATTTTCACGCACTTTTGCAATAAGCATATCAACATTGTTTATATTATAACCCAAAGCCGCCTCAAACGCAATCGCTTTATTTCTATCTCCATCAGGGTCGAGGGCGTATTTTGTAAATTTTTCTATAGGCAAAACAAGCTTGTCAATTTTTGGCAATATATTCATCCATTCGCCCCCCCTGTTTCTATTATATCATTTTTATTTAAACTGTCAATGAGGATTTTAATTGACAAATTTAGGGACAAGGGGTATAATGGAAATAGCTAAAGGAGGGATTTTTTATGGTGCCTAGTCGGGATGAGGCTATGCGGATTTATTTGGAATATAATTCCAATGAGGCTCTGCTGCGGCATGCGGAAAATGTTGAGGGGGTTATGCGGCATTTTGCGGCCAAATATGGCGAGGATGTTGAGTATTGGGGCGTGGTTGGGCTGCTGCATGATATTGATTATGAGCAGTATCCCGATGAGCATTGCAAAAAAGCCCCGGAATTGCTGGCGGCGCATGGGGTGGATGAGGGGATTATCCGCTCGGTGGTTTCCCATGGATGGGGGATTTGCGCGGATATAGAGCCGGTGCATTTTATGGAAAAGGTGCTTTATGCCATAGATGAGCTGACTGGGCTGATAAATGCCGCCGTTTTAATGCGCCCATCAAAATCCGCCATGGATTTGGAATATAAATCTTTGTGGAAAAAATACAAAACCGCCAGTTTTGCCGCGGGAGTAGACCGGGGCGTTATTGAGCGGGGATGCGAGATGCTGGGCATGGATTTGAAAGATGTTATTGAGGAATGCATTATCGCCATGCGCGCTGTGGAAAAACCATGAATGCGGTTTTGGCCGGCCTTTTTGGGATTTTGGGGCAGTTTGGCGAGGGGGTTTTTGCTCCCGGCCAGGGCGGGCGGCTTGTTGGTATTGTGAAAGATTTGATTAGCACGGATTATGACCATCCCGATATGCCGTTTTTGATGTTTTGCGCGATTTTGCGCGAGGCATGCGAAAGGGATGCTTTTGCGGCATTTGCCCGCGCCGGAGCAGACCGCGCGCCAGATATCGCCGAGGAAATCACCCGGCGGCTTTTTGCGGATATGGGCATGGATAGAGCCGCCTGCGGCGAGGTTTTGGGGATGATAGCCGCATTGGCGGGGGTGGATGGGCTAATCGCCCCGCCAAAAATCGCCGCTCCGATTTCGCCCCTATCCCCCGGCGATAATCTGGCCTTTGGCGGGATAAACTGGCGGATGCTCGCCATTAGCCCCCTGCGCGGCCTGGGGCTGATTATCAGCGAAGACATCCTCGAAATGCGCCCCTATTGCGACGATTTAAAAAATATCAGCTGGCGCAAAAGCTCGGCGCGCAAATACCTAAATACCGCCTTTTACCGCAGTTTTCCAAAAGACGACCGCGAGCGCATTTTTGAAATCGCAATAAACAACCCGGACAACGCCATCTATGGCACAGCCGGGGACAAAGACACCTATGACCACATATTTTTGCTATCCATCGACGAGGTAATGACCCATTTTGCCGATGCCGCCTCTCGGATAGCCAAATACCGCGGCCAGCCCACATGGTGGTGGCTGCGCAGCCCCGGTGCTACAAACCGCGGCACCATGGGCATAAATTTCGACGGCAGCTTTGGCGCATACAGCAGCCTAGCCGCAGGGCGGGTGGCTCGCGGTTTGCGTCCAGCTATGTATATACATTTGTAAAAACAAGCTAAGTAAAACAGGTTATCGCGCCAAATTTTTGGTGAGGAAAGTCCGGGCTCCGATGGGCAAAAGCGCCGGGTAATACCCGGTAGAGGCGACTCTAAGGATAGTGCAACAGAAATAAACCGCCCCCTCGTAGAGGGGGTAAGGGTGGAAAGGTGGGGTAAAAGCCCACCGCCCCTTTGGCGACAAAGGGGGCTATGTAAACCCCGCTTGGAGCAAGGCAGATAGAGCCGCGCCAGTTTGGCGCAGGGGTGGCCCGCCCCGCTCAGGTAGCCGCACGACCCTGCTGGTAACAGCAGGGCTAGATAGATGATAACCAGATACAGAACCCGGCTTATAGTTTTGCTTAGACCCCGTAGGGGCGGCCATTGGCCGCCCGATATTCGCAGGCGATATTTTTCG
>Ga0209755_10009342_pt1 | contig 10366 bp, 7 predicted proteins | sample TergutCo191P1_FD_187301 | JGI IMG/M metagenome (GOLD analysis project Ga0209755, IMG submission 187301) | Cornitermes sp. P1 segment gut microbial communities from Petit-Saut dam, French Guiana - Co191P1 (SPAdes) (version 2) | ecosystem: Host-associated > Arthropoda: Insects > Digestive system >...
CATTGAGGAAATGCTTGCCAATATTCAGTCTGTTACCCAAACCCTGGTAAGAAACATAGATAATGTCAATGCGCTTACCGCCGCTTCGGAAGTAGGGCGCTCCGGCCTGCAGGATGTCGCTGCGGATATACAGGAAATTACCCGCGAATCCGAAGGGCTAATGGAAATAAACGCGGTTATGGAAAACATAGCCAGCCAGACCAATTTGCTTTCGATGAATGCCGCAATTGAAGCCGCCCATGCGGGGGAAGTCGGCAAGGGCTTTGCGGTTGTAGCCGATGAAATCCGCAAGCTGGCGGAAAACTCAAGCGAACAGTCAAAAACAATCAGTACTGTCCTGAAAAAGATTAAAGGTTCCATCGACAAGATCACCCATTCCACGGAAGACGTTCTGGAAAAATTTGAAACCATTGACAGCCATATCAAAACAGTGGCGGATCAGGAAGAGAACATCCGGAACGCAATGGAAGAACAGAGCCAGGGCAGCAAGCAGGTACTGCAAGCCGTCGGAAGCCTCAACGACATTACCCGGCATGTAAAGAGCGAATCCGAAGAAATGCGCAACGGCTCAAAGGAAGTAATATCGGAAGGCAAAAACCTTGAAGTCATTACCCAGGAAATAACCGGCGGCATGAACGAGATGGCTGTTGGCGCAGACCAAATCAACATAGCAGTAAACCAGGTCAATGATCTAACCGTAAAAAACCATGAGAAAGTTGATACTTTGATGAGGGAAGTCGCACGGTTCAAGATTGAGTAGGCTTTTCGCAGTTCTGTAGGAAAAAAAGCATCAGGGAACCGATGATGAGCGTCAAGTTTATCATCGGTTCCCTCAATTTTTATAAATTAAGCAAATATTGGTTTACCACGTTCTCCAGGCATTCCTGCTTGCCGCTGGTAATGCCGGTTTTGCCATAGCCGGCTTTAACGCCGATTTGGGCAAGCTCTTCCAGTGACATTTCCCCTTTGTCGAATTTTGCGCCATTGCCTGAGTTAAACGATGAGTAGCGTTTTTTAACAAAATCAGGAATTTTCCCGTCGCTGATGATCCGGTTGGCGACTTCTAGCCCAACGGCGAAGGCATCCATGCCGCCGATATGGGCGATAAACAGATCCGCCGGGTCAACTGAGTTGCGGCGAATCTTTGCGTCAAAGTTGAGTCCGCCGGTGGTAAAGCCGCCTGCTTTGAGAATCGCATACATCGCCATGGCGGTTTCATAATAGCTCATGGGGAACTGGTCGGTATCCCAGCCGTTCATGGTGTCGCCCCGGTTCGCATCCACCGATCCGAAGAGGCCTGCTGCTGCTGCGGTTTCAAGTTCGTGGGCAAAGTCATGACCGGCAAGCTCGGCGTGATTGGCTTCTATGTTCAGGCGGAAATCCTTGTCCAGGCCGTAGTGCCGCAAAAACCCGATAACCGTTTCGGTATCAAAGTCATACTGGTGTTTGGACGGCTCCATCGGCTTGGGCTCAATGTAAAACGCCCCTTTAAAGCCCTGCTGGCGGGCATAGTCACGCGCCATCGTTAGAAATTGGGCAAGGTGCTCTTTTTCTTTTTTGAGGTCGGTGTTGAGCAGGCTCATATAGCCTTCCCTGCCGCCCCAGAATGTATAGCCCTGGCCGCCAAGCTCAATCGTGGCGTCAATGGCGGCTTTTACCTGGGTTGCCGCAAGCGCCACTACCCCGAATTCGGGATTGGTGGCGGCGCCATTCATGAAGCGGGGGCTGCTGAATACATTCGCCGTTCCCCACAGCAGTTTAACTCCGGTAGCTTTCTGAAGCTTTTTTGCTTTTGCCACCATGGTAAAAAGGTTTTTCTCGCTTTCCGCCGGAGTGGCGCCTTCCGGGGCTATGTCGCGGTCGTGGAAACAGTACAGGTCAACGCCCAATTTAGTGAAAAATTCAAATGCCGCGTCCATTTTAAAGTCAGCCGCTTCCATGGGAGTTTTAGCGTCAGTAGCCCAGGGATGGGCAATGGTAGCCGCTCCGAATGGATCGGTGCCGTTGGCGCAGAATGAGTGCCAGTAGGCAATGGCGAAACGAAGGTGATCCTTCATTTTCTTTTTGCCGATTTTCTTTTCCGCATCATAATACTTGAAGGCAAGCGGGTTTACGCTCTCCGGCCCTTCATATTTGATTTCTCCGACTGCGGGAAAGTATTCCCTTTTTCCTACATAGTGGTCTGCCATGATAACCTCCAATTATTTATATAGTGAGCTTAAAGCCCCTAAGTACCGCGAGTATTGCTCATAAGCCCTGTCATAAGCCGCGACTGCTTTTTTCTCCGGCTTGACGGTAACGCCTGCCTCAAGCGCGACATTCTCATCCGTCAGCGTTTCAATTGAAACTTTATTATTTTCACTCGAAAGCATACACCACAGGGCTTGAATGGCGCCGCCCATTGCGGCAGCTTCGGTGCTTGCGGGGACCCGTACCGGCAGGTTCATAACATTGGCGGCTATAGCCTGCCAAATGGGGCTCCGTGCGCCTCCGCCGGTAAGCCGTATTTCCTTTGCCTGAAAGCCCAGCTTTTTGAACCCTTCCAGCCCAATCCTCATACCAAAAATCGCCGACTCAAGCGCAGCTCGCGCAAGGTTTTCCCGGTTAAAGTTTGCCGCAGTGATGCCGTTGAGACTTGCCCTGCCGTTGGGGAGGTTAGGGGTACGCTCGCCGTTGAAGAAGGGCAATACTACAATGCCATCCGCGCCAATGGGGGCTTTTTCCGCTTCCCCGTCAAATGCCTTAACATCCAGCCCAAACAGGGTGCGGAATTCCTCGCTTGCCACTGTGCAGTTCATCGTGCAGAGCAGGGGCAGCCAGCCGCCCGATGACGAGCAAAACGCCGCAAGGTTTCCCGTTGGATCGATAACCGGCGTTTTGGAGAAACCGAACAGGGTTCCGGAAGTTCCCAGGCTCATGGTAAGAAAGCCGTCTTTTACCGCGCCGGTCCCAATGGCGCTCATCATATTGTCGCCGCCGCCGGACGCGACCAGTACCCCTTCATTGATGCCGTACAGATGCGCAGCGGCTTTGGAAACCCTGCCGGCAATTGCATTCGGCTCGATGAGAGGCGGCAGCCATGATTCAAGGTCTTGCGCGATCAACGCGCATATATCAGAAGCCCATTTGCGCTTGCGCACGTCAAAGATCGCCATACCCGAGGCATCGCCGTATTCGGCGCTGTATGCCCCGGACAGCAGGAAATTGATGTAATTGTGGGGAAGCAGGATGTGCCGCAATTTGGCGAATGCCTGGGGTTTGTGTTTTTTAAGCCACTGTATCTTTGGCGCCGTATAGCCGGGCCGCATGGGCAAACCGGTTTTAGCTATCAGTTTTTTCTCGCCGCCCGCCAATTGGGTAAGCTCTGCGCATTCCGGCGCTGTGGAGGTATCGCACCACAGCTTCACATTGTAGACAGGCTGCCCTTTTTCATTCAGCGGCACAAAGCCATGCTGCTGACCTGAAACGCCGATAGCGGCGATTGAACGCCTTGCCTCTGCGTCAATTTTATCGAAGCAGGTTTTCAGGGCTTCATCGTACCATTCGGCTTTTTGCTCCCTGGTGCCGTCATTTTTAGCAATAAGGTCAATCGGTGCCGAGGACTGCGCAATGATGCTCTTTGATTCAAAGTCATATACTATTAATTTACAGCTCTGGGTTCCCAGATCAATTCCGCATACGGTTTTCATAACACCCTCCGATTTATTATATATGGTAATTGTTTATGTGTCTATGCGACCAAATGATTTTTTTATTGTTTCAATGTTGATAATTCCCGCAAGCAGAGCATACATTGCTATTTGGGTACGGTTATGCAGCCCGGTTCTTTTCTTTACCTGGCTGATGCAATTCCGTAGCGAGCCATTGCTCATGTTAAGGTTTTTCGCGATTGCCCTGTCGCTATGCCCGCAGATAATGCCGTTGAAAATTTGCTGTTCGGTATTGGTAAACATTGAAGGTGAAAGGTGAATACCCGCATTCACCTGCGAAAATACATACCCCAGGTCCTGATCCTTCACCGGTTTGCTGATGTACAAACCCCCGTAAAACACGCTTCGTATTGATGAGGCTAATTGATCAACTATATCCTGTCTAAGCAGGAATCCGGTAATCCCTGTTTTAAGCGCTTCGTATATAATACGGCGATCTTCATGGGTATACAGCGCGATAAGCGCGGTTGAGGGGGAGTGGCGTTTGATAAGCGGCACCAATTCCACCACGGTAATATCATCCATCCTGAAATCCATAATGATGATGTCCGGCTGCCGCATCTTCGCCGATATGAGCGCGTCATAGCTGTCCTTTCCAATATATGTTATGCGAAAGTCATCCTGCTTTGACAGCAGCGCAGCCATTGTTTTGCGGTCATTTTCGAGTTTGGCTATAATAGCAATGGTGATCAATTGATCCCTCCCATATATAACTGTAATAGTAATATATATAAATAGCAACTATTTTTTACAATATATATTTTAAAACTTTTTTAGTGTCATTCAATGTTTTTTTTGGTTCAATTGAAAGATGAAAGAGCGATACCCTTCCTTTACCGTGTTGCCCAACAGGAGTAATCCATGTATCATACTGATATGACAATAAAACGCCGTCTTTTAATATCAAATATACGCATGATATTCATATCATTTGTAGCATTTGGCTTTGCAACCCGTATGGTGGCATTTTTCCTTAATATACCAAACAAGCCTTCTCCTGAAGCAATGGAAAAATTTCGTGACAACTACAACCCTGATACCCTAATGACACTATGGCTGATGGTTTTTGCCATTTTTATTATTATAATCAGCATTATCAATAATTTTTTTACGCACCGTATGACAAAACGCATTATAGAACCGCTGGAACCGCTTAACATAGGAGTGCGCCAAATACATGATAATAATTTCTCATACCGGATTGAGTATAAGGACAATGATGAATTCCGCCCTGTCTGCGATGCCTTTAATGAAATGGCTGAAAAATTGGAAACATCATCCGATCAAAAGAAAAAAGACGAAGCAAACCGCAGGGAACTCATTGCCGGCATATCACACGACCTGAGAACGCCTTTAACGTCAATTAAAGGCTGCATAGAGGGAATAGAAACCGGCGTTGCCGCTACTCCTGAAATGAAAGAAAAATATCTTGCCATTATCAAAAATAAAACTCAGGACATGGAACACATTATTGAGCAATTATTCCTTTTTTCAAAACTGGATATGAACGAATTCCCCCTTTCCATTCGGTGTGTGGATATGGCACGCGCCATCTCCGACATGATAGAAGAGTCCGCTCCTGAATACGAGCGTCGGGGGCTTTCAATCCAGCTTGCCGATATACCGCAGAATATGTATGTCAATGCAGATATGCTTATGTTCAGGAATGTAATAATCAATATTCTGGAAAACAGCGTAAAATATAAAACAAGCGATCATGGTCAAATAGAAATCAGCATAACACCGATTAACGGTTTTGTCTTATTGCGCATGATCGATAACGGACCAGGCGTACAGGCGGATATGCTGCCAAAATTATTTAATATTTTCTACCGCACCGATCTATCCCGAAGCACATTAGGTTCCGGATTAGGACTCGCCATAAGCGGTAAAATTATTGAGCGCATGGATGGGAAAATATATGCCGAACTTCCTGCTAACGGCGGACTTGCAATTAATATCCAACTGCCTTTAATACAAGGGAAATCAGCATGATTCCTATTACTAAAGCAAAAGTATTAATCATAGAAGACGACAAAGAGATAGCCGCAATTGAAAAGGATTTTTTGGAAATTAATGGGTTTGAAGTATTGATTGAGAAAAACGGCATTGAAGGGCAGAAACGCGCTCTATCAGGCGATTTTGCGCTTATCATCCTTGACCTTATGCTCCCCGGAAAAGACGGCATGGCAATCTGCCGTGAAATCAGAAACAAAATTGACATACCAATCATAATGGTTACGGCTAGAACAGAAGACAATGATAAAATACGGGGGCTTGGGTTTGGCGCGGATGATTATATGGTAAAACCATTTTCACCGACAGAACTTGTAGCGCGTGTAAAATCCCATATCGCCCGATACGAACGGTTAACCAAAGCTTCATCCACCCCGCAAAAAAAAGAAGAAATTGATCTTGGCTGGTTGAGAATCAACAACGGAACTCACCGGGTTTTTATCGATGAAAATGAAATTATGCTTACCCAAAAAGAATACGATCTGCTTTTTTTCCTTGCCTCCAATCCCGATATGGTTTTCAGCAAGGAGCAAATATATGACCGAATTTGGGGAGAAGATATGTACGGCGATCTAAAAACCGTTGTGGTGCATATCAACCGCCTGCGGGAAAAGATAGAAAAAAATCCTGCTAACCCTATTCATCTGCAAACCGTCTGGGGGGCGGGCTACCGGTTTGGGGCAGTCTAACGCATAATTATCTTCATCATCGGCTAAACCAATAAACAACCACCGTTTACCAAAATTTTACCATTAGTTTCCTTTGTGTTTACCTCTCCTCAATATTATTTACAGTATGAAAACGAACCATTTACTATTGGCTGCTTTTATGCTGGCTGTTGCAACGCCTTCGATGTTCACGCAGCAGACCATCACTGTTGATGAAGCGGTACAATTAGCCTTAAGCAACAACCTGAGCCTGCAGCGGAGTGCTTTAAATACCGGTACATTGAAACGGGCAGCAGATCGCTCATGGAACAGTTTGCTTCCCACATTGAACGCTCAGGCTTTAGTCAGCCACCCCACTTCCATTACCGGGCCAATACAGCCCACTCCGTCTATGGGCACTACAGGGATCACCTATATAGACCGTGATGTCTGGACACCGGGCTTTTCGATTAACGCAGGGCTTACTCTTTCCACATCGATCATTGAGAATATCAAGAAGTCTCAAGCCGACTATGAGGCAGGGCTTTTAAGCCATGAAGCTGCACGGCAGGAACTTGAACTACAGGTGCGAAAGCTCTTTTACCAGATACTCCTGCTGGATGCCAATCGTGAACTTGTTGCCCAGAATTTACAGAGTGCCCAAGTACGTTATGAGCAAACAGTTACCCGAGCCCGTTCAGGGCAAGCGCCGCGGCTTGACGAATTATCGGCGCGGGTGGATATGGAAAACATTCGCCCCACAATGATAAACGCCGGAATACAGTATGAAAACGCTCTTGATTCTTTCAAAATGATTCTGGGAATTCCGGCTGAAACTGTAATTATGCTGGAAGGCGATCTGACCATATTCGGAAATATATCAAGCTCTGCAGCAGAAACCAGAGAGTCGCTTGAAACGTCAAGGTTGCTGCAATCCATGCGCACAATGGAAGCGCAGCGGAATTCGATTCGGAACAGCGCATATATTCCAAGCCTCAGATTGTCATGGGCATCTACGCCCATGTATACCATTCAAAACAAGCAATGGAGCGATAACGGTTCTTTCAGCATTTCCATAGGCATGAGCCTGGACAGTTACCTCCCCTGGTCAAACGCAAAAACCCAAATTGACACGTTAAATGACAATATCCGTACTGCTGAAATTCAATTGACCGAAGTTATACGGAACAGAGAAAACAGGATCAATCAAAACGTGAGAACTATAGAAAGGATTATGGAATCTCTGGAAGCAATGAAGCTCAATGTCGAATTGGCTCAAAGCACCTATGAAATGATTGAAGACTCATACAGAAGAGGTGCCGCAGATTACCAGCGCCTGCAGGGAGCCACAGACAGCCTTGCCCAGACAAAGAATCGGCTTTTGCAAGAGCAATACAATTTAATCTCTGCATTGCTTGATCTTGAAAAGGAATTGAATATTCCGTTTGGGACTTTATCAAAATAAGGAAATTTTTTTAAGGAGAGAAAAAATGAAAACGAAAAAAACTATTGTAACAATTGCCTTTGCAATTACGGTTGGGGTGATTTTTTTAACCTCAATGACAACAGGGAAAAAAACGGTTCCCGATGATTCGCAGGCAGCGGCACCATCAATTTTTACAGTGCGCACCGAAAAAGCGGAAATCCGCACACTTCAGGCATACCTCGAAGTAAATGCCAATATTGTCTCAGGGCATCAGGTGGCAGTAATGCCTGATGCAAACGGCAGGCTGGTTTCCATGATGGTAAGCCTGGGTTCCGTAGTTCAGAGAGGAAGCCTCATAGCCGAAGTAGATCCGTCACGCCCGGGGACTGCTTATTCGTTAAGCCCTGTGTATGCCCCTGTTTCCGGCATGGTAGTTTCAAACCCGCAATCGGTAGGGTCTACCGTCAGTACCGGAACAGTCCTTATGACCATAGCTGCTAATGATTCTATTGAAATAGAGGCAATGATCCCGGAGCGCGAGGTAGGCCAGCTCCGTACCGGGCTTAAGGCAGACATACGCCTTGAAGCTTTCCCCGGCGAAATTTTTTCCGCCACACTGACACGGGTTTCGCCGGTAGTTGATCCAGTTTCACGGACAAAAAAAATAACCATGCGCTTTGACCGTCACACCAACGGTTTGCATGACCGGCGAATCAGCACAGGAATGTTTGCCAGAGTAAAACTTAACACCCGCACTTATGATAATGTAATTTCAATTCCGCAAGAAGCCTTAGCCGAGCACCGTGGAAAAACAGTAGTGTATGTTTTGGATACTAATGATGTATCATCCCATGTTGAAATGAGGGAAGTAATAACGGGTGTCAATGTAGACCGGGAAGTAGAAATTAAAAACGGACTTGAGCCAGGTGAATCGGTTGTCGTGCAGGGACAGCAGTTCCTCACTGACGGCGCTCCGGTACGGGTGATTGGAAAAAGAATATGAGCGCAGCGGCTAATATCGTTAAACGTCCTGTCCTGGGGATTGTCATTTTTGGACTCATTGCCATTGTTGCTTTATTTCTGGTTTCCGGCATTCCTATTGATATGTTTCCCGAAGTAAATCCTCCATACCTGATGGTAATGACCACATACCGGGGAGCGGGTCCCGAAACAGTTGAAAAATCGGTAACAAAAATATTGGAATCATCATTGGTAAATATCTCAGGGATTCAAAACATAAGTTCTACATCAAGCGAGGGCAGTTCAGTAATTGTTATGGAATATAAATTCGGCACGAATTTAGACGCTAAAACCAATGATATACGGGACAGAATTGACCGCATTAAAGATTATTTGCCTGATGGCTGTGATACCCCTTTTATCATGCAGATCGATCCAAACTCAATGCCAATTATCCGTATAACCGTACAGGGAAACAGAAGTGTAAATGAATTACAGGAAATTGCAGCTAACGTAATACTGGATCGGCTTGAACAGGTAGACGGGGTTGCAACTACCAGCGTTGTCGGAGGCGTGGAACAACAAGTGAAGGTAGAAATTTCCCAAAACCGGCTTGAGGCTTATGGCTTGAGTATTACCGGCATAGCGGGAATGTTGGCAGCGCAAAATCTGGAGATGGGTGCCGGGTCTATCGCTGACGGAAGAAGAAAGTACAATATCAGAACCACCGGAGAATACCGTTCAATCGAAGACATAGCCGAAACAGTTATCGCACGGCGAGGCAGCGTGGAAACAGGGTTTGCCGACATTCGCCTCATGGACATTGCCGAAGTAAACCTTGCCTATCCTAAAGAAACTTCTTCCGCATATATCAATGGCGAGAACGGTATCTTTGTCGCTGTTACCAAACAGAGCGGAACAAACTCTGTTGCCGTTGCCGACAGGGTATATGGAAAACTGGATGAAATCAGAACGCTGCTTCCGTTAGATGTAAGCCTTGAAATAATTCAGGATAACACCATTCAGACACGGAACATGATGAACGAGTTGATCAACTCCGCCCTGCTGGGGCTTGTATTTGCCATGCTCATATTGTTCCTGTTTTTACGGAACGTAAAAAGCACTATCATCATCGGCATATCTATTCCATTCTCCATATTGGTAACGCTTTTGGTGATGAACTTCACCGGAATCACATTGAATATGCTTACGATGGCAGGGCTTATTCTGGGAATAGGCCTGGTAGTGGATTGCTCAATCGTCATTTTGGAAAATATTTTTAAATACCGCGAGCGGGGGGCAAAGCCTGACATAGCCGCCATTCTGGGCTGTCAGGAAGTAATGACTTCTATCGTATCCGCTACCCTTACAACGCTCTGCGTATTTATCCCCATCATTCTATTCAAAAATGATTTGGGCTTTATCGGGATAATGGTACAGGACCTTATTATTACCGTGGCTATCGCCCTGACCTCCAGCCTTTTGGTTGCGATCTTTCTGGTGCCAATTTTAGCAAGTAAATACCTGCCGCTGTATACGAGAACACAGAAGCCCTTGCGAAATAAAGTTCTTATTAAAATTGATGAAACAATCGGGAAAGGAATTGG
>Ga0209755_10009343_pt1 | contig 10365 bp, 7 predicted proteins | sample TergutCo191P1_FD_187301 | JGI IMG/M metagenome (GOLD analysis project Ga0209755, IMG submission 187301) | Cornitermes sp. P1 segment gut microbial communities from Petit-Saut dam, French Guiana - Co191P1 (SPAdes) (version 2) | ecosystem: Host-associated > Arthropoda: Insects > Digestive system >...
TTTCCATCAATGCCTTCCACGCCGCAGAAGTTTGCCCTTCCAAAGATTTTCGCTCAGAACATTCCTCTTTGCCAAAAGCCGTGATGCGCACAGCGACAAACTGATTCCCCTTCCAATGCAACTCCAAGCGAGACTCCAGCTTGCCAAGATACTCCTCAGGAACAGGAGCGTAAAGCCTCGCTGTGGTTTTGTTGCCGCCACGCATTAAACCAAGAACAAGAATTGCTTTTTCTTTGGATTCGCAAAAAACAGAAATGCCGTCTTTAGTTTTGTATGATTGATCGTTTTTATATGCGAGAGAATTGGGGAAAACAGAAAGCAAAAATTTTATCGCATCATTTTCTCCATTCCCCGCAAAACGCAGCAGTTGTTCGTAATGCAATTTTTCTTCTCGCTGCCATTTGCCCTTGTCTTCCGCCAAATGCAGAATATTTCCGCTTTTATTTTCGCTTTCCAAAATTACCGCAATCGCTAAAATTTCCTTTGACACCGTTTTTTGCAAAGCAATGGCTTTGGCAAGTTCCAGAGATTGCACCGGAACCTGCAAAGTTTTTTTGCCTAACTCGGTTATCTTAGAGCCTTCCGCTAAATTCTCCGGCAAAGCGATGTCTTCTTTTATTTTATCAAGTAAATTTATTTTTTTGCCTAAATCTGTTTCCAATAGAATTTTCTGCAACACAAACCTTGCCAAATCTATGCGCTCAATTTCGGGCTTTATCGCTTGCGCAAAATTCGCCTCTTCTCGCTCGCTCCACAAACGTATGCACAAGCCTTTTTGCGTACGGCCAGCTCTGCCCGTTCTTTGCACGGCGTTTTGCATGGCAATTCTGGAAAGGCGAAGCGTTCTAAGACCCATATCATCAAAAGCAACTCGCTCATAACCCGAATCTATAACAGCTTTTACATTGGGAATTGTCAGCGAAGTTTCTGCAATGTTCGTTGTGAAGATAATTCTTGTGTCTGAACTTGGCTCAAAAATTTTTTCCTGGTCTTCTTTTAGCTGACCGCCGAAAAGAGAAAAAAGCTCCGGGCAATTTTTGCCCAAACTCTCTGCAACACGTTCCCTGCATTTTGCGATTTCTGCCTTTCCGGGCAAAAATACCAAAATCGTTCCGCCGATATTGTTGTATATAACGGTTTTAACGGCTTGTACAACGTCCCCATTTTCCTGATGAATAACCTCTACCGGAAAACCAGGATTTTCAATCCTCAAACATTTTACGCCTAAATATTTTTCTAACGACTCCCTTTCCAATTCCGCAGACAACACCGCTACTCTTTGCCCTTTCGCAATCATTGCGCCCAAAAGCAAATCCATCTCTGCTCTTCGCTCGTGGAATTCGTCGAAAATAACCCAATCCCAATTTTCAGACATCTCCGCTAAAAAACTTCCATAAGTCTGAAATAATATTCTCGTATTTTTGCTAACTTTGCTTTCAAAGCGGAATTTGTAACCAACAGCGTCTCCGCACACTTTTGATAGAAATTTTGCCAACTCCCTCGCCGCCAAGCGACGTGGCTGCAAAACCAGAACACGGCCTCTTTCGCCTGCCAAATACCAAGGTAAAAATGATGATTTGCCTGTGCCCGTTGGCGCAGTTAATAACAACGGTGCTGTTTGTAGAGACAGATAATTATCTGTCTCTACAAACGCCTTTGCCAAAGGCAGATCCGTTAATATTGCAGTTTTCTGTTGCCCCTGAACATCGCCCACAAGAAACCGCCGTGCTCGGCATTTGCCATAATGGTGGAAGCATTGCTATCAGTGCTCAAAACCAAAGCAGCTATAAGAGCCGCCTGCTCTTCTTCGTCCGCTGACTGAATGTTTTCCAGAACTTCCTGTATGCGGCTCTCGTAAGCCATATACATGCCGGTCCACTTCAAGTTCAAAAAATCGGGATGCTTCAACACGCCACGCAAGAACGGAAGCGTTGTGCTCACACCCTCTATGCGAAAACTGGAAAGCGCAGTTTCCATATTGGAAATCGCTTTTTCCCTTGTGCCGGCATAAACCATGATCTTTGCCAAAACAGATTCGTAGTTAGAAGAAATAGTATCACCGGAAACAAACGGGCTCTGAACCTCAATTCCATCTCCATACGGGAAGAACATTCTCTCTATTTTTCCGGGAGTCGGCGCAAAGTTGCTGTAGGGATCCATAGCATCTATGTTTACCGCAAGCACAGAACCATCGCTTCTTATGTTTTCTTTTTGCAAAAGCAACGGCTCGCCGGAATGCAATCTTATCTGTTCACGCAAAATGTCCACGCCGGTTAGCAAATTTGTAACTCCGTAGAAATGCTGAACATTTTCCTTGACATCCAAAAGATAAATATCATTTTCGGAAACAAAGAATTCAACATTCGCATAACCAACAATGCCCAAACCCTCAATTAACGCAGGAAGCATGGAAGATATCTTGCCTCTGCACTCCTTTGATAGAAATGCACTCGGGCTTTCTACCAATAACTTACGAAAACGGAATTGAACGGAACCTTCCAGCTCCGGGAAAATTATATGCTTGCCGTTTTTGTCTCGCAAAACAGGAAACGATATTATATGCGGATAATTCAGGGTCTTTTCCAGATAAAGACTCCTTTCATAGCCAAACCGATCGCACTGGCGAAGCACGCTGTCTATGGCGGTTTGCAACTCCTCTGCGCTTTTCGCCTCTCTTATGCACCTGCCGCTCGCTGCGCCTGCCGCTTTTACCATCAAGGGATAGCCTATATTCTCGGCTTCGCTTGAAAGCACCGCAACATTGTCAAAAACTGCGCTATGAGGTAAAACCGCTATGCCGGCCTTCAATGCCGTCTCGTTCAGCAATTTTTTCTGCTCGCCTGTGCTGCGGCCTTTTGCAAGCCACGTAGAGGAGATAAAAGCAATGCCGTTATCCGACAGCTTTCTATTCAGCTCTGCGCTGGACGCCAAAAATCCATAACCCGGATGAACGGCATCGGCCTTGCATTCAATTGCTGCCTGCACAACCTGTTCCACATCCAGATATGGAGAACTTTTTTTAGTGGAACTAATCACATAAGCACGGTTCGCTTCACGCACGCCTACCTGATTGAAATCCCCTTCTTCGCAAAGAGCTACCGCCTCTGCGCCCAAGCTTTTGATCGCTCTGACGCATGCTGCCTGTATTAACCCTCTGTTAGCTACTAAGATTCGCTTATACATAATGCACTCCTTTTTACTCCCATAAAATGTTTGGCCAGTCTTTACCCTCCGCTCCTATCAAGAGAAGAGGCTTCAACCGATTGTCTAAAAGAATGGTTTTTGGGAAAACAATTTCTTCACCGCCGGCATTCAAACCGGTAGTTCTCAGAATATTGCCGAATTTGTCCAGAACAACAGGCCATTTTTCATGCCCATTGTTTTTTGCCCATTTTTCAATTGCTCCATGATCAAATTTTTTCTCACCGGCATTCACCAAAATCACCAATACCCCGTTCTTGTCCAGCTCCGCCTGATTATCACGCAGGCGAACAATGCCTTCTCTGCAAGGAATGCACCAAGTTGCAAAGAATACCAGCGCAACCCTTTTTGTTTTCGAGCCTATAAGAGCTTTAATATGATTCGTAGTAAAAGGCTCTTTGTCGTTTCTATCTCTGGCTACGAACCAGGATAATGAGTCTTTTTTAAGTTGCGCAGTAAGAGGCAGTTTCTGGGATAGCTCAGATTCAGCAGGCCCTGTGGCAAAAGCCGCTTGGATTAAAATTATCAGAATTATCAGGATTTTCATAATCTACTTCCTCAGCGATTGAAGATGGTTAATCCAGGTGCTGAAGTTTGCATTTCGCAAGCCCTCCAGCATTCTCTGAGTGGCTGTGCTCTGTTCTTTATGCGAACTGTTAAAGGTTTGCCCAAAGGTAAGCACGTCTATGGGCGAGCCGTTACAGGTTGTAATGGTTAATTGCGGAGTATAGGAACATCTTATATTGCCTATGGCATTCGGAGAATACGATGGTTTTGTGGAGGCAGCAATCTTAATTCCATTGCCTGAGCATTGACTGTTTTTGAGCCCTACTCCAGAAAGTTTTTCGAATAAAATCCTTCCGGTTTCGTCTCCGTTACTTACCCAGTAAAGCTCTGATTTTGCCACTGCCGCCCACGCTTTGGCTTCTGCCGCATAGCTGGAATCTTCAGATGTTTTGTAAGATACAAGATAAGCTATTATAGCTATAAGCAATGAGTCGCTTGGAGCTTTCTGAAACTGCTCTATTAGCGGAATCAACTGTGGAACATCCGTTTTTTTGGCAGGTGTAGCTGCACCCGTTGAGAGCGTAAGTACCAATGCCAAAGAGATGAGTATTCTAAGCATAGTTTAATTCCTCAATTCCTTAAGCCTGCGAACCCAATCTCCAAAATTCGTATTTTGCAAAGTTTCATGCAGTTTTTGCCTTGCGGCATTTTCGTCTTTGCCAGAAGATGTAATGGTTGAGAAAGTCAGTTTATCCACTTGCGTTCCGCCACAATTTGTAATTGTCAAAAGCGGAACATAAGTGCATTTTACAGTGCCGGTTGCCAATGGAGGGCAATTGACTTTGGACGCAGAAAGTTTAAGGCTATTTCCGCTGCAAGAGCCCGAAGTTTTTATCCCTGCACCCGATGAATTCAATTTATCCCGTAAAATTTTGCCGGCTTCATCACCGCTAACCCAGTAAAGCTCCTTCTTCTGGCTTGCCGCTACTGCTGCTGCGGCTCGTGCGGCATTTTTTTCTGCATCTACCGCTTTAACACTATCCAAAAGGCTTTGAGTTGCAGCTTCTTTTATCCGCCTCATTGAGTCTGCGACAAACGCCTTTTGTTCTTCTGCCACTCGCCTAATTGAGTCTTTCTCGGCTTCTGCCAGAGCCTTCTCTGCAGCAGCTCGTTTTTCGGCTTCTAAGGCTTCTTTTTGCTTTGCCTGAATAGAGGTTACCAGAAATGCTATTATTCCAGCTATCATAAGCGCCAATACCGCAACTATATGTTTTTTGTAGCGGTGCGTGAATTTCGGTTTTGAATTAAGGTACAGGGGAACTTTGTTTTCAAATATTTCCTTAAATTCTTTTTCCGTCACTTCTATCGCATTCATTTCTGCGATTTCTTTAACCTCCGGGGGAAGATTACTGGGAAAACGAAAATCTCTTTTTATTATGGGAATTATGTTTTTACCCAAGGACAGAGCATTTTTCAGTTCCAGATAGCACCAGTCTTCGTCCAAAACATCTTGCGATACAAGCTTGGCATCCGGTTTAACATTGCCTTTTTCGTCTAAACTGCCGGGTTCATAGAACCGTTCATAATAACTTGGCTCAAATATAACCATGAAATCTATGCAGCATTGTAATCTTGTCCTTAAAGTATCAGTAAATTTGCCTTTGCCCAAGGTATCAATGTCAAAAGAAACGTAATATCCTTGCTCACGCAGTTTTATATCAACAAGCCTTGCAGTTTCCACACCACCTTTGCGGCGATAGGATATAAAAATATCATATTTTTGTGCCATAGGGCTATAATATAGAAAATAATATGGGCACGGCTATATTTACATGGTCGCAGTTGATTTCGCCTAAGCCATCAATTTCAAAACCGAGCTGTTTTACGCCGCTTAAAGGTATGTCAAGTTGATATTCTGCGCCGTAGACAAGCTTTGGAGTTTCTGCCAGCAGACTACCATCACCCACAATCTTTACTTGAGCTCCGTTGCTGCAAAATTCGTCTTCGTCAAGGCCTATGATTGCAGTTAGCCTTTGGTATTTGCCCTCTAAATTATAGCGCAAAAATCCGTTTGCGTGAGAACCTATTCCCTTTTTATAACGTTTTTTGGCAATGGTGAATGGCTTGCCCGTAACAGACTTGTCCATTTGCAAAGTGCCCCAATCCTGCTTATGCTCAGAAGGAAATCCCAGCCACTGCGCATTTTCCGGCAATTCTGCATCCACCTCTTGCGGAGCAAAAAGCTGAGCCGCAGAACCTTGGTCCTTTAACTTCGTAACAATTAGCCGGTAATTATGTGTGATAATCGTATTGAAAACCATGTCCATTGGGTAAATTTGCTCAAAGCGGTCGCACACCGTGGCTATGCGGCGCTCAACGGCCTTTTTGTGATAAGTCTGGCTATCCCAGCAATCCAAGCCCTTTACATAATAAACTTCGCCGTTGTATTTTTGCAAAAGCTCGGCCAGCCGCTGCGGAGTCATGGAGTTGTAGTGAATGGCGTTCATGCCGTAGCCTATAAAATGCCAGGGCCGGGAATACACAAATATGCGATTCTTCTCTGGTTCTTTTTTTAGCCACTTGTGAATTTCCGCTTCTTCAGTTGTTAAATGATTTCTGCTATACATTATGTTTTTTTCAAAGCTATCGTTATACCTCAGAGTGTTTCCCCACAAAATTCCTGCGCACGCAAGCACAAAAAATAAGCGATTTTCCTTTGGCAAAAGCAAGCTCGCCTTATCTATGAAAAATGCGCAGAAAAACGCCATAGCCGGGAATACAATAAGCGTATATCTCTGATTTATCTCAATGGTCATATCGCCGGAGACATTGTTGAGAATCATAAATACTTGCGGAAAGTAAAGCAGGAAAAACCACAATATATTGCGATGATGCCCCTTTATTGCAAAAATAATCAGCAAAATAATTCCGCCAGCAGTTAAAATGCTAAACGAACTCAAAAACGGATTTTTGAGCAATCCTTTTTCCAGCGGGGTATTAACGCTAACATTCCAAGCCTGCTGCAAATTACTAAAAAAATGCCCATGCGCCGCAAACTCACCGCCCTGAAAATTATACCCTTGGTAGTAGCTTATAGTCAAAAGCACAGGAATGCAGAAAACGGAAATCACCAGCAAGAAAGTTGGGAACGACGAAAGAATAGCGCTTTTTAAATAATTCTGAAAATCCTTTAATCCTGAAAATCGAGGTTCAGACAATTGGGTTATTCTGAAGAAGGAGAGGACTACGAATGCTCCTAAGCAGAATACTGTTTCTTGCCTTGTTTGCGCAAAGAATGCAAGTACTAACCCTAATAAAATCCAGTGTTTTATGGTGTTTTTATCCCATGCCCATTTCCACAGGAAAACACTTAAAGCAAATAGGAATGCGTAAAGAGGTTCAACCGAGGCGGAGCGAAACTGGAAAAGCGTTGTGGGCTGCGCCGCAAAAATAGCGGCGGTCAAGAATGCCAGATTATCATTTGCCGTCCATGCCCGCACCGCAAAGAAGAGTAGAAAGATAGTTGCCAAAAGCAAAAATATGTGCACCGGAAAAGTCCATCTCAAATCATGTCCTAAAATCGGCATGCCTATTGCGTATAAAAAGGACTCCCCTTTTGTTTTGAAATTATGCACGCTCTTTTGGCAATCCAAATGCCCGTTTGCGGCAAATTCGCCCTCATCACAGGAGCCTGCAATCTGATTAGCATACATGTTCTGAGCTATGGACAAAAAGATGCTCTCATCGCTTTGAACCCGGTGTCTCGGCTCTATCCAAGCCAAGCTGACTAAGAGGGCTAATGCGGCTACTACGCCCACAGGTATTATGGATTTGCGAGTTGGAACTTGGGGTTTTATCCACGATTTGAAGTCTTTTGCAAGGTTTATTGCGAGGCCCAGGCCAACGGCGAATTGCAGCAGGTATAGCCAGAAGGGTAGATTCAGGTCCATGTTTGCGATTAATTGTTTTTGCCCGAGATTTGGCAAAGCGTAAATTAAAAGCGGAATGGCAATGACAAAGAAAATTTTTAAAATGCCATCCACCATAATTAGCCTCTTTTAACTTCTTTTATTACGATATGCTCTTTTTCAACTTGATTTTTAAGTTTGCTAGTGAGCTTTGCCGCATCAAAAACATCCACGGCAAAAGGCAATCCGGCTTCTGCAAGCGAGCGTTCTATTGCGATCATGCGCTCCAAAGAGATAGGAGCTCTGCCGGCCATAAGAGCCAAATCCAAATCAACTTCAGGTCCCGGCTCGGCATCTGCTATGCGAGACCCAAAAGCATAAACTTCAACTTCGGGCAGTTCCCGATTAAAAACCTGGATTATAGTATCCAAATCCGTAGCATTTACATGAAGAGGCATAGGGGGAATATAGAAAATTGTCTGAATCAGAATATAAACAACACAAGTTCCGATTTTGAACCTAGGCGCAAAGGAGGGCCCCATTGCCCCAGACCGCTTGACACATACCAGGGAATATCGTCCAGCTTGCCCAAGCCATAGCTCAATGGCCATATAAATTTGATAAAAACCGTCACCGGAAAAAACTGGCCGGCGTGAGTGTGGCCGCTAAACGCAAAATCGGGTTTTCTTGTTAAATTAGTATCGCCGGCGTCAAGACCCTTTGGTTGATGGTCAAGCAAAAACCAGGGGATTGAATCATTGGTTGGAGTTAGGATTTTTAGCGGAACTCTGCCGGCACGTTGCCTGGCATAGTGATGGTCAAGGCGGCCTGTTACGCAAAAGAAATCATTGCAAACCGTGTTGTCTAAAAGAACAGTCACATTATCAAATGTCTCAAGCCAACTTAGGCCCTCGCCAAAAGACTCGTGGTTGCCTGTGGAAAAGTAAAAGCCTAGCGGCGCAGTTATTTGAGCGAACAAGGAATCATAGCCTCTTGCATGCAATCTTTCTTGCGGAATATCGGAGAGATCGCCAACCAAAAATATGGCATGAGGGTTTAAAACATTTAAGGAGTCAACTATTCGCTCCAATTTTTCTTTGGAAAAAAGAGCATCAAAATGAATATCGGAAAGCACCGCAATTCTCAGCGTTTTAGTTGGTTGGGTTGAAATATCTTGCTTTATGGTAAGCACCTTATAATCCGAGTTCAGCGGCCCGCCTATTAAAAAGAACACAAGGGTTAAAGCTGCTATTGCGCTGGCAAACATGGGCTCCTTTCTCATCCTCAAGCTCTTGTTCGCCCGCCGCCTCTTGCCACGTAACCGCCTTATGCCCAAATACAAATCCCAGAACAGGCAAAAGATAAGCCAGTTTGCCAAAAATACAATGGAAAAAGAACCTATTACGGCGAAAACCGCAGAGATAAAATCATTGCTAAAACCTCTTTGCACAAAAAGAGCTACAAAGCAAAGCGTAAAAAGCAATGCTCCGGGGTAGCGATATTTTCTCGGAAACACATAACGAAACCGCCACCATGCGTAAAAGAATAGGCCAAAAACAACTGGGAGAAACAAAAACATTTTACTTCTCTTCCTGAATTCTTGGGAACAACGCCTCGCCTTTGCCTAAAACACCATCGGCTGCGCCAAGCATTAAAAGCCCCTGCTCCGCTTTTTGCGGTATAACGGGAGAGAGCAATTCAAGAGCGTTTTTCAAAGTTTGAGCACCTGTGTATAGCACGGTAGCTAATTTATCCCGATCTTTTTGCTCGGTGCTTTTCGCAAGTTTCCAAGGGGCCGTAGCTTCCAAGTAGCGATTGAGCGCCCTGACCGAATTCAGAATTTCTTCCACAACCAGGCTTAGTTTTGCCTCGCCTATATTTTCTTTTGCAAACTGCCTGGCTTTTTGAGCGTAGCTTTCCAATTCTTTTTCCTGCTCCCCAACTTCAACTGGCGCAGGAGTTTTGCCGTCAAAATGCGTTAAGATAAGTTTGTGAATGCGGTTCAGCCCATTGCCCAAATCGTTTGCCAAGTCTGAGTTTATTCTGCGAACAAAGTTATCGTGGCCAAAAGTCGCATCTTGCCCAACCACCATTTCACGGATCAAAAAGTAGCGAAAAACATCTACGCCGTAGTTCTCAATATAATCCATAGGGTTAACGCCTGTGCCGCTGGTTTTGCTCATTTTGGAACCATCTATCAGCCACCAGCCGTGTGCCAAAACGTGTTTGGGTAATTCCCAGCCCATTGCCATGATTATAGTTGGCCAGTAAACGCAGTGCGTTGTTAAAATATCTTTGCCTATCAAGTGGAAATCCGCAGGCCAGAGCAGTGCGCCATCTGCGTGTTTGCGGTCTTTCACTCCGCTTATGTAGTTTTCAAGGGCATCCACCCAAACGTAGGTAACAAAGTCTTCGTCAAAGGGCAACGGTATGCCCCAAGCGAGGCGTGATTTTGGGCGGCTTATGCACAAGTCGTTAAGCGGCTTTTTCAAAAATCCCAGCACTTCGTTTTTGCGGAAGTCCGGTAAAATCCAGGACGGGTTATTGTTTATGTGGTCAATCAGTTTTTGCTGGTAGTTGCTCATTTTAAAGAAGTAATTTTTTTCGCTCAGCCATTCAACGGCTCTGCCGCTTATCGGGTCTTTGCCGTTCACAAGTTCGCTTTCTTCAAAGAATCTCTCTTCGCCAACGGAATACCATCCTTCATATTCCTTTGAGTAAATTTCGCCTTTGTCATAGAGGCTTTGCA